>LNFM01011337.1_pt1 | contig 23885 bp, 27 predicted proteins | sample 596031 | NCBI WGS metagenome assembly LNFM01 (sample SAMN04254537, study PRJNA301005) | activated carbon metagenome | isolation source: dual media filters at the Ann Arbor, Michigan drinking water treatment plant | place: USA: Ann Arbor | reverse complement strand
TCAAGCAGAACTTCGCCCAGGTCACCAACCCGCCGATCGATCCGATCCGCGAGGAGCTGGTGATGTCGCTGGTGTCGATGATCGGCCCGCGCCCGAACCTGCTCGGCCGCCATGCCGGCACGCACAAGCGGCTGGAAGTGGCGCAGCCCGTGCTGACCAACGCCGAGCTGGAGAAGATCCGGTCGATCGAGGAGCTGCTCGACGGCGCCTTCCGCACCGCCACCATCGACACGACCTGGCCCGCGTCCGAGGGCGCCGCCGGTCTCGAGGAAGCGCTGGATCGCATCTGTTCGGAGGCGACCGACTACGTGCTGGCCGACCGCAACATCCTGGTCCTGTCGGATCGCGCCGTCTCGGCCGAGCGAGTGCCGATCCCGGCGCTGCTGGCGACGGCGGCCGTGCATCACTACCTGATCCGCCGCGGGCTCCGCACCCAGACGGGCCTCGTGATCGAGACCGGAGAGGCGCGCGAGGTCCATCACTTCTGTTGTCTCGCGGGTTACGGCGCCGAGGCGATCAATCCCTATCTCGCCTTCGAGACGCTGGAGCAGCTCCGTGTGCTGAACGGCCTGCCGCTGAAGCCCTACGAGGTTCAGAAGAACTTCATCAAGGCGGTCGGCAAGGGCCTGCTGAAGGTCATGTCCAAGATGGGCATCTCGACCTACCAGTCCTACTGCGGCGCGCAGATCTTCGACGCCGTCGGCCTGCACTCCGGCTTCATCGAGAAGTATTTCACCGGCACCGCCACCACCATCGAGGGCGCGGGCTGGAACGAGATCGCCGAGGAAACGGTGCGCCGCCATCGCGATGCCTACGGCGACAACCCGATCTATCGCACCATGCTCGATCCCGGCGGCGACTACGCCTTCCGGCTGCGCGGCGAGGACCATGCCTGGACGCCGGAGAGCGTGGCCAAGCTGCAGCATGCGGTGCGCGGCAACCTGCCCGACGAGTACAAGGCTTTCGCCGCCACCATCAACGAGCAGAGCGAACGGCTGCTCACCATCCGCGGTCTGATGGACTTCAAGTGGGCTGAAGCGGCGATCCCGCTCGAGGAGGTCGAGCCCGCGGCCGACATCGTCAAGCGCTTCGCCACCGGCGCCATGAGCTTCGGCTCGATCAGCCGCGAGGCCCACACCACTTTGGCCATCGCCATGAACCGGATCGGCGGCAAGTCGAACACCGGCGAGGGCGGCGAGGAGTCGGATCGCTTCAAGCCGCTGCCCAACGGCGATTCCATGCGCTCCGCCATCAAGCAGGTGGCGTCGGGGCGATTTGGTGTCACCACCGAGTACCTGGTCAACGCCGACGATATCCAGATCAAGATGGCGCAGGGCGCCAAGCCGGGCGAGGGCGGCCAGCTTCCGGGCCACAAGGTCGACGAGAACATCGCGCGCGTGCGCCGCTCGACAGCCGGCGTCGGCCTGATCTCGCCGCCGCCGCACCACGACATCTATTCGATCGAGGACCTTGCGCAGCTCATCCACGATCTCAAGAACGTCAATCCGGCGGCCCGCGTCTCGGTCAAGCTCGTGTCCGAGGTCGGCGTCGGCACCGTGGCGGCGGGCGTCAGCAAGGCGCGCGCCGATCATGTGACGATCTCGGGCTTCGAGGGCGGCACCGGCGCCTCGCCGCTGACCTCGCTGACGCATGCGGGTTCCCCGTGGGAGATCGGCCTCGCCGAGACACAGCAGACGCTGGTGCTGAACGGGCTGCGCGGACGTATTGCGGTTCAAGTCGATGGCGGCCTCCGCACCGGCCGCGACGTCGCCATCGGTGCGCTTCTGGGCGCCGACGAGTTCGGCTTTGCGACGGCTCCGCTGATCGCGGCGGGCTGCATCATGATGCGCAAGTGCCACCTCAACACCTGCCCGGTCGGCGTGGCGACGCAGGACCCGATCCTGCGCAAGCGCTTCACCGGCCAGCCCGAGCATGTGATCAACTATTTCTTCTTCGTGGCCGAGGAGCTGCGCGAGATCATGGCGCGGCTGGGCTTCCGGACGCTGACGGAGATGACCGGCCGGGTCGACCGGCTCGACATGCACCGCGCGCTCGACCACTGGAAGGCGGGCGGTGTCGATCTCACCAAGCTGCTTTACCAGATGCCGGCCCGCGCCGGTGTCGCGATCTGCAACAGCGAGCGCCAGGACCACGGGCTCGACAAGGCGCTCGATCACAAGTTGATCGAGGCGGCCCAGCCGGCCCTTGAGCAAGGCCACCCGGTCCGGATTGAACTGCCGGTGTCCAACGTCAACCGCACCGTGGGCGCCATGCTCTCGGGCGAGGTGGCGCGACGCACCGGCCATGCCGGCCTGGCCGACGACACGATCTCAGTGAAGCTGACCGGCACCGCGGGACAAAGCTTCGCGGCCTTCCTGGCGCGCGGCATATCGATCGAGCTGGTGGGCGACGGCAACGACTATGTCGGCAAGGGCCTATCGGGCGGCCGCGTCGTGGTGCGCCAGCCCAAGGGTTCTAGGCGCAACCCACTGGAAAACATCATCGTCGGCAACACCGTGCTCTACGGCGCCATCGCAGGCGAAGCCTATTTCGAGGGCGTTGCAGGCGAGCGCTTCGCGGTGCGCAACTCGGGCGCGGTCTGCGTCGTCGAGGGCACCGGCGATCACGGCTGCGAATACATGACCGGCGGCGTCGTGCTGGTCCTGGGCGACACCGGCCGCAACTTCGCGGCCGGCATGTCGGGCGGCATCGCCTATGTCTACGATCCGCGCGGGCGGTTCACGCCGCTCTGCAATCCGGCGATGGTCGATCTCGAGAAGGTCGGCCCGGCCGATCCCGGGGCCGCTGACGATCCTGATCGCCCGCGCCAGCGCAGCCACGATGTCGAGGACAGCGGTATGGGCGACGTGCTGCGCTTCGATGCCGAGCGCCTGCGCATCCTAGTCGAGCGCCACCATCTGCACACCGGCAGTGCGCACGCGCGTGCACTGCTGGAAGACTGGGACGCGGCGCTAAGATGTTTCGTCAAGGTGATGCCGCGCGACTACAAGCGCGCGCTCCTGCAGGCTCAGGAAAGGGCGACGGCCAAGGCCGTCGCGGCGGAGTAGCGTCGATGGGTCTGCCGACAGGGTTTCTGGAGATCGAGCGCAAGGACCGGCCCTACGAGAAGGTCGAGAAGCGGCTCAAGAACTGGAAGGAATTCGTGCTGCCGCTGCCGTCGGCCGAGATCGGCAGGCAGGGCGCGCGCTGCATGGATTGCGGAATTCCCTTCTGTCACAACGGCTGTCCGGTCAACAACCTGATCCCCGACTGGAACGACCTCGTGCGCCGCGACCGTTGGCAGGACGCGCTCGAGATGCTGCACTCGACCAACAACTTCCCGGAGTTCACCGGGCGCATCTGCCCGGCGCCCTGCGAGGCCTCTTGCACGCTGAACATCGACGACAATCCCGTCACCATCAAATCGATCGAGTGCGCCATCGTCGATCGCGGCTGGGACGAGGGCTGGGTCGTTCCGCTCGTGCCCGCGAGGAAGACCGGCAAGCGGGTCGCCGTCGTGGGCTCGGGCCCGGCCGGCATGGCCTGCACCCAGCAGCTCGCGCGCGCCGGCCATTCGGTGACACTGTTCGAGAAGGCCGACCGCATCGGCGGGCTGCTTCGCTACGGTATTCCCGACTTCAAGATGGAGAAGCGGCTGATCGACCGGCGCATGCGCCAGATGGAGGCCGAGGGCGTCGAATTCCGCACCGGTGTGGAAGTCGGCGCCACGCTCTCGATCAAGTCACTGCTCGAAGGCTACGACGCCGTGGCGCTCGCCGGCGGCGCCGAGCTGCCGCGCGACCTCGAGGTGCCGGGCCGCGAGTTGGACGGCATCCATTTCGCCATGGATTTCCTGACGCAGCAGAACAAGCGCGTCGCCGGCGACGACGAGGCCCGCGCTGCGCCGAAGGGCACGCTCAGCGCCAAGGGCAAGCATGTCGTCGTGATCGGCGGTGGCGATACCGGCTCGGACTGCATCGGCACCTCGAACCGCCAGGGCGCCGCCTCGGTCACCCAGCTCGAAGTCATGCCGCAGCCGCCGGAGCGCGAGAACAAGGCGCTGACCTGGCCGGATTGGCCGCTCAAGATGCGGACCTCTTCCTCGCAGGAGGAGGGTGCGGAGCGCGATTTCGCCGTCCTGACGAAGAGGGCTGTCGGCAAGGACGGCAAGGTGACCGGACTAGAATGTGTGCGCGTGATCTTCGACAAGGGCCGGATGACGGAGGTCGAGGGTAGCGCTTTCCAGCTGAAGGCCGACCTCGTGTTGCTGGCGATGGGATTCCTGGGCCCGCGCAAACCCGGCATGATCGAGCAGGCAACGGTCGCCGTCGATCCGCGCGGCAACGTTGCGGCCAACGTCATCGACTACAAGACCTCGGTGCCAAAACTGTTCGCCGCCGGCGACATGCGCCGCGGCCAGTCGCTGGTCGTCTGGGCGATCCGCGAAGGCCGCCAGTGCGCGCGCTCGATCGACGAGGCGCTGATGGGGGCGACGACCCTCCCGCGATAAAGTCTTTCAGTCGGTCGGCAAGTTGTTATAAGAATCTCCGAGACAACCGGGGCCGGCTTGGGGACGTGATGAAGCTGCTGCTGATCCAAGGCGCCAACATGGAATATCTGGGCCGGCGCCAGCCCGAACTCTACGGCACGACGACCGCCAAGGAACTCGACAACCTGCTGCGCCGGCAGGCGAAGGCGCTCGGCGTGTCGCTCGACATCCTCTACACCAACACAGAGGGCGCCGCTGTGTCGGCGATCTACAAGGCCGACCGCGCGAGGATCGACGGCATCCTGTTCAACCCGGCGGGCTTCCTCCATGCCGGCCATGCGCTGCGCGACTGCCTGCGCTCGATCAGTGCGCCGGCGCTGGAAATCCACATCACCAACATCGAGAAGCGCGGCTACGGCTCGATCACTTCGGAGGCCGCGATCGGCATGATCGCGGGCTTCGGTGTCGATTCCTACGTGCTCGCACTGGAGGCCATGGTCTCCCGCCTGCGCGCCGGCAAATGATTCACCACACGCCGGTCTTGAGCGTCGTCGGTGCGTAGTCGCCGAAAGTCGTGGTAAAGGGGAAGGCGCCCCGCCGGCGCCAGCCGCGCACGGACTCGACCCGCCAGAGCCGCTCCGTGCCCCCGGGGCCGGCGCTGCCGGGCGTCCAGTCGATCTCGACCCGACCCTGGAGCTGCAGCAGGTCGCCCGCGGCGAAGTCGATGAACAACAATCCCGCCCTGGGTTCGCCCAGCAGGTTGCCCAGCGTGTTGTAGAAGCGGTTGCCGCGGAAGTCGGGAATTGCGAGCGTGTTGCCGTCGACGCCGACGAAACCCGGCCGGCCGCCACGATGCGACATGTCGAGGCCGCCGCTGATTCCGACCTCGGGCCGCGACCGGCTGGCGACGAAGAAGGTGTCGGCCGCCGTCACCAGGGCGCGCGCGGCATCGTCGAGCCCGTCGAAGCGCTCGATCGGTGCCGCCGTCCGTGCCAGTGCCGTCGGATGCCGCGTCTGGATGTACTGGGCGCAATTGCCGAAGCTCTGGCCGACTCGCACGGTGAGACCGTGCGCATCGGCGGCAGCGACATGTCCGTTGGCGCGGTTGCGCCGCCGGGTGGCAAGATCGAGGCCGAGCAGCCCAACCTCGCGACCGGCAGCAAGGCCCTCGGCATCGTGAACCCCAACGATGTGCAGCGTCACCGGATCGGGCGATCGAACGAAGCCCGTCTGGCCCGCCAGCACCGAGGCGACCGGCCAGCCCTGTTCATCTGCCGTGGCGACGAACAGATAGGGCAGGCCGGCGAAGAACGTGCGATGCTGGTCCGGCATGAAGGAGCGGATCGGCGCGCGTCCCGCTCCTTCTCCCGCGAGCGCCTGGGCGGCCAGCTCGTCGCGATGGAAGGGCAGGAACTCTATTGCGCCATCGGGCCGGCTCATGTCCGACCCTCCGGCTTCTCGGCGACCTGCTGTTTTGGCTGGACGGTGCGCTCGGCCGCCATGCGCTCGGCAGAGGCATCGGCCTCGTAGGTGACGCCGCCGCACAGACAGCCTTCGGTCAGCATGTTCGGCCTCCTCGATGTGATCAGCAGAAGATAGATCCGGTCGATTGCACCGGCCAGAGCACGAATGTTAAAGTCATAATTCCATATTATGGAATAATAGCATGGACCGTCTCGACGAACTCGGCGTCTTTGTACGCATCGTGGAGGAGGGTAGCCTGGTGCGTGCCGCCAGTAGGCTGCGGCGCTCGCCGCCGGCCGTGACGCGCGCGCTCGCAGCCCTGGAAGATCGTCTCGGTGTCCGCCTGGTCGATCGCACGACGCGCCGCCTCGCGCCCACTGAGGCCGGCCGCGTCCTCTACGACAAGGCGCGGTCCGTGATGCAGGACTACGAGGCCGCGACCGCAGGCGCACCCGACGCGCCGGTGCGCGGCCTGCTGCGGGTCACCGCGCCGGTGCAGTTCGGCCGCCGTCATATCGCGCCCATGGTTTCGCGCTTCCTCGATGCCCATGACGGGGTCGAGATCGAGCTGCTGCTGAACGATCGCAACATCGACCTGTTCGAAGAGGGGATCGATGTTGCGCTGCGCATCGGGGCGCTGGCGGATTCGACGCTGACGGTGCGGCCAGTGGGCCATGTGCGCCGGCTGTGGGTGGCCAGTCCTGCCTACCTGAAACGGCGCGGCACGCCGCAGGTGCCCGGCGAGCTCGCCGGGCACGAGGCCATTTTCGGCACCGCGCGCGGCACCATCGACTGGGTCTTCGCCGGTGGGCGGCGCGGCGCGCCGATGCACATGACCGGGCGGCTCAGGGTCGACGACGTCGAGACGCGGTTGCGCGCGGCGCGCGACGGACGTGGCATCGCCCAGCTCCTGTCCTACCAGGTGGCCGAGGACCTCGCCGCCGGCCGGCTGGTGCGGCTGCTGCAGGCGTGGGAACTGCCGCCGCTGCCCGTCCACCTCGTCACCAAGGGCCGCGTCCATCGCGCCCCCAAGATCGAGGCGTTCCTGGCGTTCGCGGCCAGGCGGTTGCTGGCGCTACAGGTGCTCAGGCCGGATTGACACATTGTGCGCGATTCCTTATCGCTTAACTATCAAGTTAAGTATTAGGAGGTGACGCATGTCCTATGTCGATGGCTTCGTGCTGCTGGTGCCGAAGAAGAACCTCGCCGCCTACAAGCGCATCTCGACCGCGGCCGGCAAGGTCTGGCGCGAGCATGGCGCGCTCGATTATCGCGAGTGCGTGGGCGACGACCTCGACGTGAAGTTCGGCCGGCCCTTCCCCAAGCTCGCCAAGCCCAAGCCCGGCGAGGCGATCGTGTTCTCCTACATCGCCTACAAGTCGCGGGCGCACCGCGACAAGGTCAACGCCAAGGCGATGGCGGACAAGCGCATCACCGCCACCATGAACAAGAAGATGCTGTTCGACATGAAGCGCATGTCGTGCGGCGGCTTCAAGACCTTCGTCGAGCTGTAGGCGGCATCGTTTCCCTGCGCTACAAGGCGGCATGATCGATATCTCGCCGCTTCGCCCCGACGATCGCGCCGGCTGGCAGCCGCTCGCGGTCGGCTACAACGCCTTTTACGAACGCACGCTGCCCGCCGCCGACTACGACCGCACGTTTACCCGCCTGTTGGCGGCCCAGGAACTGCACGGCCTCGCCGCACGGCTCGACGGCCGCGTGATCGGCATCGCCCACTACGTGTTCCAGGCCAGCGTCTGGTTCGACGATGTCTGCTATCTCGCCGATCTTTTCGTTGACGAGACGGTGCGTGGCCAGGGAACGGCGCGCAGGCTGATCGAGGCGGTCGCGGCGGCGGCGCGGGTGCGCGGCTGCCCGCGCTACTATTGGCTCACCAGGCAGGACAACGTCCGCGCCCGCATCCTTTACGACAAGGTCGCGCGCCATGTCGGCTTCATCCGCTACGACTACCCGATGGCATGAACATGAACCTTTTCAGCACCCTGCCCGCGCCACAGGGCTTCTCGCTGCCGATCGTCGATTCCCATCATCACCTCTGGGACCTGAGCGCCGGGCGCTATCCCGCCTGGCAGGACCAGTACGACAATGATTTCTTCCTCGGCGACTATCGCAAGATCTGCCGCGACTATCTGCCGGCGGACTATGTCCGGGACGTCACCGGCTTCAAGGTCGTCGGCAGCGTTCATATCCAGGCCGGCCGCGCCCCGGATGAACAGGTGGCCGAGACCGAGTGGCTGGAGGCGGTGCACCGGCAGCATGGCCTGCCTTGCGTGATGGTGGGCCATGTCACCTTCATCCAGCCCGATTGCGCCGAGGTGCTGGCCGGCCATGCGCGCTCGCCGCTGATGCGCGGCATCCGTTCGCGGCCGGTGACGTCCTCGGGACCGAACGAGCGGGTCGCCGGCGCGCCTGGCACCATGCAGGACGACCATTGGCGGCGAAACTTCGCGCTGCTGGAGAAGCACGGCATGTCCTGGGACATGCGCATTCCCTACTGGCACCTGGTGGAAGGCGCGGAGGTCGCGCGGAGTTTCCCCGGCATTCCCATGGTGGTGAACCACACCGGCCTGCCGCTCGATCGCTCGGAAGAGGGCCTCGTGATCTGGCGGCGCGGGCTGGAGGCGCTCGCCGACTGCCCGAACGTCATCATCAAGCTCTCGGAACTGGGCCTGCCGCACGGCAAGTGGGACATCCCGAGCAACGTCCGGGTAGTGCGGGAAGCCGCGGCGATCTTCGGCGCGGACCGCATCATCTTCGGCAGCAACCTGCCGGTCTCGACGCTCAGCACGAATTTCCGCGGCATCGTCGACGTGATGCTCGAGGCGCTTGCGGCTCAATCGCCGCAAACGCTCGAAAAGTTCTTTGCGCTGAACGCCATTGGGTTCTACCGCATCCCGGCGGCCGGGCTCTCTATTTGATCGAGCTGAGCGTCGGCAGCTTGTAGCGATCCTCGGGATCGTTCCAGCCCTTGAAGTTGGGCTTGCGCTTCTCGGCGAAGGCCGCGCGCGATTCCATGAGGTCGCTCTTGGCGCCGTGGTCGTGCAGGGCGTCGGCCAGGCGCTGCATCTCGGGGCCGGGTGCGGGGCGCATCTGGCGCATCATGTGCACGGTGTTGACCCGCGACGCCGGTGGCAGCGTCAGCAGATGCTCCGCCATGGCCATCGCCGTGGGCATCAGCTGGTCGGCCTCGACCAGGCGATTGATGAAACCCACCTCGTAGAAGCGCTGGGCGGTGAAGCGGAAGCCCAGCGCCATTTCCATGGCGATGGGATAGGGCACGTTGGCGATATGGCCGTGGTTGTAGCCGCCCAGCAGCCAGCGCTTGGCTTCGGAGACCTCAAACACCGCTTCGCGCACGGCGACGCGAAGATCGGTGCGCTCGACCAGCATGAAGCCGCCGCCCATGGCGAAGCCGTTGATCGCGGCGATGACCGGCTTTTCGAGCTTGCCCGACATGAACGGATCCTCGATTGCCGGCCGCTGCCCGCCGGCCACGCCCGTCTGCAGAGACTCCTTCATGTCCTCGCCGGCGCAGAAGCCGCGGCCGGTGCCGGTGAAGATGGCGACCTCGAATTCCTTGCTGTGGCGGAAGTCGTTCCAGGCCTTCGACAGTTCCGTTCGCATCTCGTGGCTGAGCGCGTTCAGCCGCTCGGGCCGGTTCATGCGGACCACGAGCACCTGCCCGTGACGTTCGGTTTCTACGACGGCCATGTTTCTTCTCCTCGGAAGCTCAATCCGGCAGGCTGACGCGCCGCGCGGCGAAAGACAATGCCCGGCCTGGTCTATTGACGCGCGCGGGCTCGCCCCTCAAAACCGCCGCTCTGTTTGAACCGGGAGACTTGCGAGAGCGATCATGGCGCCGCGTCAGGCCGTGCTGGGCATGGAGAATGCCGGTTTCTACTACGGGGCAGGGCGCGTCTTCGAGGACGTGTCGTTCCTGCTCGACGACGCGCGCACGGCGCTGGTCGGCGAGAACGGCGCGGGCAAGTCCACCCTGCTGAAATGCCTGACGGGCGAGTTCGAGCTGAACGCCGGCCAGGTCGTCCGCTCCAGGGGTCTCCGCGTCGGCACCCTGCCGCAGGACATTCCCGAGGGGCTGGCCGGGCGCACGGTGCGCGAGGTGCTGGGCCTCTCGCTCGAGCGCGCGGGGCTCGGCGGCGAGGACTGGCGCATCGACGTGCTGCTGGATGAGATCGGCGTCGCCCCGGAAATTGCCGAGCAGGTCTTCGGCACCCTGTCGGGCGGCTGGCAGCGGCTGATGCTGATCGCCGGGGCGGCGCGGCTGGAGGAGCCGGATCTGCTGATCCTCGACGAGCCGACCAATCATCTCGACCTCACCAACATCAACACGCTGGAGCGCTGGCTCACCGTCGATTTCAAGATCCCGATGCTGATCGTGAGCCACGACCGCGAGTGCCTCGACCGTGTGACCGAGCGGACGCTGTTCCTGCGCTCGGACGGCGTCCATGCCTTCAAGACGCGGTTCTCGCTGGCGCGCGAGGAGCTGCTGCGCCGCGATGCGACAGCGGCGGCGCGCAGTCGCCTGGAAGCCAGGGAGATCGAGCGGCTGGAGCGGGCGGCGGCGCGCTACAAGGTGTGGGCGGTCAAGAATCCCGACCTCAACAAGCGCAAGAACGCCGTCGAGTCGCGGATCGCGAAAATCGAGGCCGAGCGGACCCAGACCTACACCACGCGCGAGCGCCGTCTTGAACTGAGCGAGGGCGAGATCGATGCCCAGGTGGTGCTCAGGCTCGCCAACCTGGACGTCATGGTGCCGGGCGGTGGCCGCAAGCTGCTGGCGATCGATCGCCTGACCGTGGCCGCCGGCGACCGCGTGGCGGTGCTGGGCGTGAACGGTGCCGGCAAGTCGACGCTGCTGTCGGCGCTTGCCGCCGCCTACGATCCGGCCCTGGAGCATTACGACAGCCAGGCCGCGATTCGCTTCAACCCGTCCTGCCGGCTGGTTTACTTCGACCAGAGCATGCGCGACCTGCCGCTCGAGGTGACGCTGCTCGACTATGTCGCCGGCGCCGAGGGTGCCACCGAGAAGGAGGCGATCCGGCTGCTTGCCCAGGCCGGCTTCGCTTTTGCGCGCGTCCGCCAGCCGATCGGCCTCCTGAGCCACGGTGAGCGCGCGCGGCTGGTGTTCCTGCGCCTGAAACTGTTGCGGCCGAACATCTACCTGCTGGACGAGCCGACCAGCCATCTCGACATCGAGGGCCAAGAGGCGCTGGAGGCCGAACTGGAGCAAGGCGAGGTGTCCTGCCTCTTCGTCTCGCACGACCGCTATTTCACCCGCACTGCGGCGACGCGCTTCCTGGAGATTCGAAAAGGCCGGCTGGTCGAGGTCGAGAGCGCCGATGCCTTCTTCGACGCGCAGCGGTGACGTCTACGGTCGTGGGCCAGGTGTCCGGGTAAGCCTGTGAACCGTGCGTCCGTCTTCGGTGGTGGCGACATGCTCGAAGCCCGGTTCGACCTGCCATGCGACGAGGCCCATGGCGTCGCCGTCGCCGCGAAGGGTCGTGGCTGCCGCAACGCGCGAGGCGGCGCCGCCCTGGCCGGCATAGACGACAACCATGGCGTCGCCCGGGTCGAGGGCTACGTCGGCCGCGCGCACCACGCAGACCTCGGGCCGCGTGCCCAGAAGCCGGGCGTTGGCGGGATGGTCGAAGATCCGCCGCGGCTGTCCGGCGCTGTCGTACAGTCCGGCATGCTGGCCACGGCAGAGAGCGATCGAGTCGCTCCGCGCCGTGGCTTTGGTTTTTGCGATCGGCTTCGTCAACTGTTCACGACCTTGCGCAGTGCGGCGAGCGTCGCCTCCGGTTCGGGTCGATACTTGTAGTCGGGGTCGGCTTCCACGGAGCGCACGATCCCGACGTGGTCGATGACGAACCGCGACGGCACCGGCAGGCGCCACGACGGGTCGCCGTTGGCCACCGGAAGATCGATACCGAAGGCCTTGTAGGCAGCCGCGAGGTCGTCGGGCAGCCTGAAGGCGAGGCCGAAGGCCTCGGCAACCGTCGACTTCTCGTCCCAGAGGATCGGGAAGGTCAGCTTCTGCGGGCGAGATCACGACCAGCGAGGCACCGAGGCCCGCGATGTCGGCGTAGATGGTCTGCAGAGCGTCCAGCTCATGCCTGCAATAGGGTCACCAGGATCCTCGGAAGAAGGACAGCATCAGCGGTCCACCGGCCAGAAGATCGGCGGACGCGACCCGCCGGCCGTCGTGGTTGGCGAGTTCGAAGGCCGGTGCGGGATTTCCGACGGCCACGATGCGGTCGAGGATGCCGGATTTCCGGAGATCGTTCGTCGCCCGCTCCATGATGGCGGCGCGTTCCGGCGGAATCCGCGCCGCACTTGCCGCACGGGTTGCTTCCAGCTTCTCTGCCAATGACATGCTCTACTCCTTGGGTGGGGTTGGGGTGTGGCCGAGCTTGTTGTAGGTCTCGCGGATGGCGAGGATCGTATGCGCGGCGCAGCCGTTGTCGCGCTCGATATTGGCCTCGGCATAGGCCGGCGACGTCATCATGGCGACGAACGCGGCGCGCGAGGGATAGCGGACGAGGGCGGCGTAGTCCCAGCGGTTGTCCTCGGGCCGGCCGAGCGCCACGGCTTCGGCCGTTCCGGTCCACGCGATGGTGCCGCCCTGCGCCTTGATCGTCTTGATGGCCAGCGCGCTGTAGCGCAGGTAGGCGTCCCAGCCGCTGCCGTTGCCGTCGAGCGAACGCTCGCGAAAGCGCATCAGGTTGAGCATGACCACCGGCGCGTCGTCCGGCAGGGCGGACAACGCCTCGATGTTGAGGTGCTCGATGGTGTTGCCGGCGCTCATGGCCGCGCCGTGCCGAGGTTCGCGGCATTCTGGCCGAACAGCAGCTTCTTGCCTTCCTCCGTGACCGTCGGGCGGTTCGAGAACGGTTCTCCCTTGGCGTAGGCCCGGATCGTCGCCGGCCGCGCGCGGATCGACTCGAACCATCGCTTGAGGTCGGGAAAGGAATCGAGGTCCTGCTGCTGGCGCTTCCACGGCACGATCCACGGGTAAGCGGCCATGTCGGCGATGCCGTAGTCGGCGCCGGCGACGAAGGCGCGATCTTTCAGCCGGCGGTCGAGGACGCCGTAGAGCCGGTTGGTCTCGTTGACGTAGCGCTGGATCGCGTAGGGAATTTTCTCGGGCGCGTACTGTCCGAAGTGATGGTTCTGGCCGGCCATCGGCCCCAGCCCGCCCATCTGCCAGAACAGCCACTCCAGTACCGTGTTGCGCCCGCGCGTATCGGCGGGCAGGAACCGACCGGTCTTTTCGGCCAGGTAGACGAGGATGGCGCCCGACTCGAAAGTCGTGATGGGTTTGCCGCCGTCCGCGGGAGCGGCATCGACGATCGCCGGCATGCGGTTGTTGGGCGAGAACTTCAGGAACTCGGGCTTGAACTGGTCTCCGGCACTGATGTCGACGGGATGGATTTTGTAGGCGAGGCCCGCTTCCTCGAGGAACATCGTGATCTTGTGGCCGTTCGGCGTCGGCCAGTAATAGAGGTCGATCATCGCTTTCCCTTTCCCGGCCGCGCGTCGGGCACATCGAGCAGTCGCAAGGCCGGCCAGGCGACGGCTTCGAGCGTCTCGCGGTTCGCGTACGTGCGGGCCAACACGCGCAAGCCGATCAGCACGCCCAGCAAGTGATGTGAGGTCTCTACCGCGTCGAGGCGGGCCGAAATCCCGCCGGCGGCCTGCGCGGCGGCGATACAACGCTGAAAGAACGCCCGCACCTCGTCGAGGTAGCCGGCGACCACTTGGCCAAGCTCGGCATCGTGCGGCGCCACGTCGAGGGCGGAATTGACGAACAGGCAGCCCCGGCGCTGCGGGTCGGCGAGGGAACGGTCGATGAGTTCGGCGAAGAACGTCCCGATGGCCTCCTTCGGTCGGCCGGTCTCCTCCAGGCAGGCGATGCGCTGGCGCGACGTGCGGTCGGCATAGCGCTCCAGCGCGGTGGCGAACAAGGCGCGCTTGCCGCCGTAGGCGTTGTAGAGGCTGGCGCCACCGATCCCCATGTGCTCGGCCAAATCCCGCACCGAGGTTGCCTCGTAGCCGCGCGCCCAGAAGCAATCGATGGCCCGGTCGATGGCTTTGTCCTCGTCGAATTCCTTCAGGCGTCCCATGGGGGGATCGAAGCATGATTTTAGATCGAATGCTACAAAATACTTGGGGGTATCTCGCCGGACGTGTTAGGCAGCGGCATGACGCAGTCGGCGGGAGCGGAACGGACACGGCGCGAACGCTGGGGGCTGCTGTCCGGTGTCACCATGGCGCTGGGCGCTTCGCTGTCGTTCGCCGCGGCGCGCGCCGGCATCGTCGGCGGCCTCGATGCGGCCGACCTGATCTTTGCCCGCTATCTCTTCGCCGGGGCGATCATGCTGCCCTTGCTTCTGTACTGGGGGCTGCCGACCCTGGCCGGCATCGGTCTCGGACGCGCCCTCGTTCTCACGCTGCTGGGCGGTGCGCCGTTCGCACTGCTGCAGACCGGCGGTTACGAGTTCGCGCCGCTGGCGCACGGCGCGATCATCGCCCCCTCGACCGTGACCATCGTCAGCACCATCGGCGCCGCGATCTTCCTGCGCGAGCGCCTCGGTCGCGCCCACCTCGGCGGGGCGGCCGTCGTCCTGCTCGGCATCGGACTGATCGGCTGGGACGGGATCCTGCAATCGGCGACCCACTCGGGCGGGCAGGCGTGGCTGGGCGATCTGCTGTTCTTTGCGTCCAGCCTGCTATGGGCCGGCTTCACCCTGCTGCTGCGCCACTGGCGGCTGTCGGCGTTGCGCGCCACCGCGGTGGTTGCCGTGCTGTCGATGGCGATCGCGACGCCGGTCTATCTCTCGTGGAAAGGATTGGACCATCTGATGGCGCTGCCGCTCGGCGTGCTGGCCTTTCAGGGGGTCGTGCAGGGCGGCCTGCAGGGCGTGATCACCATGGTCGCCTACAGCCAGGCGGTGGTGCTGCTGGGCGTCAGCCGCGCCGTGCTGTTTCCCGCCATCGTTCCGGCGATCTCCGTCCTGGTGGGCATTCCGATCGTCGGTGAAATCCCGGGGGCGTTGCAGATCGGCGGTCTGATCCTGGTCACGATCGGTCTGCTGATCACCATCGGCATCCTTGGCCGGGTGCGCCTCTGGCTGCGGACCGGGAAGAGCTAGGCGATACCGGTTCGATCTCGACGGCATGAAGTCGAAGCGCCTGTTCGCCTGGCACGGTGTTTGCCATGATCGAGTCGCTTTCCGTTACCCGACAAGGTACGTCGAGAGGACAGAGCATGCAGCGCATACCCCGGCGTTACGGTCATTTCGTCTTCGCCGTCGTTCAGTCGGGGATGACCACCGCCATTGCCGCCGCCATCGCGAGCGCGCCGTTTCTCGACGAGTCCACCTTCCTGATCCACTGGCTCGCCTCCTGGCTGGTGGCGTGGGCGGTCATGATCCCGATCGTGCTCCTGGCCGCGCCGATCATCCGGCGGATCGTGCTTGCCCTGACGGTCGCCTCCGGACCGGACTAGCGCCTTGGCGGCTATTGGACGTTCTGGAAGTCGCCGCGCGACAACCCGGCTTTCAGCAAGGGCGCGGCGAAATCCAGAAAAGCGCGCAGCTTCTGCGGCAGCAGCGGCTGTCCCGCGTGCACGAGGCTGACGGGCGACGGTGCCGCCTCGAATTCCTGGAGCGCCACGGCGAGCGTGCCGGCCCGCACCGCATGCGCGACCTGGTACGACAGCACGCGCGTGACGCCGATGCCGGCAATGGCCGCATCGATCGCCGCCTCCGCCGTGTTGACGACGAGTCTCGACCGGATTGCCACGGCCATGCCAGTCTTTCCGGTCTCGAAGGTCCAGGAATCCGCCGACATCAAGCCGGAGAAAGAGATGCAGTCGCGCGTCGCTAGTTCCTTTGGATGTCGCGGCATGCCGTGGGCGGCGAAATAGGCCGGGCTGCCACAGAGCACGCGCCGTATTAAGCCTACTTTGGTGGCGACCATGCTGCTGTCGGGTAGCTCGCCGATGCGGATGGCGATGTCGACGCGATCCTCCTGCAGGTCGACGACACGATCCGAGAGCATCAGCCGAATGTCGATGTCGGGAAATTTCTTGAGGAACGCCATCGCGACGGGAAGGACGTGAAGGCGCCCGAAGACGATGGGGGCGGAGAGGCTCAGCTCGCCTTTCGGCGCGCTGTACTCGCCCGACGCGGCGCGCTCCGCCTCGGCCACATCGTCGAGAATGCGGCGGCTGGCGGCGACGAAGGATCGGCCCGCGTCGGTCAGGGTGAGCTGTCGCGTCGAGCGATTGAGCAGTCGCGTGCCTAGGTGCCGTTCGAGGTCGGACACCTTGCGACTGACGGTCGCCAGCGGCACGCCGAGCCGGCGCCCGGCTGCCGATAGGCTCCCGGCGTCGACGACGTAGCGCAGAATCGACATGGCAGCGAGGCGATCCATGATACTTCCATTATCTGGGAGGAATCCTCCTAATAATACCTTCTACTTCTACTTTTTAGAAGGCTCTAGTAAAGGCGCATCAGACCAGTCCGGCTGGAAACCCAGGAGATCGCCCATGCCCCGCCCGCCGCATCCCCCCTTCACCGCCGAGACCGCCGCCCAGAAGGCGCGTCTGGCCGAGGACGCGTGGAACTCCCGCGAGCCGGCGCGGGTGGCGCAGGCCTACACGACCGACAGCGTGTGGCGGAACCGCGCCGAGTTTCTCCAGGGGCGCGAGGCCATAGAAGCGTTCCTGACGCGGAAATGGCAGCGCGAACTCGACTATCGCCTGATCAAGGAGGTCTGGGCGTTTCGCGACGACCGCATCGCCGTGCGTTTCGCCTACGAATGGCACGACGACAGCGGTCAGTGGTTCCGAAGCTATGGCAACGAGAACTGGGAATTCGACGCGCATGGCCTGATGCGGCGGCGCATTGCCAGCATCAACGACCTGCCGATTGCGGAGAGTGGGCGCAAGTACAGATGGCCGCTCGGCCGCCGGCCGGACGATCACCCTTCCCTGAGCAACCTCGGCCTCTAGGAGAGCGACGATGAACACGACCCGGACCTACTCAAGCGACATTGCCTTCACGCCGGCCGTCAAAGCGATCCAGGCCGGCAAAGGGTCGCGCGACTCCTATGCCCGGATGGAGGCGGCGGGCTCGTGGAAGACGAAGATCACGCCCGATCTCACGAGCTTCATCGCGGCGCAAACCAGCATCTTCTTTGCCACGGCCAACAAAGAGGGCCAGCCCTACATCCAGCACCGCGGCGGCCCGCCGGGCTTCCTGCGCGTGATCGACGACAGCACGCTCGGCTTCGCCGATTTCACCGGGAACCGGCAATACATCACGGCCGGCAACCTTGCCGACAATCCCAAGGCCTACCTGTTCCTGATCGACTACGCCCATCGCCGTCGCATCAAGATCTGGGGCGAGGCGCGCGTCGTCGCCGACGATGCCGCCTTGACGGCGAAGCTGATGCCGGAAGGCTACAAAGCGAGGCCCGAGCAGGCGATTCTGTTCACGGTGTCGGCGTGGGACGCCAATTGCCCGCAGCATATTCCGCAGCGCTTCGAGGCCGCCGATGTCGCGGCGGCACTGGCCGAACGCGACGAGCGGATACTTGCCCTCGAAGCCGAGGTCCGGAGGCTCCGCCAGGCAACGCCTTGACGCGCGGCGGACGCTCGAATCGTCGGCCGGCGGTGCCGATCCGGGGTGGGACGTAGGCCTGCCTTCAGCGCACCGGCGTCAACGTCTCGGCGCCTGCCGAGGGACCGCTGGCGTGGACCCAGGTTCCCTCGAGCACGCCGTCGGCGCGCGCGCGGTACAACACCAGGTACTCGCCGGCAAAGATGCTGTTGTGATCGCCCCGTAGATTGTCGCCGATGAAGATCGCCAGCGTGTCGCCCTGCGCCAGACCCTTTCCGACATAGGTGTGGCGGGTGTCGGCGTTGAAGCACGAGACCTCGTAGCCTTTGTCCGCCGGGCTGATCTTGCAGGTCCCGCCGTAGCTGCTGTCGCGCTGGTCGAAACCCTTGCCCACCATTCTGTAGTCGCCGGCGAAGTCGCGGGCCGGCGGCTCCTGGCCGCTCGCCAGGGCAGAGCCGCCGAGGGCAGCCATGCCGGCCGCCAGTAATGCCATCGATCTCATCGTCGGTTCTCCGTCATGTGTGATGGGCGTCACCCTAGATCACGCCAGCCGTCACGCGCGTTCACGAGCGGGTGCTTCACCGCGGCGTGACTGATCGTGGATTGACAGTAGGATAGGAAAGGAATATATATACGCCCGAAAACCGATCGACGAGAAAGGAGGAACGCCATGGATGCCTCGAGAGACTCGGAACTGCCCAGCGAGCGGGCGACGGAGGAAGCACCGGACTTGAGTGCCGCGGCGCTGCTGGCGCGGGTGCTCAAGGCGCCGCCGAAGCGGCGGCTGCCGTCGCGCCTGCGGGTCTTCTTTCTTCGGCAGCTGCGGTTCTGCGGCGAGGTCAGCCTGGCCGCGAAGCGCACCGGCGTGCCGCTGTCGACGCTTTACCGTTGGCGCCTGCGCGACGGGAAGTTTCGCGGGCGGTGGGACGAAATCCTCGATCAACGCCGTCAGTTTGCAGAGGACAGGCTGATGGCCATCCTGCGCGAGGGCGAGCTGCGCACCGTCTACTACAAGGGACTGGAGGTGGGCTTGCGTCGGACGTTCACCCACCTCGCCTCCGTCCGGCTGCTCGATTACCTCGACCGGCGGACAAGCGAAAAATTGTCCCGCGATCCTTCCCGTTCCGGCACCGCGGAAGCGGCGAAAAGGGCAGAGGAATCAGCCGCTTGAACAGGAAGCGGGTCGCGCAAGATAGGAAGCGTTCAGTCCGGTGTGACTCCGAAGCGGCGCTGCCAGAATTCGCGGCTGCGGCGCTCGCCGATGTCGCAGCCCAGCTCGTATTCGGGCCGCACGAAGCGGGTGTAGTCCTCGTTGGCGCCCCTGGCGCGGCGTGGAGTCTGGGCGAGCTCTATGCCGTCGCGGTCGACGCCGAGATCGCCAATGTCGAAGTCGTGACCGTACTCGAGCCGGGGCCCGATGTCGGCCACTTCCTGCAGCAGCTTCTTGCGGACGGCGCGGGGGAAGTCCTCGAAGTTGACGGCGACTTCTACGAAGGAGCGCGGGCCGCCGACGACGCAATGGAGGTAGTACTTGTCGAGGTCGGTTTCGCTCGGGAAGCCGTAGGGGTTGGGCCGGTCGTTCATGATCGGCAGCCCGTTGATCACGATGCGCTCCTTCAGCGCGTCGTGCCGGAGGTCGGTGACCAGGCCGCCGTCGTTGTTCGAACCGTCGCCCGAGACGTCGAGCACCTTGCGCTCGGTATCGAAGGGGGCGCGGCCGAACAGCGGGATGGCGTAGCGGATGGCGCCGCTGATCGAAGTGCGGCGCGCGATCGAGATGGGCGCACGGGCGAGGCGGTTGGTGAAGTCGAGGATGGCTGCCTCGGAGTCGAGCAGGGTCCAGTCGACGAGGAGCTTCTGGACGAAGGAGTCGGCCCATTCGAAGTAGGCGACGGCGATCCTTCCGTGATTGCCGCCCAGGATGGCCTTGACGATGACGGGATCGCGGAAGGCCTCGACATAGCCCTGGCGCTGCAGGCGGGCCTCGTCGGGGTCGACGCTGCCGGAAATGTCGATGGCCAGCACCAGCACCATGTCGACTTCCTTGCGCTCCTGCGCAGCTGCCGGCAGGGCCAGGAACAGGAGTACGAACAGGGAGAGCAACATACGCATGGCCGACCTCCAACCATCGCTGTCTTCAACCGACATCATGATCTAAGCACAAACCATACCGCCCGTCGGAAGCCTCTGTCAGCCGTGCTCTGGACGGCCGGCGGCGACCGCCGCTAGCCTCTGTGGACAGACCAACCGGAGAAAGCCCGTGGATCTAGCACTCAGCGCCCAGGACGAGGCCTTTCGCGGCGAAGTCCGCCGCTTCCTCGACGACAATCTGACCGAGGACCTGCGAGAGGCCGGCCGCAAGACCGGAGGCGTCTTCACCGAGTTCGCCGCCGGCTTCCGCTGGCACAAGGTGCTGGCCCGGCGCGGCTGGTCGGCGCCGACCTGGCCCAGGGAGTACGGCGGCACCGGCTGGAGCGCCACCCAGCGCTACATCTTCTCGCGCGAATGCACCGCGGCCGATGCGCCGCGCATCTTCAGCATGGGCATCCGCATGGTGGGACCCGTAATCATGAAGTACGGCACGCCGGAGCAGAAGGCCAAGTACCTGCCGCGCATCGTGTCCGGCGACATCGTGTTCTGCCAGGGTTACTCCGAGCCCGGCTCCGGCTCCGACCTCGCCAGCCTGAAGACGCGGGCGGTACAGGACGGCGACGACTACGTCATCAACGGCACCAAGTTGTGGACCACCGGCGCGCATGTCGCCAACCACATGTTCTGCCTGGTGCGCACGGCCACGGAAGGCAAGCCGCAGGACGGCATCTCCTTCGTGCTGATCGATTCGATGGACGTGCCGGGCCTCAGCGTGAAGCCGATCGTGACGCTGGCCGGCGATCACGAGGTCAACCAGGTGTTCTTCGACAACGTGCGCACGCCGGTCGCCAACCGCATCGGGCCGGAGAACGCCGGCTGGACGGTGGCCAAGTACCTGCTCGAGTTCGAGCGCGGCGGCGAGGCCTATACGCCCAACCTCTATGCCCGTCTCGAAGATCTCCGCCGCATCGTGCGCGAAGAGGCCGCCGACGGATCGGGCAGGCTCGCCGCCGAACGCAGCTTCGCCGAGCGGCTGGCCGAGGCCGAGATGGACATCCAGGCGCTCGAGATGATCGAGCTGCAGGTCCTGTCCGACCTCAGCCGCGGCCGCAACCCGGGGGCCGCCTCGTCGGCCATGAAGATCAGGGGCAGCGAGACCTCGCAGAAGATCGACCATCTCGGCGTCGAGGCGCTGGCCTGGTATGCCGCGCCGTTCGAGCCCGAGGCGCGGATGCTGGGCCACAACGCGCCCAACGTGACGCCGGACTGGGGCATCACCGCGATGCCGCTCTATCTCAACAACCGCGCCGCCTCGATCTACGCCGGCTCCAACGAGGTTCAGCGCAACATCATCGCCAAGGCGGTGCTCGGCCTGTGAGCGCCGCCTACACGCTGCATGGGTTCAATCCTTCGCCGTACTCGGTGAAGATGCGGGCGCTGATGCGCTACCGCCGCCTGCCCTTTGTCTGGCAGGCCACCGGCAATCCGCGCGACGTCGCCGTGGCGGCCGGCCTGCCGCCGGTCATCCCGGTGCTGCGCTTCCCCGACGGCCGGGTCATGAACGACTCGACGCCGCTCGCCTACGCTCTGGAGCGCGAGCATCCGGGCCAACGGTCGGTGATCCCCGACGACCCCAGCCTCGCCTATCTCAGCGACCTCCTGGAGGATTTCGGCGACGAATGGATTACCAAGATGATGTTCCATTACCGCTGGTACTACGACGCCGACCGGGAGTTCGCGCAGGTGTGGGTCGTGAGTTCGCGCGATCCGGCGATGGAAGCGGGCGCGCGCCGTCAGGCGATGCAGGCCTTCAACGACCGTCAGGTCGGCCGCATGGCCATGGTCGGCTGCACCGATCAGAACCGGCCTGTCATCGAGGAGAGCTATCGCTTCGTGCTCGACACGCTCGATCGCCATGTGCGGACGATGCCCTTCCTGCTGGGCTCGCGGCCGTCGCTGGCCGACTTCGGCTTCTACGGCCAGCTCCAGATCCTGTCGGTCGATCCGACGCCGGCCGCCGAGATGCGTGCCCGCGCGCCCGACGTCTTCTGCTGGCTGATGCGCCTCGACGATGCCTCGGGTGTCGACGGCGCCTGGATCGATGCGGCGGCGCCTTTGCCCCAGGGCATCGCGGCCCTGTTGAAACATGCGGGAGAGACCTACCTGCCGTTCCTCGCCGCCAACGCCCGCGCGCTCCAAGACGGGGCCTCATCCTTCGAGGTCGAGCTGCTCGGCCGGCCCTATGCCCAGGCGCCCTTTCGCTACCAGGGCAAATGCTTCGACGCGCTCCGCAAGCGCCTGGCCACGCTGCCGGCGTCGGTCCGCCAGCGGCTCGATCCGGTGCTCGAGGAAGCCGGGTGCCTGCGCGCCCTTGCGTGACGCCATGGTGGATCAGGTCGTGGTGTGGTCGTGGAGTCTGGAGTCGGAGCCGCTGTCCTTTGCGGGCGCCGAGGCGTTGCTGTCCGAGGATGAGAAGACACGCAGCCGAAGCTTCGTGACGGCTCCTCTTCGGCATCGCTTCGTGTCCTGCCGCGCGCGCCTGCGCTCGTTGCTCGGCGAGCATCTTGGCCTCGATCCGCGCACGCTCGTCTTTGCTGAGAACGCGTTCGGCAAGCCGCGGCTCGCGGATCATCCGTCCGTGCACTTCAGCCACAGCCACTCAGGCGACCAGGCCGTCCTCGCCGTGAGCGAGCAGCGCGAGATCGGCATCGACATCGAACGCGTCCGTCCGCTCGATCAGCTCGACCTGGCGCGGCGGTACTTCCACCCGAACGAAGTCTCGGCAATCGAAGGTGTGAAGGTGCCGGACGAACAGCTGTTGGCTTTCTTCCGCATCTGGACCCTCAAGGAGGCCACCGTGAAGGCGATCGGAAAGGGCCTGTCGATCCCGCTCGACGCCTTCGACGTGTCGATCGCGACATCGCCGCCCGCCATGGTCGTTGTGCCCGAGGACGCGCCGCGGACGTGGTGGCTGCATCAGACGACGGGCGACTATTGCCTGGCGCTGGCCGTGCCCGGCGGCGGCGAGGTCGGGCTGATCCACCGGACGGTCTGATCGTTGCGGCCGATCAGGCCAAGCAACGGCGCGTGCTCGCCCAGCAGGGCGCTCCGGAAGAAGGCGACTTCGAAAGCCTGGATCGCCGCGTTCACGGTGCGCCGCTGGGCGTTGGTGCGGAATATCGTCCGCCTCGACCGCTCGAACAACGCGTCGGCGAGATCGATATGCTGGACCTTGGGCAGCTGCACCCAGTAGCTGCCTGGTCGCTCCATGCGAAGCCTGTTGCGCGGAATGTCCAGGGCGCTGATCTGCGCGTAGCGGCGGACAAAAGGATCGGGTGAGGCGAGCTCCTGGTCCGACGGGAAGGCTTCGATGCTCGATAGTAAAAAGTAGGCCTCGGTCCCGATCCGGTCGGCGGGCGGGCCGAACAGCCCGCCGTCGAGATTGAACACCGCGACGATGCGCGGGTCCGTCAACGCGGCCTGCAGTCCCGAACCGCCGCCGATCGAGTTGCCGAGCACACCGACGCGCTGGAGATCGACGCGGCCGGCGAGCAGCGGCACCTGGCCGGCGTCAAGGGCACCGAGGACCTTTAGGAGGCGGTCAGCCTGCCCCGCGACGTGGCGGCCGAACCGCTCCAGCGTGACCGCCGCCGCCGCATCGGACGCGAGGTCCATGCCGACGCCGCGGTCGGGATCGGTGGCGGGGTCGATGGCGAGGTCGTCGCAGCCGACCACGACGAAGCCGTGACTTGCCAGGCTCTGCGTCTGGATGCTGTTCTGCGTGCGCTTCCCACCCCAGCCCGGCGAGTACAGGATCAGCGGAGCGGGTGTGCGCGCATCGAGCGGGCTTGCGACCGGGTACCAGACCGTGATCGGCAGGGCCTCGCCGCGCGAGCCCTTCAGCGTGACCTCCAGCCGGCCGACCGGCTTCGGCCCGCTGGGCGATGGCCTGAGCGGCGCGAACACGAACCAGCCAACTCCGGCCGCCACGAGTGCGAGGACCAAGCCGGCGACGAGGAGAAGGCGCAGGGCGCTCACCGCGTCCGCAAAACCGCGGCGATCTCGCCGGCGGGCCGCTCGCGGAACATGTCGAAATGGCCGCTGTCGATGTCGACCTTCTTCAGGTTGCCCGACACCACCGGGCCCCAGCCCATCCGCTCGTCGAACAA
>LNFM01005658.1_pt1 | contig 23885 bp, 17 predicted proteins | sample 596031 | NCBI WGS metagenome assembly LNFM01 (sample SAMN04254537, study PRJNA301005) | activated carbon metagenome | isolation source: dual media filters at the Ann Arbor, Michigan drinking water treatment plant | place: USA: Ann Arbor | reverse complement strand
GTCTTCCTCCGGTGAGCACCGCCTTGTCGCGACTGGTTCCATGATCGAGTCTGCCGCGCTGATGAGGATCAACGTGGTGTGAGGAAGTGCCCACAATGTCGGATGTGGACACAAACGGCGAGAAGCGGCGGCGTCGGAACAAGCGGTGGCCGTCCGCGCTGAAGCGCGAGATCGTAGCGGCGACCTATCTGCCTGGGGCTTCGGTCTCGGTCGTGGCGCGCCAGTACGACGTCAATGCCAACCAGGTTTTCCGCTGGCGTCGGCTCGCGGAGAAGTCGGGTTCGACGACACCATCATCTTCATCATCGTCGAGCGGGCTCGTTCCTGTAACGATCACGCCCGAGCCGGATCGTAGGGGCGGTATGCGACCGGCACCGTCCGCTTCGGACGCCATCGAGATCGAGGTCGGCGGCGACTGCCGTGTGCGTGTCGGTTCGAGCTTCGACGGTCGCGCGCTAAGGCGCGTGCTCGATGTGCTGAGGAAGCGATGATCCCGGTCCCATCGGGCGTGCGGGTATGGCTCGCGGTCGGGCGTACGGACATGCGTCGCGGCATGAACGGGCTCGCGCTGCAGGTGCAGGAAGCACTCGGCCGTGATCCGTTCGTCGGCGACCTCTTCGTGTTTCGCGGCGCGCGTGGCGACCTGATCAAGATCCTCTGGCATGACGGCCTCGGGCTCTCACTCTACGCCAAGCGGCTGGAGCGGGGCCGTTTTGTTTGGCCGCCGAGCGTGTCTGCACTATCCGCGTCGCCACGTCCGCCAGAAGAGCATGCAATCTCGATCTCGGCCGCGCAGCTCGCCTACCTTCTGTCCGGCATCGACTGGCGTAACCCGGTTCACACATTCCGCCCGGAACGCGCGGGATAGGACCACTTTCCGCGAGCAACGGACAGCGGCCTGTGATTCCATTGGCGCATGGATTCGCAGCCAGAAGACATCGCTGCCTTGAGAGCCGAGCTGGCACTCGCCCGCGCCCAGCTGGCCGACGACGCGGCAACGATCGCGCGCCAGAACCTGGAGATCGCCAAGCTCAAGCGGCAGATCTACGGGCCGCGCTCGGAGCGCACGGAGCGCCTTCTCGATCAGATGGAGCTGGAGCTCGAAGAGCTGGAGACCGACGCCACCGAGGACGAGATCGCCGCCGAGCGCGCCGCCGCCAAGACGACGAACGTCGCTCCGTTCGCGCGCAAACGCCCGTCCCGCCAGCCGTTCCCTGATCACTTGCCGCGCGAGCGCGTCGTCATTCCGGCGCCGACCGCCTGCGCCTGCTGCGGCGGCACGCGCCTGCGCAAGCTCGGCGAGACCATCACCGAGACGCTGGAGGTGATCCCGCGCCAGTGGAAGGTCGTCCAGCACGTGCGCGAGAAGATGACGTGCCGGGACTGCGAGCGGATCAGTGAGCCGCCAGCGCCGTTCCACGTCACGCCACGCGGCTGGGCAGGTCCGAGCCTACTCGCCATGCTGCTGTTCGAGAAGTTCGGACAGCACCAGCCGTTGAACCGTCAGGCCGAGCGCTATGTGCGCGAGGGCGTGCCGCTCGCCTTGTCGACGCTCGCCGATCAGGTCGGTGCTGCCTGCGCCGTGCTGAAGCCGCTTCTGGAGCGCATCGAGGCGCATGTCTTCGCAGCCGAGCGCCTGCATGGCGACGACACGACGGTGCCCGTGTTGGCCAAGGGCAAGACCCACACCGGCAGATGCTGGGTCTACGTGCGTGACGATCGGCCGTTCGGTGGTCGCGCTCCACCTGCAGCGATGTTCTACTACTCGCGCGATCGAGGCGGAGCGCATATCGAGACGCACGTCGCCCGCTGGTCTGGCCTGCTGCAGGCCGACGCCTACGGCGGATACAATCGGCTGTATGCACTCGATCGTAAAACGGGCCTGATCCTGGAAGCGGCCTGCTGGGCGCATGCGCGCCGGCCATTCTTCACGCTCGCCGACATCGAGGCTAGCACCCGCCGCAAGGCCGAAGGCAAGGTGCCAGCGCCCATCTCACCCATAGCGCTGGAGATCGTGCAGCGCATGGATCGGTTGTTCGAGATCGAGCGCGGAATCAACGGCAAGACCGCCGACGAGCGCCGGGCCGTTCGGCAGGCCCTCAGCCGGCCTCTCGTCGACGAGCTGGAAGCTCGCATGCGTGCAGAGCGGCCGAAGCTCTCGCGCGGCAGCGATCTCGCGAAGGCCATGGACTACATGCTCAAGCGCTGGCCCGCGTTCACGCGCTTCCTCGATGACGGCCGCGTCTGTATGAGCAACAATGCAGCGGAGCGGGGCCTGAGGGGAATTGCACTCGGAAGGAAGTCGTGGCTCTTCGCTGGCTCTGATCGCGGGGGCACACGCGCCGCCGCCATGTACAGCCTCATCGTCACCGCAAAGATGAACCACATCGACCCGCAGGCCTGGCTCGCCGACGTACTCGCCCGCATCGCCGAGCATCCCGTCTCGCGGCTCGACGAGCTGCTGCCCTGGAACTGGCGCCCAGCAAACGCCGTGGTCAGCAAGGCTCCGGTGAGCCTTTCAATTACCCACAAGTCCGGCGGCTCCAAATTCTGCGCCGAGTTCGATATCGGTGAGCCGTGCCAGGCCGCGCCAAATAACGACGATCCCGGGCGGCGGATCGCTGGTGCGCGCAAGGTAGCCGCCAAGGCGGGCGAGTTTGATGATGTAGAATGCCAAGGTCCCCATTTTGCATCGTCGATTTCCGGTGTCGGAGACGAGGCCGTCGAGAATCCCGATCTCGCCTTTGGTCAGAGCAATGTCTGGTGGCTCGTCGGGCGCAGCCCGTGCCATCATCGTCAGCCACAAGACGCGCCAGCTCAAGATGCAGAACACAGCCATCAAGTTGGCGAGACGATCAGCAGTGCGCAGTTTCGAGGCCTCGGCGCGACAGCCACTCTTCAGGACCTTATGGAAGACCTCGATTTTCCAACGCATCGCGTACCAATTGATCTTTTCTATCGCCTCCTGGCGTGAACGCACGGGCAAATCAGTTATGAGTTTCCACTCGATTGCTTTGCGAACCTTCGGCGGATTGCGCTCCGTCGCGTGCAGGACGGATAGCCGCAACGGCGGGTAATGCTTTCGCTTGCCGATTGGCGGTTGAACAACGATCTTCTTGAACTTCAATTCGAGAGCGACGCTCGTCTGGTCGCCGTTCACGTCGCGCACTTCGACATGATGCAGCCCCTTGACCTGAATCTCTTCCATTTCGGTCGCGATCGTATGCTGTCCGTCGCCGGCGAGGCGATCAACGCAGGTCCGCACGAGAAAGTGCGTGCCAAGTTCCTGGCTCAAACAGTAGAGCTCGTAGATGTCGCTCTCCCGATCAGCAACATGCACGCAGCGCTCTGGTGAGCCCAGGAGCTCAATGGATTGCCGCAAATTGTCGAGCCACCGCACACTCTCCTTCTTCTCGATTGGAACGCGCGTGGGATTGATCTTCCTCTTGAGTTTGGCTGTGCCTTTGAATTTCTTGCGGGTCCAGAATTTCACCGCGGAGAGACCGAGCGGAACGCCATCGATCGAGACGGCGAGGCTGGAGTGCATCAGCATACCGCACACCGTGTGATGGCGCAGTCGCCCGCGCTTGTCGCGCCCGCTGTTGACGCTCTTGGTTATCCCGATCTGATCGGCTGCCTCGCGCTGATAGGCGAACTCAGTCGTATCCTGGATAAGCAGGACTGGACTGCTGCTCGCAGCAAAACGGCCGCGGGTAGCAGCGAAGTGACCGCTGAGAATTTCACCTTCCTCGACACGATCGTTAGCAAAAAAGCGGTAAGCTGCCTTTGTGCTCGCCCAATCCTGACAGGCATAGGGAATGCTCTCGCCCATGCCGTCGCCGATCTGCCGGATCACTTCGCTAAATCGTCGCCCGAGCCGCGCGTCCTTGAAGGCGGTTTCATCGATTTCGCTATCGGTCCAGTGTTCGCGACCATCATTTCGACCGCCTGCTCGGGACTTCGATGTGCCCGAAAAATCGCATTTCGCCGTCACGATGCACCCCGCCGCCACGAATCAGGTGCTCGTCAATGAATCACAACCGATTCTGCCGACTCAAGAAATTTCGCGAACGGAGAATGCTGCGTGCTCGTGCACTTGTGGGTAATTGAAAGGCTCACCGGATGCTTACGGCGCTTCCGCGCGACTACCGCGCTCGGCGCGCAGTCATCGCCTGCCGACGGCTCTGTGCCCTATCTGCGATGCGGCCGAGCTGATTGCTGGCCTGACCGCGATCGAGGATGTGTGAAGAAAGTCCTGCGATCGTCGGGAAGCGGTAGATGTCGGTGATCGTGAGGCTCGGCGAAACCGTCTTCTTCAGCTCGCGATGAACCTGGACAGCGAGCAGGGAATGTCCGCCTAGAGAGAAGAAGTTGTCGAGCGTGCCGACGCGCTCGACGTTGAGCGCTCGGCGGAAGGCCTCGGCGATGAGCTGTTGCACCTCGTTGGCCGGCGCAACGAACTCGACCTCAGCCGCAATTTTCTGAACAGCTTCCTCGGGTTTGGGGAGCGCCTTACGATCGACCTTGGCGTTCGGCGTGAGTGGGAATTTCAGAATGGTGACGAAGTGGGCCGGCACCATGTAGTCGGGCAGTGTCGCGCGGACGTGCTTTCGCAGTTCGTCATCCCCGATCCGCTCCCCCTTGAATCGGATGTAGGCGACGATGCGGGCATCGTTTACCGAATCCTGACGGGCTACGACCACGGCCTCTGCGATCGCAGGATGTGCACCGATCCGGGTCTCGATCTCGCCGAGTTCGATTCGATAACCGCGAATCTTGACCTGATGGTCGGTGCGCCCGAGGAACTGGATGCTCCCACTCGGCGAATACTTCACGAGATCGCCTGTGCGGTACATTCGTGTGTCGGGAACGAACGGATTGTCGAGGAATCGCTCGCGGGTCAGGTCTTCGCGGTCGAAGTAGCCCCGTGTGACACCGTCTCCACCGATGAAGAGTTCACCCGGCAGACCCGGAGGCAAGGGACGCAATCTGCTGTCGAGAATGTAAAGCTGCGTGTTGGCGATCGCGGTTCCGAGCGGGACGCTGCCATCCACTTGATCTGCCGGTCCCGTCGACGACCAGATGGTCGTTTCGGTCGGCCCATACATGTTCTCGATCGTGGCCTTCGTCGTTGCGCGTAGATCTCGCAACAGCGCGCTCTGCAGCGCCTCTCCGCCGAGGAACATATGGCGGACGTCGGCCAACGCTGCGCGATCGTCGTCGTTCAGGAGAATCATCGCGGCCATCGACGGCGTACACTGCAGGTGCGTGACGCCGTGACGCCGGATCTGTCCAGCCAGGCTCATGTCGATTTCGCCGGCGTCATCGGCTGCGGCCGGATTCGTCGCCGCGACCACCTCGGCAAGTGGCTCCAGACCTGCCAACGCGACGTCGCTCGCGATCCCGAAGTCGATCAGGCATGCGATCTCGTCGACACCGATCGCCTGGACCTGCTCGACGCGGGCGAGCGCTTCGTCCACCGTGCCGAACAGGCCGCTGTCGTCGAAGTAGCGCAGGAAGGCGAACTCGATGATGGCGTCGAGTTCTTCCTCGCTCAGCGTCTGCAGATCGACCTCGCTCGGCGTTGTCACGCCTTGCGGCTTCTTGAAAGCCGGGAATGCCCAGGCATACTGTTTGATCAAGGCGGCGGCGCTCTTGAGGTACGCCTTCATCGGTCCGCGGGCCTGATCGCGGACCGCGTCGCGGTCGCGTCCGACGAGCGTGTGCAGCATCAGCGTCACGGTGTACTTTGCGGGGTCGCGACCCGTCGCGCGGAGTTCATCACGGTAGATCTTGATCTTTTCCGCGACCTCGTCGATCGACTGGCCGAGCAAGTGCGTGAGGAGGTTGGCGCCAACTCGGGCGGCCTCGCGGTACGTATCCGGATTGCCAGCCACCGTGACCCAGATCGGCAATTCCTTCTGGACGGGCCGCGGTTGGGTCACCACGTCGATCGATTCGCCGGCGGAACCCTGGAACGTCACGTTCTCGCCACGCCAGAGCCGACGCAATACCTCGAGTTCCCGGAACATCGCCGACTTGTTGTGTGGCGGCGCATTCTCGGGGCGCAGGAGAAAGTCCTCTGGCATCCAGCCTGCGGCCACCGCCAAGCCGGTGCGGCCGTTGCTGATATTGTCGATCACGGCCCACTCTTCGGCCACCCGTGCCGTGTGATGGAGCGGGAGAACGCAGCTGCCGGCGCGAACATCGAGGTTGCGCGTGATGGCCGCGACCGCGGCGCCGGTCACAGCGGGGTTCGGGAATGGACCGCCGAACGCGTGGAAGTGGCGTTCCGGTGTCCAGACTGCGCGGAAGCCTCGGGTATCCGCGAACCGGGCACCCTCCAGCAGCAGCTGATACTTGCGCGGGCCCGCGCCGTCGTCGTTGCCCCAGAAGAACAGCCCGAAGTCCATGCCCTTGCCATTCGACGGCAAGCGGCGCCTTGGGCGGCTATCGCTTCGGCTGTGGTCCTTGTGGACGACGACCTTGAAGCCGCGAGACAACGACCAGAAGAGCTCCAGGACCGAGATGTCGAATGAAAGGCTCGTGACGGCGAGCCAGACGGGTTGGTTGTCGGCTGGAACCTCGATGCGGTCGTCCATGCCCGCGAAGAAATTGACGACGTTGCGATGCTCGACCATTACGCCCTTGGGCCGGCCGGTCGAGCCGGAAGTGTAGATTACGTAAGCCAGATGGCGGGGCTCGACAGCGACGGCGGGAACAGAAGCCTCGCCGGCCATTGCCACCTCGACCGTGAGTATGCGCAGACCATCGGCCGGTACAGCCGTTTCCAGGTCGGCCGACGTCAAGACGATGGTCGCCTTGCTGTCCTCGATCATCAAGCGGATGCGATCGGCGGGGTAAGCCGGATCGAGAGGAACGTAGGCGCCCCCTGCTTTCAGGATTCCGAGCGCGCCGATCACCAGTTCGATCGATCGATCGAGGTAGAGACCCACCAGTGCGTCAGGGCCTATCCCCGCCGTAACGAGTGCGGCGGCAACGGCATCGGCCCGGCGCTCGAGATCGGCGTAGCTCAAGCTTTCCTCGCCGCACACGAGCGCAACGGCTTCCGGTGTTCGCTGAGCCTGCCGCGATACGAGGGTATGAACCATCGCGCCGCGGTCATGATCTCGCGCGGTGGCGTTGCGACCATAGACGATCGCGTGCTCGTCGTGGGGCGTCATCAGCCGAAGGTCGGCAACGATACCCGACGACTTGACGAAGTGGTCCAGTAGGATCGCAAGGCGGTCGGCGAGAGCGCGCGCTTCATCGGCAGAGAAGCGCGAGACGTCGTGGACGAGGCGTAGACTCGACAACCCCGATCCGATCGAAAAGGTGACGACAGATCCAGGGACCGGCCGCTCGGGATCGCTGTCGGCGATCCTCAGGGCAAGGGTGGGCCGCACGGGCGCTCCACCGAGACGCCGAGTGACCACGTCGCCGAGATAAGCACTGCGGCGGGCCAATTCGTCGAGCTCGGCCGAAACCGCGCTCTTGAGAGCGGCAACATCCTGACCCGAGGGCAGCGCGACACGAAATGGCAACGTTGGCGCGACATGGCCTGGATGGCGCTCCACCAGTTTGTCCAGCGCGGGCGTGACGAGTGCGATGTCGAGGTTCTCGGCCGAAGTGGTGCGCGCAAAATAAGCGACGATGCCGGCCACCAGATCCTGATCCTTCGAGGAAGCGGGAACGTTCACCTCTATCGCTGCATACTCTGGTCGATAATCTGTTTCAGCCGGTCGCGAACCTTCGATTTCGATCGTGGCCACCGATCGCAACCGGCGCGTGAACCAAGCCTCGCCCGGGGCTAGCTTCTCGACGAGAGCCGTCAAATCTGTAGCTACGGTCTCGTCGAGGTGGGGGAGTGTAGAGCCGGCGACCAGTACGTCTGTGAGACGCACCGGCTGGCCCGCGGCATCGGTGAGAGACCTGACCACGAGCACACCGTCGGCCGTAGCGATGCGAGCGCCATCCTGGGCTAGGGAGACGACGCTTCCCGCCGGCTTGCCGGAGCTTGCCCGATCGATCTCCCAGCCGACGACATTGAACGCCCCGGATGGGGTGTAGATCTTTGGAATGGCCAGCGGGTTCGCGTAGCCCGTGCCGAAGTCGAGCGCACGAAGTAAACGATGGCAGTCTTCGGTCGGCTTGCACAAATCGAGGGCTGCAGCGGACGCGGGGCGAGTGAAGCGATGGAAGTAAGTTCGATCTGCGAGGTTCTGGCGGCGCGGCGCGATAGCGTCGGTTTCGATCTGCGCGACCAAGCGTTGGAACCCGGTGATTCCGGCCTCCAGGCATTTGGTGTTGAGCGACAGTGCAGTGTCGTCGTTCGAGATCTCGACGGGCTCCGAAACCAGAATATCCCCTTGATCGACTTTATCGATCATGAAGTGCCAGGAAATGCCGTAGTCGTGCTCGTCGGCGAGAATCGCCCAGACTGGCGCGTTGAGACCGGCATAGCGTGGCAATGGGCCGTCGTGGAAATTGACCGCGCCACGGCAGGCACGCTGCCAGACGGTGTTGGGCACGATCCGTAGATTGCCGATGCTGAAGAACCAATCGAACTTGATCCCGGCTAGTGCTTCCGGTAGCACCTCGTCCGGCGTGATGGTCTTCAAGCCCGCCCGTTCCGCCCACTGGCGGATGCGTTCGCTTTGCGTGACGACGGCAGCGATAGCCTGTCCGCGTGCGAGCAGATGGTCACCGCATTGGGCGAGAAGCGTCTCGTCGCCCATCAGAACCGAAATGAAGATATTGGACGCCATGTGATCACCAACGACTGTCGATTACCAGTTCATACCGTTTAGCTTCGACCGCCCCAGATTTTATCGACCCCAATGACTATGCCGGATCGATCCCGGCCTTTGGCCTCGGCGTGCCCGAGCAATCATTCCTCAAATGAGCCGAGCCATCATCGATCCGATGGCAAAGCCGATTGGCCAAGCGGGCAGTACCATCAATTCTAGACGCCAAAGCAAGATGTCGTTGCGCCAGTTGAAGTAGAAGATGAACGGTAGCGGCACGAGCCCGTGAATAGCCACGCCCCACAGCGCGCCCTGGAAGCCGAACAGATGATGCCCGAGCAGGATGAAGAGCAGCGCAGCGGCCAATTTCACGAACATGACGCATGCGTGAAGCTCCGGTTTGCCGAGCGCGAGATAGGCGACGTTGGCCGACCCGTAGCGCGTGAAAACCAATGATACGGACAAAACCTGCAGGATGTATCCGGCGTCTTGGTAACGATGATCGTAGAGCAGATGAATGACACTCGGTGCGAAAGCAAAAAGTGCGCCAGACCCCAGGAGGAACATGGCGTCGAGCGGCAGCCGCATCATGTAGAGTTTCTTGCGGAACTCGGACTTTCCCACGCGCGCCGCCTCGCTCAGAGTTGGCATCAGGACCTCTCCGAATATCTTTCCACCGAGTGTCTCGACCATCGTGGCGAGCGCAAGTGCGATGGAGTAGAGACCCAATGTTGCGGCGGGGAACAGTGCCCCGAACAGCAGGCGATCGATATTGTTGGAGATCACCGTCGCGGTTGACGATATCAGTATCCAGATGCCGAAGCCTGAGATCTCGGCCGCATCCTGCCTGTTCCAGCTCAGTCGATTGAGTGATCCTTCGAGCCAGAAGTGCGAAAGAACGCTTTTCATGGCGGCGTGAGCGAGGCCGCCGATCACGAGCGGCCAGATCGAGCGAGACACGACCACCAGACCGAGCATCACTGCAATGCTCACGATCTGGGCGATCAGGTCGATTGCCACCAACCGCTTGAAGTTCAAATTTCGCTGCGCCGTGATGATCTTGGTCGAGAAAGTCCCATCGATAACTGCGGAAAACCCGGTGAGCGCCAGCGCCGCTGCCATCTCGGGTGCCGCCCACGTCGAGTTGGCAGGCAACCAGCCGAATTGGGCGGCAAGACTTAGAAGCAAGGCGACGATGAGTGTGATCAACCAGATAGCCAAGCCCCGCAGTATCTGCATCGACCAGACCGTATTCAAGAATTCTGGATCGTCCCCGCGTGCGCTCTGGATGATGCTCAGGCGCAGCCCGATATCCGACAGATTGGCTAGGATCATCTGCACCGCGAGGATCGCTGCCATGATCCCGAACATCTCCGGCGCCAACAGTCGCGCCAGGATCAGGTTCGACGCCAGGCGGATCACCTGCTGGACCAAGTGCGCGATCATCGTCCAGCTCAGGGCATGGAAGATCCGGTGCGCCAGTATCTTCTGACGCCAAAAGCCCAGACGAACGAACAGGGTCGAGATGAAAGTCATGCCGCCGCGGTGTGCCTTCACTTGTACTCGATCAATGTCATCGTCTGCCGGGTCAACTTGCGGAAATGATAGATGAGCATCCCTATGAGGTTCGGGAATTTGCTCAGGGTCAGGAACACGCTGTGCGCCGCAGCCTCTGGCGCCTTCAAGCCCTGTCGCCTGAGGCCGACCGCCGTTTTGAGGTAGGAAACGAGATAGAGAAGGACGACGGTTGTCGGGATCGCCCATCCGAACCGGAGGCCAGCCAGCGCGAGAGCCGGAAGAATGGCACCGTAGAGCCAGACACGCTGGCGCTCACGGTGGAAATGCTCCGGGTATTTGTCGCCGACGTTGGCGAAGGCGTGGCCGCTACGGATCGCCCGCTGCCACCACTGAGAGAAGTGCGTCATCGCGGCGTCGTGGCGCGTCATGCCGACGGGCAGTCGCTCGAGCTGCCAGCCTGCGCGCCTCAGGCGTACACAGAAATCCTCATCCTCGCCGGCGATCAACGTCTCGTCGAATCCACCGACGGCCTCGAAGGCCTTGCAGCGGACCAGCATGTCTCCGCCACAGGCATCGATTCGGCCGGCCGGCCGATGCCATTCGACATCGCAGATGGCGTTGTAGATGGTTGCGTCGCGATCGATCTCGGAACGCCAGCCGGTGACGAGCCCCAGTTCCGGATGGGCGTCGAGGTATTCGACGGCGGCGGCAGGCCATTCCGGCAATAGGCTGCAATCGCCGTCGACGAACTGGACTAGGGCTTGATCAGGTCGCAGGCGCAGTAGAGCGGCAAAGCCGGCGTTGCGGGCCCTGGCGGCCGTGAAGGGCTTTTCCATGTCCAGCTCGACGATAGTTGCGCCAGCGCCGGCGGCTATGACGAGGCTGTCGTCGGTGGAGCCTGAATCGACATAGACGATGGGGTCTAGGCGGCCTGCGAGCGAAGCGAGGCAACGCCGCAAGCGATCGCCTTCGTTGCGGCCGATGGCGACAACCCCGATGCGGTTTACCGAATTCCTGCCAGCGGACATTTCAGTCTGGCTCATGGGCCGTGCCGATCTTCAATTCGAGTATGAATTCGAAACAATCGATGCTCGGCTGCACGCAAGTTTCGGACCAGGCGTGCCACCCGCGCCGCGGCGGCAACCGGGGACCGGTGCCGCGGGGCGCAGGCGATCGATCGTATGCAGCAACGACGCGAAAGTCGGGGAATGTCGCCAGCGATCTCGTGTAGAGGTCGTCGACGAAACCGCATCCGATGATAGCGACGCTCTTCACTTGCGGTGTGGCTCGCTGATTGGACTGCAATTCGGTCAACGGAACAGAGTTCGCCGCGCCATTCGTCATTTGGACCGGTGCGGTGCGCGCCAGAGCCCGGAGCCGATCGTGCCGTGGCTCAGCAGATCGGTAAGAAAATGTTGCGGTACAGAAGAAGTCCGACGCCGCACGCTATCACCCAGCCGGGTCAAAATCGTACCAGCCGCCAGGGCAAGGTCGGCGGCAACTGCCGACAGCCGACCGTGGTTCTTGATGAAGTAGTGGCTGCGAGATTGGAACCAGTAGGCCGGACGGCGAGACAGGCGATTGTCTCGCCCCGTCACCCCGGTGCTGCGTCCGACGAGATGCACGACACGGCTCTCGGCCTCGAACCAGCTTTGCCAGCCTTTGCGAGAAGCGTTTAGGCAGTAATCCGTTTCCTCGTAGTAGAGGAAATACTTCGCATCCATCAAGCCGACGTCGCGAAGAACCTCGGGCCGCATGAGCATGCTCGCGCCGGAGACCCAGTCCCTGGGGCCGGATACAGGCTCGGGCGGGATGGCGATCATCCAATCGCTGAACCGGGGCGCCAGCATGCCCAGCGGCAGGCAGCTGAATAGCTCGCGGATCGCGGTCGGGAACCGGAACGTCGAATGCTGTTGGGTGCCGTCGGGCCACTCGAGGCGGCTACCGACGATGCCGATGCGCGGATTCCGTGTCATCGCGTCTACCAGTGGCGCGAGCGCGCCAGGGCGCACCACAGTGTCGGGATTGAGCAGCCAGTAGAAGTCCGGCTTGGAGCCGGTCTCTGCGTTGAAAGCGACATTGTTGCCGTGCGCGAAACCGCCATTGCTGGACTCCGGGATGAACCGCACCCAGCCCTGCCAACCGTTCGCTTCGATCGCGCTCGCCAGCAGGCGGCATGAATCGTCCGGTGACGCGTTGTCGACTACGACGGCCTCCAGGGCCGGCCAGGACTTTTGCAAATCAGCGAGCGAGGAGAGGCAGTCTATAGTGAGTTCGGCCGTTCTGTAGTTGACGACCATACAGCGGACGAGAGGCAACTTCCCCGGGCTCACACTCATCAGTCTACTCAATCGAATTGCGGTCTATGACGGGCAGCCGAACCAGCTCGCTGGTGGCCGAGAGCGCTTCGGATCTTCATATAACAGACCCGCTTTTTGTTGATTGTCGGACTAGTTCTATTACATAAATCTGGCGTTTACCGCAGGGGCCTTGGCAACTTGGTAAACTGAAAATTGTAAACTGGTTTTTCGGGAAAGCTTGAAAATGCATAGCGAACCCATCTCTCGACGCGAGGGACTTCAACTTGCCGGGAGCGCACTCGGTGCAGCTTTCCTCACCTCGAGCGGCCGGCAAGCTTCGTCGCAGGCGGCTCACTCGAAGCTACCGATCGGAATGAACCTTTCTGGGATCGCGGACTGGCAGCCAGGGTTCCCCTTCGTGAACCTGATGTGGGGCGCACGGGTCTGGTTGACCCGCGACACTTCCGGCCAAGGGCCTTGGACGACAAACCAGATGGCGCGAATTCAGCTCGACGAGAACGGCTATCCGCTCGAGCTTCCGGCTGTTTTGGACGGAGGGAAACGTCCGCAATTCGTATTTACCATTTTGCCGAACACCTCAAAACCGGGGCGCTATGTCGTTCTCTATGACGGCGAAGGGAGCCTGAGCTTCGGAGGAGGCAGCCGGTTAGTCAATTCTCGTCCCGGTCGTATCGAGATTACGATGCGGCACGCAGGAGGTGACGCTATCGAGGAGATCGGTATTCGCACCAGCGTGCGAGGCAACCACGTCAGGAACATCCGAATTGTTCCCATCGAGCAGGAGAAGCGGGATCTGATGCAGAACCCGTTCTTGCCCGAGTTTCTCGAGTTCTGTCAGCCTTGGCATTGTCTACGCTTCATGGATTGGCAAATAACCAATCGAAGCACGCTCAAATCCTGGTCGGAACGCAAACGGCCCGGGTTTTATACGCAGGTCGGTTCGGACGGCGATCCCGATGGAATTTTCGGTCCGCCGCACGAATCTTGGCAGCAAAAGTGGGCCATGGGGGTCACAACCGAGACGTGCCTCCAGCTCGCAAATCTGACCAGATCGGATGCTTGGATCTGTATCCCCCATCTCGCCGACCAGGACTACATTCGAGAACAGGCTCGGCTTGTCAAAGAACAGCTCGACCCGCAGCTCAAGGTATATGTCGAGTTCAGTAATGAGATGTGGAACTGGAGCTTTCTTCAGGCGCAATGGATGATCCGTAGCGAACTCGCCAGCGACCTGGTCGTGAGCGGGGGAGGTAAGCCGCCATGGCGTGCGGGCAGAAAGCCCGATAGGTTCGTCAATGGCATCGTTGCACAGGGCGCCGGTGAGGGCACCGATCATCCGGAACGCACCGGGGCACTCTTCCGTCGCTGCTTTGCGATCTGGGAAGATGTCTTCAAGGGCGCGGATCGCAAGAGGCTGGTCAGAGTGTGTGCCGTACAAGCCAGTTGGACAGACACGGTAGAACGGACATTGGGCTGGGTGATGCGGAACGGCGGATGCGACGCGCTATCGCCGACCGGCTACTTCGGTCCGAGCGAGCCGATCTACAAGAAGTGGGCCGCTGCTGGTGCGGCGCTTACAGCCGATCAGGTGATCGCCGACATGCGGGGTGCGATCCAGAGCGAAGCCAAGTTCGTCGCAACGAATGCAGCGATCGCGAAAAAGGCCGGCGTCCGGCTCGTCGTTTACGAGGGCGGACAGCATATCCAACCGGAGAACCAGCAGATTGTCCCCTACAATCCGGCTTTGGCGGCGGCTCAGACGCATCCCGAGATTTACGAATTGATGCGTCTCAACATGGATCTGCATGCGCGCGCAGGTTGCGAGCTTTTCTGCGCCTTCAACAGCGTCGGCAAACAAGGGGCACGCTACGGCAGTTGGGGGCATATCGAGCACTATGGCGAGGATCCGACGAGGGCGCCGAAGTATCGCGCCATACTGGAGGCCAATGTCGCGCGGCGCCGCTGATGCGATGAGCGGTCGACTAGCTAGGTAACGAAGTGCGAAAGAGACTGGGGTGTCGCTACCGGGGTGTCAGGGCCGGCAAGCACCTCGGAAAAGAGGGGAGCGAGTGCTTTCGCCTGTCCCGTCGCAACATAGCAACTTGATAGCGGACGACAGTGCGTCCGCAGCGAGATACCTGGTGAAGACCGTGATCGGCCAGTGCCATAGGTCAGTTCCGACAGCGTGGTCGTCTTGATGCGGCCTCGATCATATTGGCTGACGCGATGTCACATATTTCGTGCCGACGATCGGTAGCGCCGGACGCCACCGCACGATTTTTGGCTGCTCGATCCCGCGATAGATTCGAACCGCTGCCTGACCTAGAGCCATGAACAAGATGCAAAGATGAACCGTGAGCGCCACGTTGCTGGTGGTTGCAACGAATGCCAGCCAGCCGACGCTGCCTCCGAGAAGAAGGCACTGGGCTCTGAAGAGATGGGACAATTGTTCGTCGGAGGAGGTTGGAAAAACTCTGCAACCGCCGAGCAAGGCCAGAACCGAGGTGAAGAATGCCCCAAAGAAGATCAAGCAACCCAGAAGTCCGAAAGGCAGAGCGATCTGGAGATAGAGGTTCGTGACATCGACGATCTGCTGACCCTGTATCAGATGGTTGAACAAGCCTGTCGCGAGATAGTCCACGTCACCGAAGATCGGATTTTCCAAAACGAATTTAAGCGAGGTCTGGATCAGCAATTGGCGATATCGGATGGTTCCATGAGGATCGAACAGCGTGGTGTCCGAGGTGATCAGCCAGAACGCCCCGAAGATTGCGGCGCATCCTGCCAGTCCGAGAATAGCGGCCTTCAAGCCCGCACTCCTGATCGCTAGAAACACTGCGACGGCCAGGGCGATGGTGCCGCCGACCATGCTGCCTCTGGAGTCCGTCGTGACTAGGCCGACGATCAGGATGAAACGAAGCACCGCGAGGCGTTTCCAATCGAGTTCGAGCGGGCGTTTGAGAATCTCCAGCATGAGGAGCCCGGTGATCATGTGGAAGCCTAGAGAATGCGTATTGGCGGTGGCCCTGACGCGCAGAAAGCCCGTCCGGAAGTCTGCAATCGAAAGCAGCGAGATGGGCTCGTGCATCCGATAGAATTCCCATTGTTTGGCCGTGGTAACCAAAGCAATGCATCCCAGAACGACCGATGCCAGAAGGACACCTTTGCAGACCTCGTCGAAGTCCTCGCGGCTGCGGATCGCCAGCTGGAGCGCCAAGGCCGGCAAGACCAGGGTGAGCAGGTTCTCGACCAGCATACGAACCCCGCCCGTGAACGTCGTCGAAAGGCCAGTCATCAAGGCCGTATAGAGTGAGAATACAACGAGTAGGGCTACCGCAATTGCTCCCGGCGTTCCGATCCGGCCTCGGTCCGCCGTAAACAGCAACGGCAGGAGCGCTGCGATCACACAGATCTTGTAATGGTTCAACTCGACGAGATAGTTGATTCCGGGAAATGGCAGAGGGGCGGAGACATAGTCCGGGACTGCACAAACGAGCACCATGAATGCAGCAGCTCTGCTGGCGGGCTTGGTGGGCGTCAGCAGCATCACCAGAATGAATGCGAGAATGAGCGTGAGGGCCTGGTCGCCCACGAGAAGCAGAACGGTGAGCAGCATCAGCCACACCGCATAGGTACGCAGGAACAACTTGACGACGCTACCGAAGGGGAGCAACAGCGCCGGGGTCAGAACCCCCAGCATTGCATACAACAGAGCGGAAACATTCGCTCCCATAGCCGACACTCGCTCGCCGCGGATGTTGGAGTATCCGCGCGCATTGGGGGACGTCTGCACAAATCCGGGACGGCAACCAGACCGAAATGGTCATCGTGCAATCCTGACCGCGAACGGCAATCTCGAAAGGTCGCCGTTTCGAACCGGTCACCGGCTCGTGGCGAAGATCGGATAACTCATCCGCTCACGCCGACCCGGCGAACCGTTCGGCTCGAAAGATGAACAAAGCAAGGAGCGTGCCGACCGCGCGCGGGGCACGCCCGCCCCGACCCGCCCCGCTCAGCGCCGCAGTGTCCCTCTCGGCGACGATTCGCCCGCCTGGCTCGGGAATGCCGACGCCTCCAGAGCCCGCAAAGTCATGAACGCCGATCCATTCTCGGCCAGGCGATTCTCGGCGCTTCCGGGGGCTGCTCCGGAAATGATGATGACGTCGTAAGGTCGGACAGCGGTGAACACGCCTGCCGTGATCGTCCGGACCTCGTTGTCTTGCTTTCTGGCGATCTGAACCATCATCGACATGCCCGACGAAGTCGACCTGTTGCCTCCCGTTTCCCCGAGTGTGACCTCGAGCTGCGCAATCTCTCGCTCGAGAGTCTCGATCCGGTCGTTCACGACGGATTGACGTTCCTGCTGGACGCGCTGGTTCTGGGACTCGACCGCTGACAGTCTGGAGCGCGCCCGCTCCATTAGGGTCCTGATCTCGGCATACCTGATCTCGACCGAAATCAGCTCGGAACGCTGCTGTAGATAACGGCTGTTCGCGACGAGCTGCTTGTCCTTCAACGTGCTGATGTCTTTCAAGAGAGTCCGGGAAATGCCGAGCTGTTTCGACATCTGGTCCGACTGGACCTGCGTCTCGTCGAGCTCGGCGATTGCTGCTTCGCGCTCGCGATTGAGCGCGTTCAGCTGCAGCTCGATCAGGGTGTTCTGTTCGCCCAGCATGGCGTTCTGCTGCGAGATGAACGCCCGAACCTGCGACTGCTTGGCCGGCGATGAGCCCTGGAGAAGCGCCGCGAGCCGATCTGAAATCGTCAGCGTCTGTGACCCTTCTTTCTCAGCCCTCAGCCGGGCGAGTTGAACAAGCGAGAATTGCAATTGGGTCGCTGCCTGATCGCGGACCAGTTGACGCCCAGTGTCCGCTTCTCCGCCGCTTTCCGAGCGCCGCATGCCACGCGCCATGGCGACAGCCTGGACGACATTGAGCCCTGGACGCCACTCTTGCGCGCCCGACTCGCCGATGTGGCCGACGATATAGTACGGCTGGAAGCGAATGACTTCGACAGCGACGGCGACTTCGCGCCCTGAAATACCGCTGAGCTTGGAGACGAACAGGGCCTCGAGTTCAGCGACCGATAGTCTTCCCACCGCGAGACGGCCGACAGCAGGGACGGAGATCATCTGGTCAGGGTCGACGGTATACTCGCCGCCGTAGTCCGATGTGCCCAGAACGCGCAGGCGGAACCGCTCGACATCCGCCATCGTGAAGGTCGACGCGGGCAACTCCGCAACGCGCCCAGGCGCAGCCTTCGGAGCCGGCGAGTCGGCCGCGATTTCGGTGTGGGGGCCGGGCGAAGGCAGGCGACGCGCAGGTGCGCGGGCGGCTGAGGCGCCATCTTGCCCCTCGGCTCTCGGCCCCCATGACGCGGGTTGGGTCGGCAACGGCGACGTGTACGTTTGAGCACTGCCGGGAGCTTCGGGCCACACTGTGAGCATGGTCAGCGCAAAAATGACGGCTGCGCTACCCAATGACCACAACGAAAAATTTTGCCGGTTCACGTTTATGTTCCACTCTGACTTAGATTCTGACTGAGTTATTGCACCACGCTTGCGCGACAGCGACCCGACCTTTGTAATGTTGCTTTGCCGCTCTGCTCCAATCGACCTGATCGATCGGAGCAGAGCCTTCAACAGTCGATACTTCCTCGCACTCCGCTGCGCGGTGTGCCAATCACTGTCTCCCAGGCGATGCACTGTAATGTCCGTGACACCTCGTCTCCCAAAATGCGGAGCGGCGCCAAGCCGACAGGCGTCTGGCGATAGAGCGTAGCGAAGTGAACGAGAGCGCTGACGTACAAGCCTACCGAGCCCATGTGAATATCGTCTAGTTCCTTGGCTTCGTCGCGAGGCTTACGTTGCTCTGTCGACTTGCCTTGATGACCGCTGGGCTGACTGCGGTAGGGATTGAGAAAGAGATCCGCCATTTCTAGTGATCGGCCTTCGGGCAATGCGAAAATGTCCGCAGGCCGCGGCTTCGCCAGTCGATCGGCGATGGAGACGAAGGCGCGGCCGACGGGAATGGTGAAAATGGGACCACTATCCGAGCAGCCGCCGTCGGACTTACCCCAAAGACGAATTCGCCAGAACAGCGGTGGGCTGTCGACATTCGGGGAGGACGCCTCGTCGGCTAGAGCTTCCCACTCCTTCTGTTGCTCTCGCATCTGCGCCAGCCAATCGAATGCTTCGGGCGGACCATAGTGACTCTGCAAGCCGTAAAGATGCACCCACGTTTCGTAGACAAAAACTCGGGCGGAAGGATTGACGCGACGCAACGTGCAGAAAAATCGCCTGAGATAGTAGGACGAGTACTCTATCTTCCGCACGGCCTTGACCGGAATCACTTCGGTAGCGACCAGCGCGTCGTAAAGTCCAGCCTCGGATTCGAACTGCTTCCTAACCTTCTCCATCCCAGCAACCGCTTTGTGGGAATAGGTGTGGGGAGCGCCGCGCCATAACCCCGCCAACGAAGATCCAAAACGGGTATGGTCGCCAGCGCGATATGCCAAGCCTCGCTGGTTCGCGAAGTGGCCCACGAGTGTCAAGAGGCTCTCGGGCTTGCCATTGATGTCGGCCTTGCCCTCCATCAGGCTGTGTCCAACCCAATAGACCGATGCCGACCGCGTCGCTCCCGCTCGCTGACTTTCCCAATCGACGGGGGCGGCCATTCCAGCCTCCGGAACCGCGCCGATCCACAGCACGGATAAAGCCAATTTGAAGAGATTCGAGTTCAGCATTCGTCCCGCCCGCTCGCGCTGACGCGCAGGAATGTAGGATGAGCAAACCACCGCCTCGTGCAATAACGGATTTGAGTAACTTCAACACATGGTTAAAATCCGTAGGCTGCGATTAAGCGACCGGAAAGCCGCTGGCGAGCTGGCTCGAAAATGCGTCTGCACTCAGCTCGGACGCTGGCCGAACAACGACCTCGTTCGCGACGATCGCTGTGCAACGCCCTTGTGTGTAGCGCAGCTGACGTTTGGTCCCCACGTGCGGCTGGTGAAGGGTGATTTACGACGCGGCCGATTTTTTCACCCGGTGACCCTGGTTTGCAGTTATCTGGCAAAGGCTCGTTGCTCGATCGGAGCATCGAGGTTCCACCGTCGCGGTCGTTTCGACGGATGAGAGAGGACCGCTTGCTGCTCAGGGGCGCTGGCAAACCATGTTTGCTAATCCCGGTAGAGTGAAGCCCATGAGGTCGAATTGGCGGAGCCGCCGCTGTGACCGGGATAACAGCGGTGGCCGGATTCAAACTTCCGTAGAGCACGCGAATGAGATCGGGAAAGTAGGTTCAGATGCTGACGATGCTCCATCAGAATCCTATGGCACGCCGCGATGGTGCCATCGTTGTCGACCGCAAGTTCCACACTGGAATGCTAGAGTATGTCGCCCGGCTAGGTATACCCATTACGACTGTCAATCCGCGGCTTATCGACGGCTCCACGGTCATGGATCCCGTGACAGTGAAGATCGAAAGTCTGCCCTATGAGACACTGATCCTCGATGTCGACGCGACAGGGAGACCGACTGCTGCTGCCAAGCGGCTTCTCGAAGCCGCAGTTTCTAGTTCGCGGCTCTTATATGGCCAGTCGTACCGCTCCGCGGAAATCGCGCGGCGTGCGGGTGTGCCCTATATCGCTTTGGTCGAGTATGACCTGCCGACCCGCGTCAGCGTCAGTCGCAGCACGGCCTCGAGCTCCGTCAAGAAGACCATTCGCGGGCTCAGAACGACAATAGACTATCTCGTCACCGAGCGGCCGGCGATCGTTCATGCGACAGCCGTGCACTGTAACGGATATCCGATGTACGAGCAGGTGATGGCGCTGCGTGGCGATGCATTGCTCTATCTCGACTCGCGCCAGAGTGCCGACATGGTGATTTCGGAGGAAGCGCTGCGAAATCGGCTGGATGCGATGACCTCGCGGCGACTGCGCCTGATCTACTCGGGCCGCTTCGATCGCATGAAAGGCGCTCTCGATGCCGTAAGGGTCGGGCTGGCGTGCCGGGAACGAGGATTGGCCTTCGAGTTCGATCTGTTCGGCCAAGGAGTGCAGCGGGAGGAAATGATGCGCGCCATCGAGGAAGCGGGGGCCGAAGACCAGATTAGGATTCACGCCCCGATCCCGTTTGCGGAGCTTTTCGAAAACTCGAAGACTTACGACATCTTCGTTTGTTGCCACGACCAAGGCGATCCCTCCTGCACGTACCTCGAAGCTTTCGGGGCGGGACTGCCGATCGTCGGGTACGACAACGCGATGTGGCATAGTCTGCTCGCAGAGTCCGACGGCGGAATCAAAGTGCCCGTCGGAGCGTTCGAGCAGGCCGCGGATGCGCTCGTGACGCTGGCGAACGATATCGAACGGCTCGCAAAAGTGTCGCGGAACGCGAGGGCATTCGCCCTCGAACACGCTTTCGAACACGAGTTCGCAAGGCGGATCGAGAGCCTCGAGTTGAACTACGGCCTGGCGACGATGCGCGCCGCTGTCTCGTCAGCTCCTTGACTGCCGACCGAAACGAATTTCACGTGGAGCAGCGGTCGCCGGCGGCCCGCTCGCGGGCTCCGGCTTCCCGGACCTGTTCGTTAGCGGCGGTGCTGAGCCCGAGGGCCCCGCTGGTGGCGAACCCCCGCCATAATCTGTGTTCGTGCATATGGCGTCATCTTGAGCCGACTTCCTGTCGATCCGAGCCGGCTCTCGCGCAGGTTACGGGAAGTAGCGGCATCACCTCGGAAGCGAATGCCTCGAGACCCTCGATCATCGGATGGAAGTGGAGCATCAACGTCGATACGCCGATGGAATCGTAGCGCTGGAGCCTTTCGGCTATACGCTGGGGAGAGCCCAGCAGGCCGGCACCGAGAGCCTTGGCAGAAATGAGGGCGAGACGGCTTTGCTTGCCATAGTTCTCCAGCGCAAGAGCACGTTCATGCGCTTCCTGGTCCGTCGTCGCGCACATGACGTGGCAGGAGATTCCGAATTCGAGCTCACGATTGTACCGTGCCGCCCTGCGTCGCATATCGTCGACTTGCCGTTCGATCGTCGCGAAATTCTCCTCGTAGCGATCAATCCCTGGACCGACCGGCACGAACCAGACGTCGCACTCCCGCGCAACGATCTCCTTCCCGGCCTCATGGCGGCTTGCAGCGTAGATCGGTGGACGCGGGCATTGGGCTGGTCGGTTGAGTAGCTTCGCATCCTCGACTTGGTAAAATTCGCCAAGGTATGAGAACGAAGGATGTTCCCACAGCCCCTTGAGCACGCGGATGTACTCGTCGGTTCTTCTGAAACGGGCATTCTCGTCGTCGATGTAGCCGCTGTTCGAAAACATGTTGAACTCGTCGCGCCACCAGCCCGAGACGATGTTGACGGCGAAACGTCCTCCCGACATCCGGTCGAGCGTGGCCAGCATTTTGGCAGCAACGGTCGGATGAATGATGCCGGGATGCAGCGCGGGCATGATCTGCATCTTCGTCGTCGATACTGCCAGGGCTGCCGCGAGCATGAAGCAATCAGGGTCGTTACCGAGCCAGCGCTGCGCAATCAGGGTAAGGTCGAAACCCAACGCTTCGGCTCGTTTGAGAGTGTCGAGCGCGAATTTCAGTGCGAGGTCCGGTTCGCCCGTTCGCCCGTGAGTGGAAAGCTGTTCGGCAGCAGCGTTGAGCGCCGGTTCCGGTTGAACGGTGTTGGGAAGCGGAGTCCAGATTCCAAACCGCATCGCAGCTTTCCTCACACCGGCAACTGAAGCAGCCGAGCCTGCCGTCGTGAGCAGGCTCTGCCCGTTCACCACATCACCGTTCCCCCGTTGGGATGAACGATCTGCCCGGCGATGTAGGAGGCGCGTTCGCTCAACAGGAAATCGACGACGGCTGCGACTTCCTCTGGCCTGCCAAGCCGCTTCATCGGAATGCGTTCTCGATAGTCTTCCAATCGGGTCCGCACCTCTTCTTCGGTACCCGATCTCAACATCGGGGTATCGATCGGGCCGGGCCCTACCGCATTGATACGGATACCGCGGGACGTAAACTCCACCGCCATGGCCTTGGTGATCGAATAGACGGCCGTCTTCGCCGCGCAGTAGGCAGCGAGTCCCGGGACGCCAATGACCGAGAAATCGGATCCGCTGTTCACGACAGCGCCCGATCCGCGCGCCAGCATCTGCGGCAACACGGCTTGGCTGACGAGCAGCGTGCCTTTTACGTGAGTTGTGATCACCGCATCCCAGTCTCGCGCGGTGACGCTATCGATTCCCTGCCGGATGTTGATGCCAGCGTTATTGAACAGCCCGTGGATCGCGCCGAGTTCGCGCGTCACGCATTCGACCATCGACGCGACGGACGTCCGATCCTGGACATCGACCTCGACAGCCATCGCTTTCCCGCCGGCCGAAACGATGCGAGCGGCAATCTTTTCCGCTCCTTGAAGGTCACGATCGGCCACAACGATGCTGCTCCATGCAGCGACGCGCATTGCTGTTGCTGCGCCGATACCGCTCGCAGCCCCCGTGATGAGGGTCGTCCTGGACGTGTCCATCAGAACAACCTTTCGCCGCCGCTGATCCGCAAATCCTGGCCGGTCATGAACGAAGCATCGTCACTGAGGAGAAAGAGCGCCGCTGCCGCGATCTCCTCGACATCGGCCAGCCGACCCATCGGCGCGGCCTTGCCTCGGGACAAGAAGCGATCGCGGCTGTAGACATGCTGTGGCATCGGGGTATCGACGAGCGTGGGCGAGACCGTGTTCACCCGGATGCCGTCGGCCGCGAGTTCCGCGGCGAGACTTCGTGCCAATCCAAGAACACCTCCCTTGCTCGCGATATAGTCGGCCGCGTTCGGACCACCGCTGCGCGCGAGCATCGACGCAAACATCACAATACTCCCGCACCGGCTCTTTCGCATGAATGGCAAGACGGCTTGAACGGTGAGCATGGCGCCCTTCACGTTGACCGCGAACGTCCTGTCGAAGTCTGCTTCTCGGATCTCGAGAAATGGCGCGTTGATCATGATGCCGGCGCCGGCCACCAATCCGGCGATTCCGCCTGATGCAGTTGCGGTGTCCACAGCAGCCTTTTGGAGAGCGGCCGCATCGCGCACGTCCACCGCAGTGACCGACAGCCGGTCGCTTCGCTCGCTCGCGAGCATTCCCGGCTTCAGATCCCAGGCAGCGACGGTGCAACCTGCCGCCAGAAGGCCTCGGGCGATAGCGAGATTGATACCACTTCCAGCACCGGTGACCACGTAGGCACGGCCGGACGTGTCGAGCCCTGACTGCCGCTGATCGGACAAGCGATCCTCCCTAG
>LNFM01004921.1_pt1 | contig 23888 bp, 19 predicted proteins | sample 596031 | NCBI WGS metagenome assembly LNFM01 (sample SAMN04254537, study PRJNA301005) | activated carbon metagenome | isolation source: dual media filters at the Ann Arbor, Michigan drinking water treatment plant | place: USA: Ann Arbor | reverse complement strand
CCTCCGACAGCGGCAAGGCGGCGCGCTACTATGCGCAGGCCGCCGAACTCGATCCTACGAACGCGCAGAACTGGATCGACATGGCCGAATTGTCGCTGGCGACCGGCGAGCGCGGCGCGGCGGAGATGGCCTACCGCAAGGCGGCGGCGCTGGCGCACGACGGCAAGGCAAGCCCCGAGCAGCGGGTCTGGGCCTCCGAGGGCCTCGCCGACATGGTGTGGGCGGCTGGCGACACGCAAGCGGCGGCGACGCTCTACCGCGAGGCCGCTGCCGCCGCCCGCGCGGGTCTCGCGCAAGAGCCGTCCAATGCCGCACTGAAGCGCGGCCTGATCGTGACGAACTACAATATCGGCCATCTCGATCTCGACCATGGCAAGTATGACGAGGCGCTCGCAGCATTCCGGGACGGAATGGCGATCGCCGGCCAGCTTGCCGCCGAGGAGCCGCAGAACCTGCTCTGGCAGTTCGACCTCGGACGCGGCGAGGAGCGCATCGGACGCGCGCGGCAGGCGATGGGAGAGCTCGACGCAGCCCGCGCAGCCTATGCGCGCAAGCACGACATCATGTCCGCCGTGCTGGCGCAGGATCCGACCGGTGCCACCTGGATCCGCGACCTGTCGCTGGCCGACGAGTTTCTCGGCGACATCGACCTTGCCGAGGGCAGGGCGGACGCGGCGGTGCAGCGATACGAGGCGAGTCTTGCCCGGATGATACCGCTGCGCGACGCCGACGCGGACAACACGGACCACCAGCGTTTCACGGCGGTGACGCATCTGAAGGCGGGCGACGTGCTGGAGAGCCAGGGCCGGCTGGACGCTGCGCGCGCGCATTTCCGCGCCGGCATGGCGGTGGGCGAGCGGCTGGTCGCGCGCGACCCGGGCAATGGGCAGTGGAGCTGGGACCTGTTTCGCGCCTACCAGCGCATGGCCACGTCCACGCCGCCGGGCACCGACTGGCATGCCAAGGCTTTGGCGGTGATCGAGCGCATGGATGCCGACGGCATACTCGACGCTGGAAACCGCCAGTGGCTCGCCATTTCGCGCGAACGCCTCCAAGCCAGCCGGGCACAGAGCGACTGAGGGCGATCGGCGCGCGCGTGCTGCGAGCAATGATCAGCCCAAGCACGGCTGAAGCTGGTCGGCACGGGAGCGACAGCTGAACCGATCAAGTGACCGGATGGAAAAGTCGCGCCCTTAGCCATTCCAGGCTGCCAGCCCGCTACATCACTTGAGTGCCCGAAGCGCCGCTGCCTCTGCGTCTGGCGAAAGCAGACTGCCTGCAGACAGCGCCTCCAGGTAGGCATCGATGGGTTCGGCCGACGAAGCAGGCACGAAAGCATCCGTCCGCGATGCCACGAGCATGGCGAAGCTGGTCTTCCAGGACCCATCCGAGAAGCATGCCACCGAAATGCTCGACAGCCTGTCGGGCTGGGCAATCTCGAATTCGCGGCAGGTCGTGGCGCCGATCAGAAACGTGCCGACGACTTCGATTTCGCCATGGCCGCCAGCCAGTTGCTGCCTCTCTCCGGCGGGGGCCGACGACAGATGCGCCGACACCTCGCCTTCGATGGGCGATCCGATCGCGGCAAGCGCAGTCTGTCCGGTCTGTGAAAGACCGAGCGTGTAGCCGCCCGCAGCCATTGCCAGCGCGGCGGCCACCGACGCTGCAGCCAGAAGCCGTAGCCGTTGCGGCGCATTGCTGTTGGCCGCAGCCGGAATCATGCGCTCCACGCGCGGTTGCGCCGCAGCGGACTTTGCCACCATCGCCTCGATGCGGGCGGTCAGATCGTGGTTGGCCGGCATGGCCGGCCTCTGCTCGAAAGCGCGCCGTGCGAGGCTCCGCGTCTCCCGGAAGACCTCGATTCGCTGCGCCAGAACAGGGTCCGCGGCACGATCGCTCTCGATCTCGGCGTCGAGGTCGGGCGTCAGTTCTCCGTCGGCATACGCCATCAGCATTTCGTCGGAATAGACCCGCCCGCCCATCATGAATCCTCTTTCGAACTGTCTGAACGGATGCCGGCGCCATTTATTCCCACCGCACGCGCAATGGCCTGCCTTGCGCGCGCGAGCCGGCTCATGACGGTGCCGATCGGGACTTCAAGCGTCTCGGCAGCCTCGCGATAGGAAAACTCCTCCACGCAAACGAGTATCATGACCTCGCGCTGGTCGGCAGGCAGCGCACCGATCGCGTCCCATACCTTGCCGAGCACGAGCCTGGCCTCGACCGTCCGCTCGTCCGATCCGGCGATTGTGTCCTCGATGTCGGCAATGTCCTGATGCGGGCCGGCCGTGCGGTCCCGCCGCATCTGGTCGATCCAGAGATTGCGGATGATGCGGAAGATCCAGGCATCGAACCGCGTTCCGACCTGGAACGAGGTGGCGTTTGCCAGGGCGCGCTCACAGGCGAGCTGCACGATGTCGTCGGCCTGCGCAGCCGAACGGCACAGCGACAGCGCAAACCTGCGCATGTTCGGCAGGAACGCGACCAGCTGGGTGCCGATGATGTGAACAGCGTCTGACATGATCCAATGCGATAGGATCTGGCGTAGTGCACGGAATAAAACAAGTGTGGCGCCGTTCATCGCACACTGGCGGAGTGTCCAACGGGAGAAAACGCGTGACGCACAAGGTCTGGAACGCTCTGTGCGCGGCACTTGCCTTCTCGGTCGCGCTCGCTGCTGGGCCGGAACGCCATGCGCAGCCGGGCGGCATGACCGTGATGTCGATCGCTCACGCCGACGATGATGATGGCGACGACGGCGGCGGCGGCGTTTCCGCTGGCGGCGGGACGCGTCAGGGGGGCAGCAGCGGTTCCGCGAGCCGGCTGCGCAGCAACCGGACCCTGATGCGCAGTTTTCGAGGCATCTTCGGACAGGAGCGCCGATCGACGCGACGCAGCAAGGCCCGTGCGGCCCGCGCGGCGCCGCGCCCGGCCCCGCCGCGCGAAATCGTCGGCATCGACATCAGCGACGCACAGCTCGCCCTGCTGGTCGGGCAGGGATATGAAGTGCTGGCGCGTGATCCGCTTGCCAATCTGGGTTCAACCGTCACGCGGCTTGGCGTGCCGCGCGCACTGAGCGTGGAGCAGTCGCGCGCGCAGGTCGCGGCGCTCGCACCGCAGGCGACCGTGGACGACAACCATCTCTATGCCCCGCAAGAGGCCGACCCGCAGGCTTGCCTTTCGCGCGACTGCCTCGCACGGGATCTCATTTCCTGGCGATTGCCCGACGGGGCGCAAGGCTCCTGCGTCGCCAAGGTCCGGATCGGCATGATCGACACGGCGATCAACCGCGATCATCCCGCCCTGCGAAACGCGCGCGTCGAGCTGGTGCGTCTCGGCGATGCGCGGCTTCCGGAGTCTGGGAGGCAGCATGGCACCGCCGTCGCCGCGCTTTTTGTCGGTGCACCGGACAGCCGCTCGCCTGGCCTGCTGCCGGGAGCCTCGCTTGTCGCCGTCGACATCTTCTCGGGCGGCAAGGGTCGTGGCGATGTGTCCGACGCCTACAGCCTGGTGCGCGGGCTCGATCTTCTGATGGACAGCGACGTGTCGGTGATCAACCTCAGCCTGTCCGGCCCTGACAACGCGCTGCTGCGTCACGGCATCGAGCAGGCCGCGGCAGCCGACCTGGTCGTCGTCGCGGCTGCCGGAAACAAGGGCCCGCGTGCTGCGCCGGTCTATCCGGCAGCCTATCCGACAGTGCTTGCCGTGACGGCCGTGGATCGCCGGAAGGCCGTGTATCGGCGCGCCGGCCAGGGCGCTCATGTCGATATCTCCGCGCCCGGCGTCGACGTCTGGACCGCCGCGTCGATCTCGGGCGCGCGCCCGAAGTCGGGAACCTCCTTCGCCGCCCCCTTCGCCGCCGCAGCAGTGGCCGCCTGGCGCATTTCCCGGCCCCAGGCAAAAGGGACGGACGCGGTTGCGTCGCTCATCCGGTCGGCCGAGGACCTCGGCACGCCCGGGCGCGACGATGTCTATGGTTGGGGATTGATGCGACCGCGCGATCTCTGCAGCGCGCCGGCACAGCCCTAGAACCTGCGTGCGCGGCGTCGCCGGCGCCCTCGCCTTTTTTGACCGCACGCGGGAATAAAGCCGGCGCCCCGCCGTTCCTCCCCTGTTGGTTCAGGAGGTCGACGATGATCCAGGCTGCAATGAAACGTGCGTTCTTTCGGGAAGCGGTGACGCCGGCTGCCCCGCAACCGAGGCCGCGGATCGAGTTCCTCTGCGACCCCGAAGACCAGGGTGTGATCGCGGAACCGGTCAAGGCCAAGTCGGTCATGCCGGACTGGTTCAAGCGGTTGCCGGCAGTCGACAATGCCGTCGTGTCGGCCACCAACAACGGTCTTACCGTCAAGCGGTGCATGCCCTTCGTAGATGCCATGACGCTCGGCTACATGCTTCCCCTGGCCGCCACCGTTCGTCTCGACGTCAGCGAGATGGGGCGCAAGGTCGATGCGGGATGGGAGTTCGACAAGGTGATGGTGTCGAACCACGGCTCGTTCCAGGTAGCGGGAAATCCGATGGGCGATCGACCGCCCATGAAGTTCCACAATTACTGGACGATCCGCACGCCGCCGGGCTGGAGCTGCCTGTTCATTGCTCCGCTCAACCGGCCAAGCCTGCCGGTCGATGTCATAGCGGGTGTCGTCGACACCGATACCTATGCTTCGCTGATCAATTTCCCGTTCTTCGCCACAGGCGCGGACGGCGTCCACGTGCTGCAGAAGGGCACGCCCCTGGTGCAGGTCATCCCGTTTCGGCGCGCCGATGCCAGTCTCGACCTCGCGGCCGGGCAGGGCGGGGTCGACAGGCTGGAAATGACCATCGCTCCTGAAACGCCCGAGCAAAGCCTCACGCGTGAAAAGATCAGGAGAAATACGATGTCGATGGAGGGATGGTACAGAAAGTTTTCCCGAGAAAATCGATAATATAGTGGTGGGGTTGGAATAGACGATGATTCAGAACGTTTTCCATGTGAGCGCGCAATCAAGCCGCTCGAATGTGAAGGAGAGCGCCATGAAGCGCAAAGTACTTGGTACGATGGGTGCCATTGCACTCGGAATGGGAATGACCGCGGCAGAGGCGGGTGTCGCCATGAAGCCGATGCCCGGCGGCGACCGTTTTGTCTCGGCAGAACACGGCCAGGTCATCCTTGCCGGCAACAGCTCGTCCAACTCGAGCTCCAACGGTTCCTCGAACTCAAGCTCCAACTCGAACTCGAACTCAAGCTCCAACTCGAACTCGAACTCGAGCTCCAACTCGTCGTCGAACAGCTCCTCGAACTCGAGCTCCAACGGATCCTCGAATTCGAGCGCCAATTCGTCCTCGAACTCGAACTCGAACAGTTCCAGCCGCCGCTCGAGAGGCCAGCGCTGGCGCTAGGCTGAGCGATCCCGCCATCCGCTCACCGCGGGAGCGGCATATCAACGGGGAGGAGGGGCCGGTGCAGATCGGCCCCTTCGGCTGTCCGCCAATAATCCCGGAGGTCTCGATCTCCGATCCTGGCATCCGCCAATGTTAGATGCCCTGCGCGAACATTTTCCACTCAAGAAACTGATGTTTGTGGAGCGACGGCAACGGTCGGCCGATTGCATGTCAGAGGCAGCGCAGTGACCTCGATCGATAAATCGGTGTGCTGCTCGTCCCCCATGACTTGACCATCCTTCACAGATTTGATCAAATGTTTGCACGATCGTTTCCAACGAAGGACCGGGGCCGAATGCAGTCGGAGACCAAACTGGATTTCGATCCGATGCTTTTGGCGGTTTTGTCGAACCGCATGGAATCCGTCGTTCGCGAGATGTCGAACATCGTCAAGAAGGCAAGCCGCTCGACCGCCATTACGAACGCGCGCGATTTCTCCTGCGGCCTGCTCACATTTGATCATCGCCTGATCTGCGTCGAAGAGGCGATGCCGGTCCACGTAACGGCGATGGACCTGTCCACCCGGCCGGTCACCGACCTGTTCGACGATGTTTCAGAAGGCGACGCATTCTTCTCCAACAGTCCCTATCACGGAGGCACGCATCACGCTGACATGACGCTCTGTGTGCCTGTCTACTTCGACGGCGAACCGGTGTTCTGGACGGTCGCGCGCTCGCACCATGCCGATACCGGCGCGCACATACCGACGACGATGGATGCCTACATGCACGACGTCTACGAGGAGGGCATGCACATCCCGGTCGTACGGTTCCAGGAAAACTACAAGGACCGCAAGGACCTGATCCGCTGGTGCCGCCAGAACATCCGCGAGAGCCATGTCTGGTATGGCGACTACTGTGCTCAGGTCGGCGCCTGCCGCACCGCGGAAACCCGGCTAAGGGAAGTCGGCGCCCGCTACGGACTGCATACGCTGAAGGCTTTCATCGAGGCCTGGATGGAGTACGGCCGCCGCCGCACGCGCGCCGCGATCGCCGCGCTCCCGGCAGGCACGCTGACTTGGACAGCGACCCACGACCCCGTTCCCGGAATTGCGGAGCAGGGCGTTGCCGTGACCTCGAAGGTAACCATCGATCCCGAGGCCGGCCGCATTACAGTCGACATGCGCGATAATCCGGATTGCGTCGCCGGCGGCATCAACCTGTCTGAGGCATGCTCGACAGGTGCGGCACGCATCGGCGTCTTCTACAATCTCGACTCGACACTTCCCCACAATGACGGCTCAGCGAGCTGCATCGAAGTGCTGCTGCGTGACGGCTCCATCGTAGGCAGGCCGACCTTCCCGGTCGGTACCTCCAACGCCACCATGGGTGTCAGCGACCGCGTGATCAACGCGGTCATGTGCGCCTTCACGCAACTTGGGCAGCCCTACGGCCTTGCCGAAGGCGGAACCGAGTTTGGCGTAGGCATGGGCGTCATGGCGGGCAGTGACACGCGCTTCGGCGCGCCGCGTCCCTACGTGAACATGGTGTTCTTCGGCCTTTCGACCGGGCCTGGACTTGAGGGCTACGACGGTTGGCTGACCTACGAAGGACCGGGCGGCGGCGGGGTGCTGGCGCTCGACCAGATCGAGATCGACGAAATGACGTATCCGCTCCTCGTCGAAGAACGGAAAATCGCCACGGACGCAATGGGGATGGGCGAATGGAACGGCGCACCAGCGATGCAGGGCCGTTATCGCTCACTGTCGGGAGACGTGGTCGTGTCCTACTGCAGCGACGGCGACATCAACGCGCCGCGCGGCGTCTTCGGGGGTCTGGGCGGCAGTCCGGCGCTCAACGCCAAGCTTGATGCTGACGGGACCCAGAAGCAATTGCCCGGCTTTTACATGGGCACAGTCACGCCGCAGGAGAAGCTGATATTCCGCACCGTCTCCGGAGGAGGCTACGGCGATCCGCGCAAGCGCGATCCACAGCGCGTCGCGCGCGATGCCGATCGGGGCTGGATTACCCGCGATACCGCGCGCGCCATCTATGGCGTCGCCCTGAAACTGGCGGAGAATGGCCTGGACCATCAGGTCGATGAAGCCGCGACCGCCGGCCTGCGCGTGCCGGTCGCAGCATGATGTACCGCATCGGCATCGACATTGGCGGAACATTCACCGACTGCGTCGTCCATGGCGAGGGTCTGGTACCGCTGATCGTGAAGAGCCCGTCCACGCCTGGCGATTTCTCGCAAGGCTTCCTCAACGTATTGGGCTTGGCGGCGGATCGGCTCGGCGTCTCGCGCGCGGAGCTGCTGCGTGACACCTCGATGATTGTGCACGGGACCACGGTGTCGACCAACGCGCTTGTCACCCGCAATACCGCAAGCACCGGCCTGATCGCCACGAAGGGCCATCCCGACGTGCTGACGTTGCGCGAAGCGCCGCGCAAGCGCCCGTGGAACTGGAAGCTCGACTATCCCGAGCCGTTTGTACCGCGCAACCGAACCTTCGAGGTCGGCGGCCGCATCGACTCGCTCGGCAACGAGGTCGAACCGCTGTCCGAGGACGACGTGCGCTCGGCCGCCGCAATGCTGCGTCGCGCCAAAGTCGAGGCTGTGGCAGTCAGTCTGCTCTGGTCCTTCGTCAACCCGTCCCATGAAGTGCGGGTCGGCGAGATCCTGTCCGATGAATTACCCGGTGTCCCGGTCAGCCTCGGCCACCGCGTCAATCCGATCCCGCGCGAATACCGCCGTACCATCGCCACGGCCATCGATGCGTCCCTGAGGCCGGTGGTGAACGCCTATATCGAGAAGCTGACGCGCGCCCTCGACGAAGCGGGTTTTGGCGGGCAGCTGCTGATCGCCAACTGCTCGGGCGGCATGATGCCACCGGAGGAGATCACGGCCAGCCCAATTCAGTCGGTAATGTCCGGCCCGACGCTGGCGCCGGTAGCGGCGCGGCATATGGTGCCCGGCCGCGACGTTATCGTCGCCGACATGGGCGGTACCACGTTCGACGTCGCGGCCATCCGCGGTGGCCACATCCTGGTGACGCCTGAGGCGATGATCTACGAGCACGACATGCTCGGCCTGCCGAAGGTGGACGTGCGCTCGGTCGGCGCCGGCGGCGGTTCGATCGCCTGGGTCGACGGCGGCAGACTGCTGCATGTCGGGCCGCAAAGCGCCGGCGCCCGGCCCGGCCCGGCCTGCTACGGTCAGGGCGGTACTGAGGCAACGGTGACCGACGCCAACATCGTGCTCGGCATTCTCGATCCCGATTTCTTCCTCGGCGGCACGATCAAGCTCGACCGGGCACGCGCCGAAGACGCGGTCAGGCGCGTCGCGACAAAACTCGGCATTGGCCTCATGGAGGCTGCCTACGCGATCCACGCCACCGCCAACCACAATATGATCGGCGCGATCGAGGACCTCACCGTCAACGAAGGCCTGAACCCGCGGGACAGCCTGATCGTCACTGGCGGCGGCGCCACCGCATGCCACATCGCCGGAATGGCCGACGTGCTCGGCCTGCCGGGCTATATGGTGCCACGCCTTTCGGCGGGTCTGAGCGCCCATGGCGGCCTCGTCTCCGACATCCGCTGGAGCGTCTCGGCTAGCGCCTACACAGATAGCCAGGGATTCGACGTCGACAAGGTCAACCGGACGCTGGAAGTTCTGGCTGCAGCTTGCCTGGGCTTCCTGGACCGCGCCGGCGTGCCGGACGAGACGCGTGCGCTCGAACTGTCCTTCATGGGCCGCTATCAGTACCAGGCTTGGGAAATCGAGGTGCCCTTCGCCTATCGGCCAGGTCATCTCACGGCCGACGACCTGGCGGGTCTTCTGTCCGCCTTCCACGCCATGCACCGCCGCATCTACGGCATTTCCGATGAAGGCAATTTGGTCGAGTTCGTCACGTGGAAGATGTCGGCGGTGGGGCGCACAAACGCCCCCGCCAGCGCTTCGAGGCCAGACGGCGACGCCGGCTCGGCACCGGCGCCGAAATCCCAGCGGACGGTCTATCTCGGCCCGGCAGCCGGCCTGGCGACGATCCCGGTCTATGCCGGAGCCGACTGCGCCGGGGGGCGCCCGGTCGCGGGGCCCGCGATCGTCGAGGAGGAGACCACGACGCTGCTGCTTCTGCGCGGAACGACGGCCCGCACCGACGCCGACGGCAACTACTGGGTCGACAGGAACTGACCACCACCAACGAAACAACAAGGGGAACGACATGAAAAAGCTGATACCAACCCTGGCGGCGCTGCTCGCATCAGCAGCGGCCATGACCACGCCCGCGAGCGCCGCGGCAGACCTCACTGGCAAGCGGATCATCTTCGTTGCCTGCGGGCCCTCCAACCCGTGGTGCAAGACCTTCAACGAGCGCGTCGTCGGCGTGCTCAAGGAAGCCAAGATAGACGTAAAGGTGCTCGAGAACGATCTCGACCCCATCCAGGTCAACCAGCAGATGGCCCAGGCTGTCGCGGAGGCGCCTGACCTCGTCATCGTGCTGCCCGCGGACGACAAGTCGCTGGTTGCCGCAGTCAAGAAGGCAAAGGCCGCCGGCGTCGCCGTGATGTATCTCGACAGCCCGGCCGACGCCTCGATCATCGACGACATCGCCGTTAATGTCATCGCCGACAACTACGCGCTCGGCAAGTTCGCCGGTGAAAACATCGTCGAGGCGCTGAAGGCGCAAGGCAAGACCGAGGCCAACATCATCTCGATCACAGGTTCGGCCGGCACGGCGATGGTCTCGGAGCGGCAGCGCGGTTTCGTCGAGGCGCTTGCCGCCACGCCGGAGTACAAGATCGTCGAGACCCAGGCGACCAACTGGGATCCGGTCGCCAGCGGCCAGATCGCCCAGCAGCTCTTCGCCAAATATGCTTCGCAGGGCGGCATCCAGGCGGCGCGCGCCGACGCCGACTATATGGCCATCCCGATTATCGAGGCGGCTCGTCAGGCAGGCCTGAAGGTTGGCGGCGCCGATGGCGTGGTTGTCTCCGGTTCGACCTGCACGCCGCAAGGCATCGCAGCGATCAAGGCGGGCGAGATGGTCGGCACAGCAACCGCCGACGCGTGGACGCAAGGCCTGACCACGGCCGAGACCGCGATCAAGTTCCTTTCCGGCGAGAAGCTGGAGAAGCTCATCATGGTGCCGGAATACCGGGTGACGGCGCAGAACGTCGACGAATACGCCGAAACCTGCAGCAAGTGACTTCGGCGTCTCCCTTGCTTGTGGTCGAAGGGCTGTCGCTGTCCTACGGCCGCATCAAGGCGGTGCAGCAAGCCAGCTTCACGCTGGCGCCCGGCCGCGTGGTCGGTCTCTGTGGCCATAACGGTGCCGGCAAGAGCAGCGTAGTGCGCATACTTGCCGGCCTCGCCGTACCAGACAGCGGCACGATCGCGATCGACGGCAGGCTGCGCAGCTTTGCCTCCGTGCGCGACGCGCAACTGGCGGGCGTGGCGTTGGTTGACCAGGAACTCTGCGTCATTCCGGCACTGACGGTCGCGGAGAATCTGGCGCTTGGCGAGCCGGGGCTTGGGCTCAGGGGCCGCATTTCCGCAACTGACGCGAGAGCGCGTCTCGACGCTGTCGGCCTGACCGACCTCGATCCGGCCTCCCATCTCGAAGACCTGTCGATCGGACAGCGACAGCTGGTAGAGATCGCGCGCGCCATGGGCCGCAAGGCGCGGCTGTTCATCCTCGACGAGCCGACGGCGACGCTGAATGCCGCCGACATCGAGCGCGTGTTCGCCGCCATCCGCGAGGTCACCGCGCGCGGCTGCTCGGTCATCTACGTCTCGCACCGGCTCGACGAGGTTCTTGATCTTTGCGACGAGGTCGTAGTGATGCGCGACGGCATGGTCGTGGCCGCGCGGGGCACCGACGAATTGACTGGCGCCGACCTCGTCAACTTGATGCTCGGCCACCGGCCAGCGGCCGCGCCGGCGCCACCTTCGGGCGCGCTGGCGGCCTCGCATTCCCTGACGATCTCCAGCCTGACGACCGGCGCGGTCGTGCGAGACTTCGATCTTTCGGTAGCGGCCGGTACGGTCACCGCGCTGGCGGGCCAGATCGGCTCCGGCGCCTCCGACATCCTGCGGGCGCTGGCCGGACTGGCGCCCGAGGCCACCGGCCGCGTGGAACTGGACGCAAGCCCGCTGCCGCTCGGAAACCCGCGCCGGTCGTTGCGGGCGGGCGTCGGCTACATCTCGGCGGATCGCAAGGGCGACGGCCTCTTCCTTTCGCGCAGCATCGCCGAGAATCTCGTGTCGACCCGGCTGCCCGATATAGCCAAGGCCGGCGTGCTGACCCCGGGAAGGCTGCGTGCAGTGGCGGCGGGCATTGCCGCGAAAGCCGGAGTGGACGGCGGCCGGCTTGGCGAGGCAGTGTCGCGGCTGAGCGGCGGCAACCAGCAGAAGACATTCATCGGCCGCTGGCTGGAGCGCGACGACATCCGCGTCTTCCTGCTCGACGAGCCGACGCGCGGCGTCGATGTCGGCGGCCGCAACGAGATACACACGATTATTCGGAATATCGCAGCTGGGGGCTCGGTGGTGCTGTTTGCTTCATCTGACCTGGACGAGGTGCTGGCCCTGGCCGACGACATTGTGGTGATGCGCGCCGGCAGTCTTGTCAGCCGGCGCCGGCGCCCCGAGACCGACAGCACGATCCTGCTGTCCGACATGACGCATAGCCAGGACGTTCGCGCGGCATGAGCGCCTCATTCGCAGTCTCGGCACGCCACGTCGCGCTGCCAGTCCTGCTCGGCCTGCTGGTTGCCGCGCTGGCATGGGCCGCGGCAACGACGCCCGGCTTCTTCACCATCGGCAATGCGCAGGCGATCCTGACCTCGACCATCTTTGTCGGCATGGTCGCCGTTGGCATGACGCTGGTCATGGTCTCCGGCTCGTTCGTGTCGCTGGCGCTGGCGACCACGGCCACCGTCTCGGCGATGATGTTCATGGCGTTGCTGCCGCTGGGGCTCGCTCCGGCCATCGTCATCACGATCATGGCCGCCGGCGTCGTCGGCAGCTTGCAGGGCGCGGTCATCGGGGGCTGGAACGCCAATCCGATCATCGTCACCATTGCCGCCGCCGCAATCATGGAAGGCGTTGCCATCGCTCTGTCGAGTGGCGTCACCATCAACCCGGTCGACCTCGACTACCGCATCCTCAATTCGCGCTGGCTCGGCCTGCCGGTGGGATTCTACGTGCTGGTCTTGCTCGTCCTCTGCGTCGAGGCGGTCATGCGGTTCACCGCCTTCGGCCGCATGGTCTATCTCGTCGGCGACAATCGTCCAGCCGCACGATCGGCTGCCCTACCGCTGGCCGGCATCGGTGCCGGCGTCTTCGCCATCGCTGGCGCCTGTTCCGCGCTCGCCGGCATCTTCATGGCGACATTCAACCATTCGGCATCGCTTCTGCTCAATCGCGGCACGCTCGGGTATGACGCCATCGCCGCCGTCCTCATCGGCGGCGCGGCAATCGGCGGCGGACGCGGCACGGTTATCCGCTCAATGATGGGCGTCGTAGTCATTGCCATCGTTACCGACCTCGTGCTGTTGCGGGGCTATTCCACGGGCACGCAGGTGGCGTTGAAGGGGCTGGTCATGGTCGCCTTCGCGCTTGCTGTTCACATCAGGCAGGAAACGAGGTCATGAGCGCCGCCGTGCGAAACGATGCCGCTCGGCAGCGCCGGCTGCGCACGATCACGCCGCTGCTGGTGTTCTGCCTCCTGCTGCTCGTGGCATTGTCCATGCCAATCTGGTCGGGCGGCGGGCTGACGGTTTTTGCCGTCTTCAACACCTTCCAGAACGCCGCGACGCTCGGGCTGCTCGCGCTGGCGGTCGGGCTTACCATCATCGTCGGCGAGTTCGACCTGTCTTCGATCGCCGTCTTCACGCTGGGCGGGCTGCTCGCGGTGCACTTCGGTGAGGCAGAGCCGCTGCTTGGCATCCTCATGGCGATCGTTGCCGGCGCAGTGATCGGCGCCGTTCAGGGCGGCATCATTACGGTCACCGCCATAAGCTCTGTGCCGCTGACGCTCGGCACATACATCGCCCTGTCAGGACTGAACCACATCGTGGCCAATGAAGGCATCCTGTCCTACGGCAATTTCGACGTCGGCCTGTGGCTCGACCTGCCCGTGGCCGCCTTCTTCTCGATGCGCATCCTTATCGTGCTCGCGATCTTCGTCGCGGTCTGGACTGTCCTCTGCTTCACCCGCCTGGGGCCGGAACTGCGCGCCACCGGCGCCGACCGCCGGGCCGCCCGCGCTTCTGGCGTTCCGACCGGGCGCATCGTCACCGTCGTCTTCATCGCCGCCGGCATTCTCTGCGCGCTCGGCGGGGCATTGTTCTCCTATTCGACCACCGCAGCCAAATATGATCTCGGCCTGGAGCCTTTCATCTTCGCGGTCACTGCCGTTCTGATTGGCGGCGTCAGCGTCAATGGCGGGCGCGGCAGCGTGATGGGCATCTTGGTCGGCGTGCTGGCACTGAGCCTGCTTGACACGATCTTCCTGCAGCTGGCGCTTCCGACCTTCATGGTCGATCTGGCGCGGGCGGCAGTATTGCTGCTGGTGGTGGTGATGGAGTTCAGCGGCCTGCGCTCCTTGCTGCGCCGGCTGGCCGGCCGCTAGGCGCTTCCAAAGTGAGTAGGCAAGGGAAAGACTGAACGGCGGGCGGCGTCTTCCGCCGTTTTACGAAGGAAGGCGTCTGCCATCTGCCACGACCGGCTCCCGCCTCCGATCTGGAGTTGATGCTTCGGATCGACAAACTGCATCTCGGTTGCAATGGTTGCGATCACTCTTGATGCTGCCAGAATGTGCGAGTGGCTCGGCGTTGTCCGGCCAATAGACGTGACGCGACTTCGCATTTGCGCCCTCTTGAGTTCACCACAGCCACAACTGCCTCACCTCTGGACCGCGGCTACTGGTCACAGCGGCCGGGGTACGCTGTGCAGCGGCGAGACATTTTGCGTGGCTGCGGCCTACCTTGGAGAGAACCATCCGGGCAGGGTGAACTTGTCAGCGTTGTATGGTGCCGGTGCGATCAGGGCGAGGCCACTGGATAGGTTCTGGACCTGATAGAACAGGTGGGGCATTCCGAGAGACGGGTCGTGCACCTGATCCGGATAGGGCACCGCCGCCTGCCATTGCGGATGGTAGCGTACCATGCCGGCGACGCTCCTGAAGGGAACGTCGATCAGCGCGCGCGCCACCTTGCGGTTCTGCCCGTCGTCGCCGGGCGCGCCCGTGCCGCCCGCGACTGATGCTGCAATGGCATAGTGGTGGACTGCGTTGTAGCACTGGCAGCCGATTTGCGGGGTGGACGCCTGACCAAAGCGGGCGAAATAGCGCTTCGCAAAGCTCTCACCGGCCTCGTCGCGGAGCAGGCCAGTGACTGCGCTGACGATGACGCCCACGGCGCTCTCCTGAGCGACATCCATGAAAGCACGGTGCATGGCGCCGTACTGGAGATAGACAAGGCTGTTGCTGGGGCTCTGTACGAACTGCTTCTGAAAGCTCGCCAGATCGGTGGCGTAGAAATGGGTGTTGGCAATGACAGCCGGCTTACTTGCCTGCGCCTCGCCAATCACTTCGCGCCAGTCATTGCGCGGGGTCGGCAGAATCTTCGGACCAAAGCTAACCGTCCAGCCGAACCGCGTGGCAGCGCTTGCCATCGCGTTTGCGATGACGATTGAATAAGGCTTCGACCCTGAGATTATTGCTATGCGATTACTGTCTGGCGTCCATTGCCCGGTATCGCGGAGCCACGACAGAAACTTGATGAAGCCTTGACCGTACCAGTACTCCGCCGGGTTCGCCATGAAACAGCCGAAATACCGCTCAGGATTGCTGAGCACCGTGTCATGGTGCTGCAACAATGTATTGTGGTGGATGTAGATGATACCTGCGTCCGCAATGACTTCATATTCCGAGTTCTGCGGTCCGATATTGTAACCATTGATGATGGCGTGAACGCCATCATCCTGGATGAGTCGTGCTGCTGCAGCGACAACGTCTTCGGCCGATTGACGTCCTGTATCGACGAAGATGGGTTTGAGCCGGCGCCCGAGAATGCCGCCCCGCCTGTTGATTTCTTCGCTGGCAAGGATCACGCCTTTCCGGAACTCGGCTCCGTCAACGGCTGACGGCCCCGTGAGGGGCACCATGCTCCCAAGAGGAATTTCGCCGTCCCCGCCAGATGAACCTATCATGAGGGGCTCTCCGCGTTGGGAGTCATGAGCGCGGCGGGTTCAAACAGCAGATTGTGCATCATCACCCTGAGTCGTGGGGGGCTTACCGGTTTGATAAGGAGGGGCAGGCCGGCTGCACGGATCTGCGAAACGACATCAGGGGCGGCATCGGCCGTTACGATGACAGCTGGGACAGCTCTCCCGATCATCTGCCGAATCTGCTGTATTATCGCAGTGCCGACCTGACCTCGGAGGCTGAAGTCGGCGATTACGAGATCCGGATAGTCCGCTGTTTCATCCAAGCGAGTCCGGACTTCTGCTTCCGAAGCCATGGCGTTCACGCGCATTCCCCAGCGCTCCAGAAGCTCTTTCATCGCGCTGCGAAGAACGTCGTCGTCCTCGACTAGCCAGACAGATGTTCCAACAAATTCTCCTCCGACCGTTTCGCTGATTTCGGGCTCGACCGCCTCACTCTGCCATACGTCTCCCAAAGGCACGGTTATCGCGAAGACCGACCCCTTGCCTGGCCGCGAGCGCAGTTCAACCTTGTGGCCAAGAAGGTCCGAAAGGCGGTGGACGATATTCAGCCCGAGCCCCAGGCCGGGCCGCTTGTCGCGGCGTCCGTTCGGTACTTGGTAGAACTCCTCGAAAATTCGATCCCTCTGGTCCTCGGGTATGCCCCTGCCACTGTCCCATATCTCGATACGGATCGACGAGCCGACATTTCGGCACCCGACAACGACGCCACCCACCGCGGTGTAGCGAATGGCATTGGCGAGCAGGTTTGTCAGAATGCGTTCAAGAAGTGCCTTGTCAGACACAACGGCCGCGCGGGTTGGCGCAAACCGAAGCTTCAGGCCCTTTTCCCGAGCCTGGTGCGTAAATTGCAAGCTGAGACGCTCGAAAATGTTGGCCAACTGGAATGTCGTCACACGGGCTACGATCTTGCCGGCGTCGAGCTGGCCAATCTGCAGCAGAGCACTGAGCAGGTCCTCCATAATCGAGACCGAGACATCCATCGCGTGGAAGAGGTCCTTGCGGTGCTCTTCGTCGGTCTCGTTCAGGCAGTTGAAAATGAGAATGCGGAGCGTCGCCAAAGGCTGGCGAAGATCATGATTGGCTGCGCGCAGGAAGCGCGACTTCGATTCCCCCGAGTTCTCGGCTGCCTCTTTCGCGCGGATAAGTGCAAACTCGCTGTTCTTCACGCTGGAAATATCATGCACGGTGACAGTCATTCCGCCGCTGGCCGACGCTCGGTAGACTGTGTCGAGGGTGCGGCCATCGGACATCTGTTGATCCAGTTGGCGCTCCACGCCGAAATCGGCAATCTGCGCTGCGACCCAGCTGTCTCTGGAATGGAGAACAATCTCGTTCGAGGCCGCCAACTGCCGAACGAAGGCATCGTAACCGAGCTCGCCCACCTGCGCCGGGCGCAGGTCAAACGTGTTCAGGTAGGCGCGGTTTGCATAGATGAGGCGGCGGTCCGCATGCCACACGGCAATGCCGGCAGTTGTCGAATCAAGGCCTTCCAGAACCGGATTGGGCAGGTCAGCCGCCGTGCTGAGGGTCCCCATCGTCAGGCATCCTCGATGCGGGCAGCATTGGCATAGCTGATCGCGAAATGGATCATTGCCGAACGGTCCGGGAGGCCCATCTTCCGCATCATGTTTCCCAAGTGAACCCGCACTGTGTGGCTGTTCAGGTCCAGTTGCGTTGCGATGCGCTGGACCGAGTGTCCTTTGCCGAGCAGTTCGATGACCTCGCGCTCGCGTTTAGTCAGGTTCGCAAGACTGTCGGGGCTAGGTTCTGGAGCCATGGATGGTTGCTGGATCGGCTCGCCGCCAGGTCTTTCGATGAGGCGTCGCGGAAAGTAGACTTCTCCGGCAAGCAGCCGCTCGAACGCTCGTTCGATTTCCTGTCCGCTTGCAGATTTTGGAATATACCCGATTACCCCGTTCGAAACCGCCCGCAGAACATGCGTCCGGTCTTCATGGACCGAAACGATGGCGATGGGCACCTGCGGAAACTCGCGCCGCAGACGCTCAAGGCCGTCAAAGTCATTGAAGCCGGGCATAATGAGATCCGCGAGCACCAAGTCCACATCTGGATGAGCGCGTAAGAGTTCAACGGCGTCGTCGAAAGTCCCGGCCTCAAGCGTGGTGTGTACGCCGTTCAATCGCCGGATCACCTGTTTGAGGGATTCCCGAACGATCCAGTGGTCATCTGCAATCATAACTTTCATGACGCTGCTCATACCGTGTCATCGACGCTTGGTCGCGCTCAAAAGAGCTTGGTCCGACGGCGCTCTATTGCGTTTCCCGCGGTTCCGGAATGCGATCCCCTCGCACTAAACATCGTTCGGACGAAACGTCTAGATAGGGCCCATTCGTTTTCCTGCCAATTCTGCGCTCTGGTAGAATTGGCTTGACACGGAACAAAAATGCATAGGAGGATCGTCTAGTGGAGCTTCTTGTCGTCTACGAAAAACTAGATGTTTCGTCTAGCGAAATCTCGACTGGGATGTCCTGGCGCCTGTTGTCCGGGATGTCGCGTATGGCGAGACCAAATCATGGGCTGAAGAGGAGCCCGACCAATTGGCGCCCCGCATCGACGGGGACTAATGTCAGCAAAGGGGAACGTAATGAACTGGAACCGTCGCGACATCATCAAGGCCACTGGCGCACTTGCGGCGTCGAGTGTTGCCGCAACCCATTTCGGGTCAAGCGCCTGGGCGCAGGACAATCCGATCAAGATCGGCGTCATCGACGACGCCTCGGGTGACTTCGCAGCCGCAGTCATTCCAAAGACCCAGGGTGCGCAGCTTGCGGTCGACGAGATCAACTCGGCTGGAGGTGTTCTCGGCCGCCAACTCAAGCTCTTGCACTATGACGGGCAGTCCGATGTGAAGCGTCACCAGGAATTTGCACAGCGCGCCATTCTCGAGGATGAGGTCAATGTCCTCATGGCTGGCTATACGAGTTCCGAGCGGGAAGCTGCTCGCGCCGTCGCGGTGCAGAACAAGACCATCTTCTGGCACAACAACCAGGGCGAAGGCGGCATTGCCGACAATTATTCCTTCTTCACAGGCCCGATACCGGAGCAGCAGATCCTGCCTGGCGTCGAGTACATGGTGAAGAACTACGGGAAGAAGATCTACGTCCTGGCCGCAGACTATGGCTTTGGCCAGGTAAGCGCGCAGTGGGTGCAGGCAAGTGCCGGGATGAGCGGCGCCGAGATCGTTGGCCTCGAGTTCATCCCGCTTGGGAACTCCGAGTTCTCGTCGTCGATTGCCAATATCCAGAAGGCCAAACCCGACTTCCTGTTCCTGCTTCTCGTCGGTTCGAACCAGTCCCAGTATTTTCCGCAGGCGCTCGCCGCCGGGCTGAAGATACCGGCGATCTCGTCGGTCAATCTGCAGCAGGGGTACGAGCACAAGCTCTTCGCCCCGCCAACGCTCGAGAACCTGTTCGTGCCTGCTCCGTTCCTGGAGGAGCTGTCAGACGTCAACCCGAACGCCAAGAAGTTCGTCAGCGCCATCCGCGCCAAGTATCCTGACATGCCATATGTCAACGAATGTGCGCGTTGCGCCTATATCGCGGTCAATCTCATGGCGCTGGCCTGGGCGAAGGCCGGGACAACAGATACCGACCCGGTGATCGCAGCGCTGCAGTCTGGTCTGTCCTTCGACGGACCGGACGGGATGGTCATGCTCGATCCTGCCACGCACCATCTCGCCATGGAAATGCGCATGGCGCAGGTGCAGCCTGATCACAGCGTCAAGTTCGTCTCCGACCTGGGTAAGGTGGAACCCTGGTGGCTCAAGCGGCTCGGTGTCGACCTGACGGCCAAGACCGAGTCGAAGCAGTATCTGCCCAGCGACGACCCCGAATTTGCTAAATACCTGAAGTAGATATTTAGCGCAGTTGGCAGTTGAGAGCGTGATGCTGGACGTCTTCATATTTTTTTATCAGTATATGGATGCGTTCGCGCTTCTCACACTGTCGGCCGTTGGTCTGATGATCATATTCGGCATGATGGGGGTCATCAACATGGCTCATGGCGAGCTAATGATGATCGGCGCTTTCGGTGCCGCGCGCAGCTTTCATGCCGGACTGCCGCTGCCGCTCGCCCTCGTGGCGGGCGGCATCGCCGCCACGCTGGTGGGATTGGTGCTCGAGCGCCTCGTCATTCGACACCTCTATGGCAGATTGCTGTACTCATTGGTCGCGACGTGGGGCCTGAGCCTTATCCTCAGCCAGGGCGCGCTCATCGTGCTCGGTCCATCAACGCCGGGCATCCCTTCCAACTTCGGCAATTTCGATGTGGGTGGTCTCACCTTCTCGGTCTATCGAATCCTGCTGTTCGTGATCGCAGTCAGCGTCATCGCCGGTCTCTGGGCGCTATTCCGGTTCACCGGCTTTGGCCTCAAGGCGCGTGCAACAATGAGCAATGCCGACATGGCGCGAGCGCTCGGCATCGACACGAAGCGAATCTACATGCTGACTTTCGGCCTCGGATCGTTCCTTGCAGGCTTTGCCGGGGCGCTGTTTTCGCTGACAGCGCCCATCCAGCCCAGTTTCGGCGCGAGTTATACGCCTATCGCCTTCATCGTGGTGGTTGTCGCTGGAAGCCGCAACATCATTCTTGGGCTGACGATGGCTGCGCTGATGCTGGCATTGGTCAAGACGACGTTTACGATCAATGTCAACATTCTCGGCGGCTATGTCGCCATGCTGGCCGCCGCTCTGTTGGTGATCCGGTTCACGCCAAACGGCATCACCGAATGGCTGAGGCAGGCGCAGCTGATGTTGCGCCGCCCGGTCGCCGACCGGTGATCTCGACATGAAGTCGCTGCTTAATGGCCAGATTGAGCCGGGCCGCTCGGTGCTTTTCTGGATCGGCTTTGCGCTTATCGTGTCGGTGGCCGTTGCGCTGCCCTTCTTCATCGGTCGCTACGCCCTTCTCAACATGAACTCGTTTCTCCTCATGACCTTCCTTGCCATGGGGCTGGCCCTGCTCTGGGGATTTGGCGGCATATTGAGCCTTGGACAGTCTGCGTTTCTGGGACTTGGGGGCTACGCCTACGGGGTGATCGCCATCAATCTGGCGGATGTCGCGGGGCAGACGGGCATTGCGCTGGCTGGCGCAGTGGCGACTGCCGTGGCGTTTGCTCTGGTCCTGAGCTGGATCATCTTCTACGGCCGTCTGCGTGGCGTCTATGTCTCGATCATCATGCTGGTCGTCACGCTGCTCTTCGAGACCTTCCTCAATCAGACTGCAGGTCCGCAATGGAAGATCGGCGCAGCCAGCCTGGGCGGAAACAACGGTCTCGGCCGCTTTTCGGGCGCCATCCAGGAATTGCCGTCTCTTCACCTTGGCTGGGGCGAGAATGCCTTGGCACTCGTAGGACCCTCGCGAAGCTTCTACTACGTCACCCTCGCCTTGATCGTGATCGTTTACCTAGCCCTGCGACTGCTGGTGAACTCCCGCTTCGGCGTCGCACTGGCGGCGGTCCGCGAAGATCCTGACCGCGCCGAAATGCTGGGCTATGATGTTCGTCTGCTGCAATCGGTAGCCTTTTGCATCGGTGCTGCGCTCGCAGCCTTGTCGGGCATACTTTATGTGTCCTGGGGCAATTTCATCACCCCTTCGGTCTTTGGCGTCACCTCCAACATCCTGCCGGTCATCTGGGTGGCAGTTGCGGGTCGCCGGTCGCTGCTGGCCGCAATCATTGGCGCGGTTGCCCTGCAATGGGGCTCGCAAGCTCTCGCTCTGCAGGGCGAGTACGCGCTCGTGGTACAGGGAGCGCTGCTGGTCGTTGCTGTCCTGCTCTTGCCGGAAGGATTGATCTCGCTCGGGCAGCTTTCCTCGCGGTGGTCGTCCCGGATTTCTCGTCGGCTCGTGGGATCGGCCGCAAACTCGGAGGCCAAGAATGCTTCTTGAGGTGAATGATCTGAAGAAACGGTTCGGCGGCGTGCGTGCGGTCGATGGCGTATCGTGGACCATGGCAGCAGGGCAGACGCATTGCATTATCGGCCCGAACGGTGCCGGCAAAAGCACGTTCTTCCAACTGCTTGTCGGTCGCGTAAAAGCAGACAGCGGCACGGTACGCTTCAACAATGTCGACATCACACACAGTCATCCGTTCGAGCGTGCGAGACTTGGTCTTGCCGTCAAGCCTCAGACGCTCGGCGTGTTCAACGAACTCACTGTCGAACACAACATGCGCCTATGCCTCCAAAGGGTCTTCCGCGGCTCGGCCTTGGAGGGGCAGATCGATAGCCGGCTTTCAAAGCTCGGATTGCGGGACAAAGCCAACATCCTCACCCGTGAATTGGCGCATGGCGAGAAACAGTGGCTGGGCCTGGGCATGGCGATGGCAACGGAGCCAAAGCTGCTGCTTCTCGACGAGCCGACTGCGGGCATGTCTACAGACGAAACAGCCCGCACGGCGGAGCTGATCAGGTCACTGGGTGAGGCCGGGACATCGGTGCTGGTTGTCGAGCACGACATGGCGTTCGTTCGTGCCTTGTCGGTCGAAACGACCGTCTTTCATGAAGGCCGTGTCTTTGCGAGCGGCGGTCTCGCCGCCATCGAGCAGAACGAAGATGTGCGGCGCTTGTATCTCGGACAGCGCGGCGTCGCAAAATTGCGTCAATGAAGGGAGCAGAAAGATGAAGACGATTAAGCTCAATGAGGTTCAGAAGTATCTCTTCGACGCGCGCGACGAGCCAGTCCTGCGCGTCAAGCTCGGTGAAACCTTCTGTGTGGAGACGGACGACGCGCTGACCGGCCTTGTGCCAGACGAAGGCGACAATCCGAAGCTTCGCGATATCATCAAGGATCCGCTGAGCCAACAGCTGCTGGGCCGTTCGCCGGCCCAGCTTAACCCGGTCGTCGGGCCGATTTTCATCGAGGGCGTCGAACGCGGCGATGTCATCTCCGTGGAGATTGAATCGATTGCGCCCTGGCGGTGGGGCTATGTTGGCATCGTGCCCGGCAACGGCGCCCTGCGCGATTCTCACAAGTGGGGGCCGGAATGCCGCGATGCTCATATCCAGCTGATAGAGCATACGCCAGGTCCTAGTGGGACAACGGCCGACGGCACGGCCCACTATGGCGACATAACTTGGAAGCTCGACCCCTTTCTCGGCACGCTGGCCGTGGCGCCGGACCGCGAGGTGCACAGTTCGCTGACAGGTCAGGGCGAGTTCTGTGGCAACATCGATTGTCGCGACATCCGCGCTGGCCACAAGATCCTGATCAACAGCTATCATGAAGGTGGCCTTCTGTACCTGGGTGACGCGCATGGCAGCCAGGGAGATACCGAGTTCACCGTGCTCGCCGACGAGACGCGGGCCACCGTGAAGCTCAAGGTGAATGTGATCAAGAACAAGAAGATCCCGGGCATCCGGATCATCAAGCCAGACAGCATCGTCGCCATTGGCATGGACCTGCCGCTCGATCAGGCGGTCTACAACGCTGCCGACAATCTGATGGACTGGATGAAGGAAGAGTATGGCATCAAGCCGCAGGATAGCTACATGCGCTTTTCCGCCGATCCTGATTTCCGGGTGCGCGTCTACCAGATGGTGCGCGCCAACATCAATCATGTTGTCGGCGCCGAGTATCCCAAGAGTCGGCTGAGGCCGGCCTTTTGAGAGGCGGACCATGCTGAAGCTCGCATCGGTCTCGGTTGGCTATGGCGGCGCCCTGGTCAACCGGGCCGTGTCCATGGAGGTTGGCAAGAGCGAGATCCTCGCGCTCATCGGGCGCAACGGGGTCGGAAAATCCACGCTCGCCAAGGCCATCATCGGCCTCGTGCCAACCCTTTCAGGGACCATCGAACTGGATGGCCAGAAGATCGGCCATCTGCCTGCCCAAACGCGTGCCCGGCTTGGTATTGGTTACGTGCCCCAGGGGCGCGGCATTTTCGGCGATCTGACGGTTGAGGACAATCTGTCCGTCGGTCGCCTGGTCAGCGGATCGCCGAGAGATCTGGAATACGCCTTCGACCTTTTCCCCATCCTTAAGGAAAGGCGCCTTCAACTTGGGGGCACATTGAGCGGGGGCCAGCAACAGATGCTGTCCATCGCGCGCGTTCTGCTGGGCATGCCGCGCATGCTCCTGCTCGATGAGCCTTCCGATGGAATCCAGCCCAACATCGTCGAGCAGATTGGCGAACTGTGTCTGCGGCTCAATCGGGAACAAGGCCTTGCGGTCTTGCTCATCGAGCAGAATCTTGACCTGATCATAACCTGCGCGCATCGATGCCTGGTCATGGAGAAGGGGTCCATTACGTCGACCCTCGCACCACAAGACCT
>LNFM01004919.1_pt1 | contig 23892 bp, 22 predicted proteins | sample 596031 | NCBI WGS metagenome assembly LNFM01 (sample SAMN04254537, study PRJNA301005) | activated carbon metagenome | isolation source: dual media filters at the Ann Arbor, Michigan drinking water treatment plant | place: USA: Ann Arbor | reverse complement strand
CCGGATCACCGGCGAGTATTTTCCCGGCCTGTGGACCGATGTTGGCACGCCGGCACGTCTGGCGGAACTGGATGCACGTCTAGGCAAGGGATCCTGATCATGGTCTATACGCCGACACACTTTGACGAAACCGATGTCGTCCGACTTCACACGCTGATCCAGGCCCACAATTTCGCCACCCTGATCTGCGCGCAACAGGGCGAGATCGCGGTCTCCCATCTGCCGCTGTTGCTCGATGCAAAGCGCGGCGTCCTGCGCGGGCACATGGCGCGCGCCAATTCGCAGTGGCGCATGTTCTCGCCGGAGCACGACGTGCTAACGATTTTCCAGGGCCCCCATCACTATATTTCGCCACGCTGGTACGTCAGCCACCCGAGCGTGCCAACCTGGAACTACGCGGTCGTGCATGCGCACGGTCGTGCGCACATCATCGACGGCGGCGTGGAGCTTGAAGGCCTGGTACGCGATCTGGCCGAGTACCATGAAGCCGGCGAAGCGCAGCCTTGGGTGATGGACCTGCCGCGCGAGTACCAGGCGAAGATGCTCGCCGCCATCGTCGGCTTCGAAATCAGGATCACCCGGCTTGAGGGCAAGTTCAAGCTTAGCCAGAATCGTCCTGCTGCCGATCGCCCGCTGGTGATCGAGGCATTGGAGCAGATCGGCAACGACGAAGCCCGCGGCGTCGCCGCGTTGATGCGCGAGCGTCATTTGCGCGGCTGACCTGCGGCCGCGGCCATGGTGCCGGCGCGACCCGTATAATCTTCCCGACCTACCCCGGATTCGCCCGAAGATGATCGATCCCCGCATTTACGCGCAACGCCGCGCCGCGCTCGCTTCAAAAATGAAGCAGGGCGTGGCCGTAATATCCACCGCGCCGGAACGCACGCGCAACCGTGACTCCGGCTATCCCTACCGTTTTGACAGCTATTTTCATTATCTGACCGGCTTCCCTGAACCCGAGGCGGTGCTGGTGCTGGTCACCGGCGATATTGCGAAGGGCGACAAGGCCAGGTGCATCCTGTTCTGTCGCGACAAGAATCTCGAGCGCGAAATTTGGGATGGGTTCCGCTATGGCCCGGAGAAGGCCGCAGAGATCTTCGGCTTCGACCAAGCACACCCGGTACAGCAGCTGGACGAACTGGCCGCGGATCTGCTGGCCGACCAGCCGGCACTGTATTGCGACCTGGGTTCGGATGCCGGCTGGGACGCGCGCGTGATCGGCTGGATCAATGCCGTGCGCGGCAAGGTGCGCAGCGGCGTAGCGGCACCGGCGGAACTCTGCGACATCCGGGTGCTGCTCGACGACATGCGGCTGGTCAAGGACAGCCACGAAATCGGCATTATGAAACGCGCCGCAGACATTTCGGTGGAAGCGCATAGACGGGCAATGCGAGCGACCCGACCGGGTGCGCACGAATACCAGATCGAAGCGGAACTGCTTCACGAGTTTCGCAGCCGCGGCGCGCAGGCGCCGGCTTATACGCCTATCGTCGCCGGCGGCGCCAATGCCTGCGTGCTGCATTATGTGAGCAATGATGCGCTGCTGAACGACGGCGACCTGCTGCTGATCGATGCCGGTTGCGAGCTCGACGGTTACGCCTCCGACATAACCCGCACCTTTCCGGTCTGTGGCAAATTTTCGGGCCCGCAGCGGGACATCTACGAACTGGTACTGGCGGCGCAGGCGGCAGCGATCGCCGAGATCGCCCCGGGCAAACATTGGGAAGACCCGCACACCGCCGCGGTAAAGGTTCTGGTCCGGGGCATGATCGATCTCGGCCTGTGCAAAGGCACGCCGGACGCAGTGATCGAGTCGGGCGATTACCGGCGCTTTTACATGCATCGCACCGGACACTGGCTGGGCATGGATGTGCACGATGCCGGGGACTACAAGCGTGCCGGCGAATGGGTCAGGCTCAAGCCCGGTATGATGCTCACAGTCGAACCGGGTTGTTACATCCGGCCAGGCGAGGGCGTACCGGAGAAGTTTTGGAACATCGGCGTGCGTATCGAGGACGACGCGCTGGTTACCCCCACGGGCTGCGAGATAATTACCGCGGCCGCGCCCAAGACAGTGCGCGAAATCGAAGCGCTGATGCGCGGCTAGCAGCGGCGCGCTCGCGATGACCATGCGCACACCTGAGTACGACATTGTCATCGTAGGTGGCGGGCCAGTAGGCAGTGCGCTGGCGATCGCGCTCTCGGGCAACGGCCGCAAGGTTCTGGTTCTGGAAGCGCGCAGCAGCCAGACCTCCAAGGATGAGGACAAGCGCACACTGGCGATGTCCTGGGGCAGTCGCCTGATCCTCGAGCGTCTGCAGGCCTGGGCCGGTATCGACAGCCCGACGCCGATTCAAACCATCCATGTGTCGCAGAAGGGCGGCTACGGCCGGGCCCTGTTGCGGGCGGAAGACGCTGGCCTGCCGGCCCTGGGCTATGTGGTCGGCTACGCCAGCCTGAATCGGGCGCTCGGCGAGACGCTGGCCGGATGCACCGTTCAACTGATGGCCGGCGCCACGGTCGAGGATCTGAAATCCGATGACGAGGTGATCGTGCACTATCGTCGCGGGGGAGAAATGTACAACGCCTGCACATCGCTGCTGGTGCTCGCTGATGGCGGTGCCAGCCTCGGCAGCCGCGCCGGCGCCACGATCAGGGTCCGCGACTACCACCAGCAGGCGATCGTCGGCATCGTTGCAACCTCGAAACCGCACGCCGGTATCGCCTACGAGCGTTTCACACCTGAAGGCCCGGTGGCGTTGTTACCATTCCGGGACCGGTTTGCTCTGGTGTGGACACTGGCGGATGACGATGCGCCGCGGGTAAGCGCACTTGCCGATGATGCATTCCTGGCGCGACTGCAGGCACATTTCGGAGACCGGGTGGGCCGTTTCCTTTCGATCTCGGAAAAGGCGCATTTCCCACTGACCCTGCGCTACGCCACGGAACCGGTACTGTCCCGGGTTGTGCTGCTCGGCAACGCCGCTCAAGCGCTACATCCTATCGCGGGTCAGGGATTCAATCTCGGCCTGCGCGATGCCTGGGAGTTCGCCGATGCCGTGGCACGCGACTGCAACCCCGATGCCGGCAGCGCCAAGATGCTGGCACGGTACCGCAGGATGCGCAATCCGGACCGGCTCGGCGGGATCGCGGTTACCGACTCGCTGGTCAGAATCTTTTCGAACGACGCGGCGCCGCTGCGTGCGGCACGCGGTGGCGGACTGGCACTGCTCGATCTCCTGCCGGGACTCAAGCGCGCATTGATGCAGCGGATGATCTTCGGCGCATCGCAGTAGTATCCGGTTGCCCAGACTTTCTTGCGCTGTAACTTCAGGTTACCGTTACACGCCGCCAGCGCGTGATGTTTGCGCTAGAATGTCGCTCCTTTTCCCGCGCCCCTCCGTCAATGCAGATCGGCCCGCACACACTTAGAAATAATCTGGTGGTTGCGCCCATGGCGGGCGTAACCGACCGGCCGTTTCGCCAGTTGTGCAAGCGGATGGGTGCGGGCATGGCAGTGTCGGAAATGATTTCCTCGAACGCGCAACTCTGGTCCAGCACCAAATCGATGCGGCGCAGCGATCATCAGGGCGAAGTCGACCCGATTTCGGTGCAGATCGCCGGTGCCGACCCGCAGATGATGGCGCAGGCGGCACGCTATAACGCGGACCGGGGCGCGCAGATCATCGATATCAACATGGGGTGTCCGGCAAAGAAGGTGTGCAACGTCGCCGCCGGATCGGCCCTGTTGCAGAATGAGCCCCTGGTAGGCCGGATTCTCGATGCGGTGGTAGCGGCGGTCGAAGTTCCGGTCACGCTCAAGATCCGCACCGGCTGGGCGCCGGAGAGCCGCAATGCAGTCAGCGTGGCAAGGCTGGCCGAGTCCGCCGGCGTCAGCGCGATATCTATCCACGGCCGAACCCGCGCTTGCGGGTTCAATGGGACCGCAGAGTACGACACCATCGCTGCGGTGAAATCCGCAATCGCGATTCCGGTGATCGCCAATGGCGACATCGATTCGCCGCAGAAGGCCAGGGAGGTGCTGCATCGCACGGGAGCCGACGCAATCATGATCGGCCGGGCCGCCCAGGGACGGCCCTGGATCTTCCGCGAGATCCAGTATTTTCTCGACACCGGAGAATCACTGCCACCCCCGGAAGTCGGAGAGATTCACCAGGTACTGGTACAGCACTTGCATGACCTGCACGCCTTCTACGGCGAGCCGGCGGGCGTGCGCATTGCCCGCAAGCACATCTCCTGGTACACCAAGGAACTCGCCGGCGCCACAGTGTTTCGCCTGGCGATGAACCGGCTCGACTCGGCGTCGCAGCAACTGGCGGCGGTGGACGATTACTTCTCCGGCCTCGCGCGCCTTGGTGCGCACCTGACCTACATCGAAAGACTGGCAGCATGATCAACGATAACGAAATCGCCCGTTGTGTACGTAAGGCGATGGATGGCTATTTCAGGGATCTCGACGGCGAACGGCCGTGCGCAATTTACGACATGGTGATCAGTTCCGTGGAGAAACCGCTGCTCGAGATCGTCCTGCACCGGGTTGCCGGCAACCAGACTCAGGCCGCCCAGCTTCTGGGTATGAATCGCAACACGCTGCGCAAAAAGATGAAGGAGTACGGCATCAAGTAGCGGCCGTACGTTTGCAAGCGCACCCGCCCGCCAGCGACAGGCGGGCGGTTTTATTTTCCGGACCAAGTGCCATGACACGAAGACAAGCCCTCATCAGCCTCTCCGACAAGACCGGCGCTCTGGATCTTGCGCGCGCATTGGCGGGATTCGGCATCGAGATTCTCTCCACCGGCGGCACCGCCAAATTGCTGCGCGATGGCGGCGTCACCGTCACGGAAATCGGCGCCTACACCGGCTTTCCGGAAATGCTCGACGGCCGGGTCAAAACCCTGCACCCCAAGGTCCATGCCGGTATCCTGGCGCGTCGCGATCTGCCGGCACACATGGCGGCGCTGACGACAGCGGGCATCCCGACCATCGATCTGGTGGTGGTGAACCTGTACCCGTTTGCGAAGACCGTCTCCAATCCCGACTGCACTTTGGAAGACGCAATCGAGAACATCGATATCGGCGGCCCGACCATGGTCCGCGCCGCGGCAAAGAACTGGCAACACGTGGCGATCGTCACCGACCCGACCGACTATGCGCCTCTGATCGCCGAGATGGCATCGGCCAGCGGCGCCATCAGCGCCGAGACCCGCTTCCGGCTCGCCAGGAAGGCGTTTTCGCATACCGCTGCCTACGATGGCGCGATCGGCAATTACCTTACCGCCACCGATATCCACGGCAAGCGCGGCACCTTCCCGGACCAGGTAAACATGAGTTTCGTCAAGGTGCAGGACCTGCGTTACGGCGAGAATCCACACCAGCAGGCCGCGTTCTATCGTGAACTCATCCCGGTGCCCGGCTCCCTCAGCGGCTACGCCCAGCTGCAGGGCAAGGAGCTGTCCTATAACAACATCGCCGATGCCGACGCAGCCTGGGAATGCGTCAAGACCTTCGACCAGCCCGCCTGTGTGATCGTGAAACATGCCAACCCCTGCGGCGTGGCTGTCGCGGCGGATACCACCGAGGCCTATCGCCGGGCGTTCGCGACCGATCCGACCTCGGCATTCGGCGGCATCATTGCCTTCAACCGTGAGATCGGCAGGGAAACGGCGGAGGCGGTCACACAACAGTTCGTCGAAGTCCTGATCGCCACCCGGGTGCTGCCGGAGGCGCGTGAAGTGCTGTCCCAGAAGGGCAACGTGCGGGTGCTGGAAGTACCGATTGCCGCAGGCGGCAACCAGTTCGACAGCAAACGCATCGGCGGCGGCCTGTTGCTGCAAAGCCCGGACTCCCGCAACGTCCAGCCGGCGGAACTGCGGGTCGCGACCAGAACCCAGCCGTCCAAACAACAGCTTGCCGACCTGATGTTCGCCTGGCGGGTGGCCAAGTTCGTAAAGTCGAACGCGATCGTGTTCTGCGGCGACGGCAAGACCCTGGGCGTGGGCGCCGGGCAGATGAGCCGGGTGGACAGCGCGCGAATTGCTTCGATCAAGGCCGAGAACGCCGGGCTTTCGCTCAAAGGTTCAGTGGTGGCCTCGGACGCATTCTTCCCGTTCCGGGACGGCGTCGATGTGGTGGCAAATGCCGGTGCGTCGGCGATCATCCAGCCGGGCGGCAGCATGCGCGACGAAGAAGTGATCGCTGCTGCCGACGAGCATGGCGTCGCCATGGTGTTCACCGGTGTGCGTCATTTCCGCCACTGATCAGTTTTCCCGGGTCCGCATCATGAATGTACTGGTCGTCGGTGGTGGTGGCAGAGAGCACGCACTGGCCTGGCGTCTGGCGCAGTCGCCGCGCGTCGGGCGGGTCTATGTCGCGCCCGGCAATGCCGGCACCGCGCACGAGGACGGCCTGTTCAACCTGCCGTTGACCACGACAGCGGAGTTGGTCGCATTTGCGCAAAAGGAATCCATCTCGTTTACCGTCGTCGGCCCCGAAGCGCCGTTGTCGGAAGGCATCGTCGATGCGTTCCGGGCGGCCGGCCTGAAAATCTTCGGGCCGACCCGACGTGCCGCCCAGCTCGAGGCGTCGAAGGATTTCGCCAAGGCGTTCATGGCCAGGCACGGCATTCCGACCGCGGCTTATTCGACCTTCACCAATGCCGCAGCAGCACACGCCTACATCGACAGCCGCGGCGCGCCGATCGTCATCAAGGCCGACGGCCTCGCTGCCGGCAAGGGCGTGGTGGTGGCGATGACACTGCGGGAAGCGCACGACGCAGTGGACCTGATGCTGGTCGACAACCGCATGGGTGCGGCCGGCGCGCGTGTCGTCATCGAAGAGTTCCTGGAAGGCGAGGAAGCCAGCTTCATCGTCATGGTGGACGGCAGGCATGTGCTGCCGCTGGCCTCCAGCCAGGACCACAAGCGCCTGCTCGACGGCGACAAGGGTCCGAATACCGGCGGCATGGGCGCGTATTCCCCGGCGCCGGTGCTGACTCCGGCGCTGCACGCCAGGGTCATGCGCGAAATCATCCAGCCGGTGATCTCCGGCATGGACAGCGAGGGCACACCCTACACCGGATTTCTCTACGCCGGCCTGATGATCGCGCCGAACGGGACGGTGAAGACCCTGGAGTTCAACTGCCGTCTCGGCGATCCCGAAACCCAGCCGATCATGATGCGACTCAAGAGCGACCTGTTCACGCTGCTCGAACATGCGGTCAACGGCACGCTCGGGCCCATCGAGGCCGAATGGGACCGCCGGGTTGCGCTTGGCGTAGTCATGGCCGCTGGCGGCTATCCCGACAGCCCGGTCAAGGACGACGAGATCACCGGACTGCCAAAGGGCGGCGAGGATTACCACGTATTCCATGCCGGAACGGCATTGCGCGACAACAAGGTGGTGACCAGCGGTGGCCGCGTGTTGTGCGTAACCGCACTCGGCGACACCGTGCGTGTGGCGCAGAAGCGGGCTTACGAAGTTGCAGAGGGCATCCAGTTCGCCGGCAAGCAGATGCGCCGCGACATCGGCTTTCGCGCCATCGGCGCACGCAAGAGCACGCTCTAGCCGCCCATGGACATCGCTGTCATCAAGGACTACTTCACCGATCTACAGGGCTGGATCGTCAGCCGGCTGGAAGAACTCGATGGCAACCCCTTTCGACGTGATGCCTGGGAGCGCCCCGAGGGTGGCGGTGGCCTGAGCTGCCTGATCGAGGAAGGCAGGCTGTTCGAACGCGGTGGGGTCAATTTTTCGCATGTCACCGGCAACTCGCTGCCGCCGTCGGCTTCGGCCTCGCGTCCGGAACTCGCCGGCCGCTCCTTCCAGGCCATGGGCGTGTCGCTGGTGCTGCACCCGCGCAATCCCCATGTGCCGACGGTACACATGAACGTGCGCTTCTTTGTTGCCGAAAAGCCCGACGCGGATGCGGTCTGGTGGTTTGGCGGAGGCATGGATCTCACGCCGTATTACGGCTTCGAGGACGACGCGGTGCATTTCCACCGCACCTGCCGCGATGCACTGGAGCCCTTCGGCGCCGATCTTCATCCGAAGCTCAAGAAATGGTGCGACAGCTACTTCTACCTCAAGCATCGCCGCGAACCGCGCGGCATCGGCGGCATCTTTTTCGACGACCTGTCCGAACCGGATTTCGACAGCTGCTTTGCGCTGACCCGCAGCGTAGGCGACCATTTCATCGATGCCTACGTGCCGATCGTGGAACGCCGGCACGACCTCGCCTACAGCGAGCGCGAGCGCGACTTCCAGGCCTATCGGCGCGGCCGCTACGTTGAGTTCAACCTGGTTTACGACCGCGGCACCCTGTTCGGCCTGCAGTCCGGCGGTCGCACCGAATCGATCCTGATGTCGCTGCCGCCGCTGGTGAAATGGCGCTACGACTGGAAGCCCGAGCCCGGCTCACCGGAGGCCAGGCTCTACACCGATTTTCTCACCGCGCGCGACTGGATCTGAGCCCGATCATGCAGAACTCACAGCGCGTCATCGTCACCGTCATCGGCCAGGACCGGGTCGGCATCATCGCCGGCGTATCCACGGTACTTGCCGAGGCCGGCGCCAACGTCCTCGACATCTCGCAGTCCATCATGGACGAGTTCTTCGTCATGATCATGATGGTGGACATCAGCAACGCCACCCTGCCTTTCGAGGAACTGAAGCGCCGCCTCCACGCCAAGGGCGAGGAGATGTCGCTGAAGATCGACGCCCAGCACGAGGACGTCTTCAAGTTCATGCACCGGATCTAGGCGCCTGGCCGTGAGCATCAGCCGCTTTTCCCCCCAGGAGATCATCGAGACCATCCGCATGGTGCAGATGGAGAATCTCGACATCCGCACCATCACCATGGGGATCAGCCTGCGCGATTGCCCGCACCCGGATCTCAAGGTCGCGGCGACCCGGGCTTACGACAAGATCTGCCGGCTGGCGCAGAATCTGGTCGCGACCGGGGAACGGATCGCCTCGGAGTATGGCATCCCGGTCATCAACAAGCGCATCTCGGTGACGCCGATTGCGCTGGTCGCGGAAAGCAGCACGGCTGATTCCTACGTCCTCATGGCCGAATACCTGGACCGCGCGGCGAGGGAAGTCGGAGTGAACTTCCTGGGAGGATTCTCCGCCCTGGTGCAGAAAGGCCAGACCCGTGGCGACGCCACGCTGATTGCCTCGATCCCGGAAACCCTGGCCACAACAGAACGGGTCTGCGCATCGGTGAACATCGGCAGCACCAAGGCGGGGATCAACATGGATGCGGTGGCACAGATGGGTCGCACCATTGTGGAAACCGCGCGCCGTACCGCCGATCGCGACGGCTTCGGCTGTGCCAAGCTGGTGGTGTTCTGCAACGCGGTCGACGACAACCCTTTCATGGCCGGCGCCTTCCACGGCATAGGCGAACCCGAGTGCGTCGTCAACGTCGGCGTTTCCGGACCCGGTGCGGTGTTGCGTGCCATCGAGAAGGAAGGGCAGGGCGACTTCGGCACGCTTGCCACCACCATCAAGCGCACCGCATTCAAGATCACCCGCATGGGCGAACTGGTCGGGCGCGCCGCCTCGGCGAAGCTGGGCGTACCCTTCGGCATCGTCGACCTGTCGCTCGCGCCCACGCCCGCCGTCGGCGACTCGGTGGCCCGCATCCTCGAGGCCATGGGCCTGGAGCGCATCGGTACCCATGGCTCGACCGCGGCGCTGGCACTGCTCAACGACGCGGTGAAGAAAGGCGGCGCGATGGCATCGAGCTATGTCGGCGGCCTGTCCGGCGCCTTCATCCCGGTCAGCGAAGACATCGGCATGATCGAGGCCGCCGGCATGGGGGCGCTCAGTTTCGACAAGCTGGAAGCCATGACCTGCGTCTGTTCGGTCGGGCTGGACATGATCGCGATTCCCGGCGATACCCCGGCGGAAACCATCAGCGCGATCATTGCCGATGAAGCGGCCATTGGCATGATCAACCGCAAGACCACCGCGGTGCGCCTGATACCGGCCCCGGGAAAGAAGGTCGGCGACATGGTGGAGTTCGGCGGACTGCTCGGACGCGCGCCGGTGATGGCAGTGCATCGCGAATCCAGCCGGGATTTCATCGCCCGCGGCGGGCGGATTCCGGCGCCGATTCAGGCACTCAACAACTAGCGCGTCATTCCCCGAGGTAGGCCTGGCGCACTTGCGGGTTGGCGAGCAGGGCCCGGGCTTCATCGGCAACGGTGATCAACCCGCTTTCCATAACGTAACCGCGATGGCTGGCCTCAAGCGCCAGCTTGGCGTTCTGCTCCACCAGCAACACGGTCACCCCTTCGCTCGAGACCATGCGCACAGTCTCGAAAATCTTCTCCACCATCATCGGCGCCAGACCCATGCTCGGTTCGTCCAGCAGCAGCAACTGCGGCCGGCTCATCAACGCCCGGCCGATCGCCAGCATCTGCTGCTCGCCGCCGGACAGAGTGCCGGCAGTCTGGTTGCGGCGCTCGGCAAGCCGCGGGAACAGTCCGTAGGCGCGATCGAGATCCGCCGCAATCGCCGCCCGGCCCTTGCGGCAATACGCGCCCATCTCGAGATTCTCATGCACCGTGAGCCGTCCGAACACGCCGCGACCTTCGGGCACCAGCGCCAAACCCTGCTCGACCAGCCGGTAGGGCGGCAGGTGGCTGACGTCCCGGTCGCGGTAGCGCACCTTGCCGGTGTGGTGCAGCAATCCGCAGATGGCTTTCAGGGTCGTAGTCTTGCCGGCGCCGTTCGCGCCGATCAACGCCACCATCTCACCCTGGTCCACGCGCAGATCGATGCCCTTCACCGCCTTGATGCCGCCGTACGCCACGCCAAGGCCGATCAATTCCAGCAATACCGTCACGGCAGCGCGCCTCCGAGATAAGCCCGGATCACCTCGGGGTCCGAACGCACCTGCGCCGGCTCCCCTTCCGCGATCTTCTTGCCGTAATCGAGTACGGCCACCCTGTCGCACAAACCCATCACCAGCTTGACGTCGTGCTCGATCAGTAGAATGGTCACGCCGTCGGCGCGAATCTTTTCGAGGAGGGTGCGCAAGGCGGCGGTTTCGGTTGCGTTCATCCCTGCCGCCGGTTCGTCCAGCGCCAGCAGTTTCGGTTCGGTGGCAAGGGCGCGGGCGATTTCGAGCCGGCGCTGGTCACCGTAGGAAAGGTTCTTGGACAAGGCCTGCGCATGCTTCTCGATACCGACGTACTCGAGCAGGTCGCGGGCGCGGCGCCTGATCGCGCGCTCTTCCGCCACGGTGTGGCGGCCGCGCAGCACCGCACCTATCGCTCCGGCCCGTGTGCGCACATGGCGCCCGACCATGACGTTCTCGAGCGCGGTCATGTTGCCGAACAGGCGGATGTTCTGGAAGGTGCGGGCAATGCCGGACTCGACCACTCGGAACGGTTTCAGGCCCGCGAGCGGGACGCCACCGAATTCCATCTCTCCGGCATCGGGCTGAAACAGGCCGGTGAGCACATTGAAGAACGTGGTCTTTCCGGCCCCGTTCGGGCCGATCAGGCCGTAGATCTCGCCGTGGCGAATCGACAGCGACACCTTGGACAGGGCCACCAGGCCGCCGAAGCGCTTCTCGACGTGCCTGACCGAAAGCAGGGGCGTCATGCGTATGCGCTCATTCCCGCGACGCCAGTTCCCGGCGCCGCGTGGTTTCCGGCCACAGCCCGGCCGGGCGCAGCAGCATGACCAGAATCAGCGCCAGACCGAACAGCAGCATGCGCAGGCTCTCCGGGTCGAGGATGACCTTGCCGAACAGCTGCTGCTGGATCGGCGATGCGGTATGGCGCAGCACCTCGGGCAGGGTTGCGAGCAGGACGGCGCCCAGAACCACGCCGGCAACGTGGCCCATTCCGCCAAGCACCACCATGCACAACACCATGATCGACTCCAGCAGTCCGAAGCTTTCCGGGCTCACAAAACCCTGGAACGACGCGAACAGGCCGCCGGCGACGCCGCCGAAGGTGGCCCCCATGGCAAACGCCAGCAGCTTGACGTTGCGGGTGTTGATGCCCATGGCCTGCGCCGCGACCTCGTCCTCGCGAATCGCCACCCAGGCGCGACCTAGGCGCGAATCCTGGAGCCGGATACAGATGAAAATGCTCAGCAGCACCAGAGCCAGGAACAGGTAGTAGTAGAGGTGGACGCTCGGCAACTCCAGTCCCAACAGCGTCTGGGTGCGCGCAAAAGTCAGATCGCCCACCTGCATCGGGTCGATGCGATTGATGCCCTGCGGGCCGTTGGTGATATTGACCGGGGCGTTCAGGTTGTTCAGAAAAATCCGGATGATTTCGCCGAAACCGAGCGTGACGATCGCGAGATAATCGCCGCGCAGGCGCAGGGTCGGCGTACCCAGAAGCACGCCGAATATCGCGGCGACCAACGCGCACAGCGGGATCAGAAACCAGAATGGCAGGTGCAAGTCGAAATGGGGCGAGGCCAGCAACGCCCAGGTGTAGGCCCCAACCGCGTAGAAGGCGATGTAGCCCAGATCCAGCAAACCGGCAAAGCCGACCACGATGTTGAGCCCCAGCGCCAGCAGCACGTAGAGCAGGGCGAAATCCAGGATCCGCACCCAGGTGCGGCCCAATCCGGAATCCACCACAAACGGCAGGACCGCAAGCACGAAGGCAACCAGGGCGTAGCCAATCCACACCGCGTGGCGATTGCTGCGCAGCTGGTGGAAGCGGTCCAGCAACGCGCGCATCATGCCCGCTCCGCCACCCGCTCACCCAGCAATCCGGTCGGCCGGAACACCAGCACCAGAATCAGCACGACAAAGGCAAACACGTCCTGGTAATGGCTGCCGAGAAAGCCGCCGGTGACGTCGCCGATGTACCCGGCGCCAATGCTTTCGATCAGACCGAGCAGCAACCCGCCGAGCATGGCGCCGCCGAGGTTGCCGATCCCGCCGAGTACCGCCGCAGTGAAGGCCTTCAGGCCGAGCATGAAACCCATCGAATAGTGGGCAATACTGTAGTTAGCGCTGACCAGTACGCCGGCAACCGCGGCCATCGCCGAACCGATGACGAAGGTTGCCGAAATGATGCGGTTGATGTTCACACCCATCAGCCCGGCAACCGTCGGATTCTCTGAAGTGGCGCGCATCGCCCGGCCGAGTCGGGTGTAGTGCACCAGCGCCAGCAGGCCGCACATGATCACGGCACTGGTGATCAGGATCAGGATCTGCAAGTCGGTGATGGTGGCACCGAAAATGGTATGCGACTCGTGTGAGATCAACCTGGGCACGGTCTGGTACTGACGGCCCCAGATCAGCATCGCAATGTTCTGCAGCAGGATCGACATGCCGATTGCAGTGATCAGCGGCGCCAGGCGCGGCGCCTTGCGCAGCGGACGGTAGGCCACGCGTTCCACCGAAAAGCCCAGGGCCATGCACACCAGCATCGCCGCCAGCAGAGCCAGCATCACCACCAGCGGTCCCGGCAATCCAAGTCCGGCCGAAACCAGCGCATTCATCACCGTCAGCGCCACCATCGCGCCGATCATCACCACTTCGCCGTGCGCGAAATTGATCAGCCCGAGGATGCCGTAAACCATGGTGTAGCCCAGCGCCACCAGGGCGTACACGCTGCCCAGTACCAGGCCGTTGAGAATCTGCTGCAGGAGAATGTCCACGCTGGCCTATCCGATGAAGAAAATTACTTTCTACTCAAGAAAACGGCGCCCAAGGGCGCCGTCAGATGCGTGGGCCGGAAATCTGTAGGTGCTGCCGATCCCGCAGGTGCCGCGCACGGCGAGGAGTGCGTCCGTTCAGTCCCTGCCGATCAGTTACCTCCGACTGTTTCCAGGTATTCCCACTTACCACCCTTGACCTGGTAGAGGCTGATTCCGCCGCCCTGGATGTCGCCGTTGGCGTCGAAGGTCACGTTGGTGGACACACCCTGGAACTGAATGTTGGCCAGCGCCGGAAGATAAACGGCCGGATCGACCGAATCTGCCTTCTTCATCGCCGCGATCATGGTGTTCATCGCATCGTAGGCGTAGGGCGCATAGAGCTGGATCGGCACGTTAAAGCGGGCTTTGAACTTTTCCTCGAACGCCGGCCCGCCCGGCATGCTTGCCAGGGGTACCCCCGGAGAAGAAGCGTAGGCACCTTCGCCGTCAGCGCCAGAGAGCTTGAGGAACTGGTCGGTTTGGCCGCCGTCGCCGGTCAGGAAGTTGCCGCTCAACTTGAGATTGCGAAACTGCTTCATCATCGGACCCGACTGCGAGTCCATGCCGCCGTAGAACACCAGGTCCGGATTCATACCCTTGATGCGGGTCAGCACCGCGGTGAAATCGGTCTTGGTGACATCGGTGTATTCGCGCGTCAGGATCTGTGCGCCGGCAGCCTTCGCCGCCTTCTCAAATTCGTCCGCGAGACCGGCGCCGTAGGCGCTCTTGTCGTCGAGGATCGCAATTTTTTTTGCGCCAAGCTTGTTCACCGCGTAATCGCCAAGCACCTTGCCCTGCTGCGCGTCGTTCGCCATGACCCGGAACGCGGTCTTGTAGCCCTGCAGGGTGTAAGTAACGTTGGTGGCGGAAGGGGATACCTGGGGCAGATTGGCGTCGTGGTAGATCTTTGAGGCGGGAATGGTAGTGCCGGAATTCAGGTGCCCAATGATGCCGGAGACCTTGGCGTCCACCAGCTTCTGGGCCACGATGGTGCCCTGCTTCGGGTCGCCCTGGTCGTCCTCCGACAACATCTCGAAGCGGATCTTCTCACCGCCGATCACGGTGCCGGCGGCGTTCGCCTCTTCAATCGCCAGCAGCACGCCGTTCTCGTTGTCCTTGCCGAGATGGGAAATCGGGCCGGTCAGCGGTCCGGCATGCCCAATCTTGACCACCCGTTCGATCGAAGACGCCGTTCCTGCCGGACCGCCTTGCGCCTGGTCGTCCTTCTTGCCGCATCCGACCAGTCCCACGGACATCGTTGCCGCCGCAATTGCGACGACCCATGCAGATCCACGGATATTCAAGATGCTCATGTTCCCGTCCCCAAGGTTGAAGTCACGATGGCAAGTCCGCCCGATTATCCGTCAGCGCGCCGAAACATGTCAATTTGATTCGAGAATTCATTGGGTTGGGTACGGCAAACGGGGCCGGCCTGGGCGCCATTGCAGAAACAAAGAAGCCGGCTTGCGCCGGCTTCTTTGCGGATCGGTAAAATCCGCGCTGCTACATCGACAGGATCCAGTCGGCCAACAGCTTCGACTCATCCTGCGACACCGGGTTGGGCGGCATCGGAATCGTGCCCCACACGCCGCCACCGCCTTTGATGATCTTGGTCACCAGATTGGCGCTCGCGCCCGCGTCGCCTTTGTACTTCTTGGCGACTTCCGTAAATGCCGGACCCACCAGCTTCTTGTCGATCGCATGACAGGCCAGACAATTCTTCGACTGGGCCAGTGCCTTTGCCTTGGCTGCATCGGCATGTGCGCCACCAGCCAGCGCCAGACCCGCCATCGCGGCAACCACCATAAGGAAATTCTTCATTTTGCAAGCGCCTTTCGTTACAAGTTGAATTGAACCGCCGCGCATTTTATCGGCTTTTGCCCCGCTTTGGATACCGTTAACCAGCTTGAATCATTGGCTTAATTCCCGGCGCCCGGAGCAAAACCCCACCATCCGGAACCACCTTGGATTGATTAACGCGGTGGCGACGACAGCGTTGACAGCCGCAACGGAGCGAAAGCGACAGTAATGGCGCGCCGCGGGTCACAGCCCGAGATCGGCCCAGATCGTATCTATGCGTTGCCTTACGGCGGCATCCATCGTAATCGGCGTGCCCCATTTCCTGCTGGTCTCCCCCGGCCATTTGTTGGTCGCGTCCAGCCCCATTTTCGAACCCAGTCCTGAAACCGGGCTGGCAAAATCGAGGTAATCGATCGGCGTGTTCTCCGCGATCAGCAGGTCGCGCGCCGGGTCGACCCGGGTGGTAATCGCCCAGATCACTTCCTTCCAGTCGCGCACGTCGATGTCCTCATCCACCACGACAATGAACTTGGTGTACATGAACTGGCGCAGGTAGGACCAGATGCCAAACATCACCCGCTTGGCGTGTCCCGGATACTGTTTGCGCATGCTCACCACCGCCATGCGGTAGGAGCACCCTTCCGGCGGCAGGTAGAAATCCACGATCTCGGGAAACTGTTTCGCCAGCAGCGGCACGAATACCTCGTTCAGCGCCACGCCCAGGATCGCCGGTTCGTCCGGCGGCTTGCCGGTGTAGGTACTGTGGTAGATCGGGTTCCGGCGCAGGGTGATCCGGTCGATGCTGAACACCGGAAAAGTTTCCTGCTCGTTGTAGTAACCGGTGTGGTCGCCGAACGGCCCTTCGAGCGCGGTGTCACCCGGATGGATCGCGCCCTCCAGCACGATTTCCGCGCTCGCCGGCACCTGCAAATCGGAGCCGATGCATTTTGTCAGCTCGGTCTTCGAGCCGCGCAGCAGCCCGGCGAACTGGTACTCGGACAGCGAGTCCGGCACCGGCGTCACTGCGCCCAGGATGGTCGCCGGGTCGGCGCCGAGGGCCACCGCCACCGGAAACGGCTGGCCGGGATGGGCCAGGCTGTGGTCGCGGAAATCCAGTGCGCCGCCTCGATGCGCGAGCCAGCGCATGATCACCCGGTTCCGGCCGATCACCTGCTGGCGATAGATTCCGAGGTTCTGGCGCTGCTTGTGCGGGCCGCGGGTCACCGTCAGCCCCCAGGTGATCAGGGGGCCGGCGTCACCGGGCCAGCAGGTCTGGATCGGCAGGCGCCCAAGATCCGCCTCGTCGCCTTCCCAGACAATGTCCTGGCAGGCGGCGCCGGAAATCACTTTCGGTGCCATGTTCAGTACCTGCTTCAGCACCGGCAGCTTGTCCCACGCGTCCTTCAGCCCCCGCGGTGGATCAGGCTCGCGCAAATAGGCCAGCAGCTTGCCGACTTCGCGCAGCGCCTCAACCGACTCCTCGCCCATGCCCATCGCCACACGTCGGGGCGTGCCGAACAGGTTCCCCAGTACCGGGATGTCGTGACCCTTCGGTTTCTCGAACAGCAGCGCCGGCCCGCCGGCGCGCAGCACCCGGTCGCAGATCTCGGTCATCTCCAGGTGCGGCGAGACTTCCGCGACAATACGTTTGAGTTCGCCCTGCTTCTCCAGTTGGGCGATGAAATCGCGGAGGTCGTGGTAGCGCATCGAATCGGCCTGGATCAGATAACCGGATTGAGCCCGCCGTCCATCGGCACGATGGCGCCGGTGACATAGGCGGCACGGTCGGACGCGAGAAACAGCGCGACTTGGGCGATGTCGTCGGGATTGGCATAGCGCCCCAACGGCACCCGCGCCTGGCCCTCTTCCAGCACCTGGTCCGCAGATACGCCTTTCGCCCGCGCGTCCAGTTCCAGCGCTTCGCGGATGCGCTCGGTCATGGTGGCACCGGGGTTGATCGCGTTGACGCGAACGCCGTACTTGCCGTAAACACTGGCGAGTCCGGTCGAGGCCAGCATCAGCGCCGAGTTGGCGGCACCGCCGGGCAGATGGATCGGCGTGGCGACCTTGCCGCCGGTGCCGATGATGTTCACTACCGCGCCGCGTCCGCGCTCACGCATCGACGGCAGTACCGCATCCATGGCATGGATGTAGGTAAAGTACTTGGCGTCCATCGCCTCATGCCAGGCTCGCGCATTCAACTGTTCCGGCGGGTAGCGCTTCGCCGCGCCGGCGCAATTGACCAGCACGTCGACCGGACCAAGCTGCGTTGCCTCCTCCATCATGCGCGCCGCATCCGTCTCATGCGTAAGGTCTGCCACGATCGTATCGGCTTGCGGCAATTCCGCTGCCGCATTGTCGAGGTTGGCGCGGTCGCGCGAGACGATTACCACGCGCGCGCCTTCCGCCAGAAAGGCCCGCGCGCATGCCAGTCCGATACCCTTGCTGCCGCCGGTGACCAGCACCCCGCGGCCCGTCAATCCGAGATTCATGTTCAATACTTTCGACAGGTTTGCGCGTCGCCACTATAGGCACCGCCATGGTGCCCGGCAACCCCGGCGCCTAGAAAGGTTTCGGCAAAACCTGATCGGCAACGATGCCGGCGAATATCGCCGCGCCAATCCAGTTGTTGTGCAGGAAGGCTCGAAAGCACTGCGCCGGATCGCGCGCCCTGATCATCCGGTACTGGGTGGCGGCGAGGAGGGCCGCCGTCGCCAATCCGGCGAAGAAAAAGATGCCAAGCCCGTAGTACCGGCCGACACCGGCCAGAAACAGCAGAAACAGCGCATGACAGACCATCACCGCCGCAACGTCGAACCGGCCGAACGTAATTGCCGCGGTGCGAATGCCGATCTTGCGATCGTCCTCGCGATCCACCATCGCGTACTCGGTGTCGTAGGCCACCGCCCAGAACACGTTGGCCAGCAGCAGCACCCAGGCAACTGCGGGCACCTCGCCCGTTTGCGCGGCATACGCCATCGGAATGCCAAAACCGAAGGCCACGCCCAGATAAGCTTGCGGCAGGGAGAAAAAACGCTTGGTGAACGGATAGCTGGCAGCAATTGCGACGGCAATGACCGACAACATGATCGTGAGCGAATTCAGACGAAGCACCATGAGAAATGCTGCGGCGGCCAGCACCGCCGCCACCGCCAGTGCTTCCGCCGGCCGGATCGCGCCGGTGACGAGCGGCCGGTGGCGGGTGCGGGCGACGTGGCCGTCGTAATCCCGGTCGGCAAAGTCGTTGATGGCGCAGCCGGCCGAACGCATCAGCACGGTGCCCATCAGGAAAATCCACAGAATCTGCAGGTTTGGCAGCCCCCCCGCCGACAGCCACAAGCCCCAGAGTGTCGGCCACAGCAGCAACAGAATGCCGATCGGCTTGTCGAGCCGGATCAGTTTCTCATAGGCATTGAGGCGCTCGATCAGCGTCATCGGCGACTTGCTCGTGCAGGGTCGGCACAGAAGATTTCGAGGTGGCGCGGATGATAGCACCCGGGCCCTGTCCTCCAAAGACGGAAAGGGTACTCAGACCTTCAACAGGGCTTCGCGTCCGCCAAGCCAGCGGGAGAGATGGTGTTCGGCAGCAGCCGGATGGTCGCGCAACAACTTCGGCGCGAGATCGCGCGCGGTTTCCAGCAGATCCACGTCGCGCTCCAGGTCGGCAAAGCGCAGCAGCGGCACCCCGCTCTGGCGCGCTCCAAGAAGCTCGCCCGGACCGCGCAGGCGCAGATCGTGGCGGGCGATCTCGAAGCCGTCGTTGTTCTCGAAAATGATCTTCAGCCTCTCGCGCGCACTCTCCGACAGCGGACTCTGATAGAGCAGGATGCAGACACTATCCCGCGCACCCCGACCCACCCGACCACGCAACTGGTGCAGTTGCGACAGGCCCATGCGCTCGGCGTGCTCGATCACCATCAGCGAGGCATTGGGCACGTCCACCCCGACCTCGATCACGGTGGTCGCCACCAGCAACTGAATCTGGTTTGCCTGGAACAGTACCATCACCTGCGCCTTCTCCTGGTTGGGCAGGCGCCCATGCACGAGGCCGATCCGCAACTCCGGGAACGTCGCAACCAGGTTCTGATAGGTATCGAGGGCGGTCTGCAACTGCAGCGCTTCCGATTCCTCTATGAGTGGGCACACCCAGTAGGCCTGGCTGCCCTGCATGCAGGCATCGCGCACCCGCCGGATCACGTCGTCGCGACGGGTCTCGGAAATCAGCTTGGTCACCACCGGTGTTCGGCCCGGGGGCATCTGGTCGATCACTGAAACGTCCAGGTCCGCGTAATAGCTCATCGCCAGGGTGCGCGGAATCGGCGTGGCACTCATCATCAACTGGTGCGGCTGCAGCGCGTCGCCGGGACGGCTGCCCTTCATGCGCAGCGCCAGGCGCTGGTGCACGCCGAAGCGATGCTGCTCGTCGACGATTGCCAGCCCGAGCTTGTCGAACACGACTTCGTCCTGAAACAGCGCATGCGTGCCAACAGCGAGCCGGGCCTTGCCGGATGCCACCGCCGCCAGCGCCTTCTCGCGTTCCTTCTTCTTCAGACTGCCGGTCAGCCACACCACTTCGATCTCGAGTGGCGACAGCCAGGCCGACAGCTTGCGGTAGTGCTGCTCGGTCAGGATCTCGGTCGGCGCCATCACCGCGGCCTGGTATCCGGACTCGATCGCCTGCAACGCTGCCAGCGCCGCGACAATGGTCTTGCCGCTGCCGACGTCGCCCTGCAGCAGCCGCTGCATCGGGTGGGGCCGGGTCAGGTCGGTGCGGATCTCCTCCAACACCCGCACCTGCGCCCGGGTGAGCTTGAAGGGCAGTGCCGCCAGCAAGCGCTTTGACAATCTGGAATGCTGCAGCAGCGGATGGGCGCGCACCCGGTTGCGCCGCTCGTGATGCAGCCGCATCGAAAGCTGCTGTGCCAGCAGTTCGTCGAATTTGATCCGGCGCCAGGCCGGATGACTGCCGTCCATCAGAGCCTGTGCGTCGGCGTCTGCGGCCGGATGGTGCAACTGGCGGATGGCCTCGGCGCTCGACACCAGCTTCAGCTTGCTCCGCACCGGCTCCGGCAACGTGTCGGCCAAGTCGGCGTGTTCCAGCGCCCGCGCCGCCAGCTTGCGCAGCACCTCCTGCCCGAGTCCGGCGGTGGTCGGGTACACCGGCGTCAGCGCGGTCGGCAATGGCGTGTCCCCGCGCAGGACCTTGAAGCGCGGGTGGACCATCTCGGCGCCGAAGAAACCCTGGCGGATCTCGCCGTTCACCCGCACTTTTGCGCCCGGGGCCAGGATCTTCTGCTGGCTGGGATAGAAATTGAAGAAACGCAAGCTGAGCAGGCCGCTGCCGTCGTCGACCCTGGACACCAGCTGGCGGCGCGGCCTGAACTTCACTTCGGTTTCGACCACCGTACCCTCGACCTGGACGGTTTCGCCGGAAAGCGCGTCGTGAATCGACACCACCCGGGTCTCGTCGTCGTAGCGCAGCGGCAGATGGGTCTGCAGATCCTCCAGTCGGAAAATGCCGAGCCGTGCCAGCTTCTCCCGCACCGCCGGGGTGACGAACGACAGTGAGGGGTGAGGGGATTGCGCCGCGCCGGTCGATACCGCATCGGCTGAAGGTTCCGGTGTTTTCGAGGAGGCGCGCTTGCGCTTCGGGCTCTCGCCCCTCGCCCCTCGCCCCTCGCCCCTCACCGGATTCTCACCCCTTCACCAGCACCGCTTCGATCTCGACCAGGGCGCCGCGAGGCAACTGGGACACCCCGACCGCCGAGCGCGCCGGATAGGGTTGCTTCAGGTATTGCGCCATGGTCTCGTTGAGCTTGGCGAAATGCCCGAGGTCGGTGAGGAATACCGTCAGCTTGACCGCATCGTCCAGGCTGGCGCCGGCCGCTGTCGCCACTGCCCGGAGATTGCGAAACACGCGATGCACCTGCGCATCGATGCCTTCGACCATCTGCATGGATTGCGGATCGAGTCCGATCTGTCCGGACAGATAGATCGTGTTCCCGGCAACCACCGCCTGGGAATAGGTACCGATCGCCTGCGGGGCGTCCGGGGTCTGAATCGCTTGTTTGGTCACGGCATGCTCCGGGTATAGAATGTTGCGCCACAACACGGTCGCGGCAAGAGGTTAATCGCCCGCGACCAGCATGCAGTGATGATAACCGAAGCCCCTGCGCCCACCGTGTGCGCCCGGAAACCGGTAACAATGCGAAACCCTCCCCGGAGCAGCCAACAAGAATGAGTTCGCAGGGCAGTAAAAACGGCAAGCAAAGCACTCTTGCCCTCACGGTGGCCGCGGTCGGCATCGTCTTCGGCGACATTGGCACCAGTCCCCTCTATACCATGAAGGAAGCGTTCAGCGCCCGCTATGGCATGACGGCCTCGCTGGACAATGTTCTCGGCATATTGTCCCTGGTGTTCTGGGCGCTGATCGTGGTGGTGACCCTCAAGTACATCATCTTCATGATGCGCGCCGACAATCGCGGAGAGGGCGGCATGATGGCATTGCTGGCCTTGGTGCTGCGCGCGACGGAAAGCGGGTCGCGCTCGCGGATTTTGTTGATGTCGATCGGTCTGTTTGGCGCGGCGCTGTTCTATGGCGACGGCATGATCACGCCGGCGATCTCGGTGCTCTCCGCGGTAGAGGGCCTGACCGTGGCCGCGCCCGGTCTGCAGCCACTGGTGCTGCCGGTAACCATCGTTGTGGTGATACTGTTGTTCCTGCTACAGCAGAAAGGCACCGCCAGCGTCGGTGCACTGTTCGGCCCGGTTACGCTGGTCTGGTTCGCCGTGCTTGCACTGCTCGGGATTGTGAACATCGTGCAAGACCCCTCGGTGCTCGCGGCGATCAATCCGGCGTACGCGATCGGTTTTTTTGTGGAGAATCGCATCGCCGGATTTCTCGCGCTCGGCGCGGTGGTGCTGGCGATCACCGGGACCGAGGGCATCTATACCGACATGGGTCATTTCGGCAAAAAGCCGATCCGCATCGCCTGGTCCCTGGTGGTCCTGCCGGCGCTGACGCTAAACTACTTCGGCCAGGGCGCGCTGATCCTCAACGACCCCGGGGCCCTGGAACATCCGTTCTTCCATATGGCGCCGGGCTGGGCCCTGTACCCGCTGATCGGTCTCGCAACCGCCGCCACCGTGATCGCCTCGCAGGCGGTGATCTCCGGGACCTATTCGCTCACCCGCCAGGCGATCCAGCTCGGCTATTGTCCGCGGTTGGACGTGTTCCACACCTCCGAGAGCGAAATCGGGCAGATTTACATGCCCTGGATCAACTGGTCTCTTCTGGTCGCGGTGATCGCGTTGGTCATCGGCTTTGGCTCTTCGACCAACCTGGCCGGTGCCTACGGCGTTGCGGTGACCGGGATGATGGTGATCGACACCATCCTGGCTTTCGTCGTAGTCACCACCTTGTGGAAATGGTCGAAGTGGATCGCGGTGCCGCTGCTGCTGGTGTTCCTGGCCATCGACCTGACTATTTTCAGCGCCACCGCAGTGAAACTGTTCCACGGCGGCTGGTTCCCGATCATGGTCGGGATCATCCTGTTCACGCTGTTCGCCACCTGGCATAAGGGCCGTCAGCAGATGATGTGGAAACTGGCGCCGGGAACGATCGGGCTCGAGCCCTTCATCCAGAGCGTCACCCAGCATCCGCCGGTGCGGGTGCCTGGCACCGCGGTGTTCCTAACCGCCGCAGCCGAGGGTGTACCGCACGCGCTGCTGCACAACCTCAACCACAACAAGGTGCTGCACGAGCGCATCGTCCTGCTGACGGTGGACACCCGCGACATCCCGCACGTGGCCGACGACGAACGCATCGAGATCCAGCCGCTGGGCGGGGAGTTCTACCGGGCGATCGTGCACTACGGATTCAAGGACGAGCCCGATGTGCCGCGCGCACTCGAACTTGCCGCCGCCAAGGATCTGAAGTTCGAAATGATGGAGACCTCATTCTTCCTGAGCCGCCAGACCCTGGTGCCCAAGGCCGGGCCGGGCATGGCGCTGTGGCGCGACAAGCTGTTCGCGGTCATGGCGCGCAACGCCTCCAGCGCAACCACCTACTTCAAGATTCCCGCGAACCGGGTGGTCGAACTGGGCACGCGGATCGAGCTGTAACCGGCGCCATGGATCCCGCCACCGTCGTACGCAATCTCGAAGCGTTGCTGGCGCAGGGCAGGGAATCGGCGATACTGCGGTTCAGCCTGGGCAGCGAATACCTGAAACTCGGCGAGCACTGGGTGGCGGTGTACCAGTTGAAACGCGCGCTTGAGCTCGACCCGAACTACTCCGCCGCCTGGAAGATGCTCGGCAAGGCGCTGACCGAAGCCGGGCTGCCGGGCGAGGCACTTGAAACCTACCGCAAAGGCATTGCCGCCGCCG
>LNFM01004918.1_pt1 | contig 23897 bp, 20 predicted proteins | sample 596031 | NCBI WGS metagenome assembly LNFM01 (sample SAMN04254537, study PRJNA301005) | activated carbon metagenome | isolation source: dual media filters at the Ann Arbor, Michigan drinking water treatment plant | place: USA: Ann Arbor | reverse complement strand
TCCGCAAGCAAGATGTTCGGCGTGCGTTCAAGCCGCCGAAGATGCTCGACCAGATCGAGGCGGAGATGGTGGACGGCGAGGAGTCTCTGCGCGGAGCGTGCTACGGCGAGGCTGACCTGGATGATCCCGGTGTTGCTGCGCTCTGGACACCGAAGCGGGGGCAGCGCCGTGCGTGATCTAGCCAACGCGAGCCGCCTCTGGCGAGAGGCGGACGGGCCCGTGGTTCCGGCCACGCCGCTGTACGGCATTCCTCCGCGCGGCGCAGGGACGGGGGAAGTGGAATCCCTCTTCAGCCATCTGCTGACGTTGAGCTACGAGCAGCGCCTGTCGCCCAGGCAGGTCGTATCGCATGTGCTGCCCGGCGTGGAGGAGAAGCTGGGTGTGCTGGCGACGTGTCCCAGTCACAAGGTGGGATGGGCCTGGGACAGGCATGCCGGCAAGGAGATGGTCGGCATGCATGAGTCTGCCGCTCGATGGGTTCGAGTGATGGAGGCAGCCACGGGCCTCACTGGATTGCGATTCAGCACACTGCTTCCCCTGGAGCTTCTGACAACGGGCAACCTCATCACCAGCGAGGAGAGGGTCTGTCTCGACTGCCTCGCTGCCGACAAGGCCAGCGGGGAGAAGCCGTACGGGCGACTGCTGTGGCGCCTGCGGCCCGTGACCTGCTGCCCGCTGCATCGGAAGCGGCTGCTGGCGCCCGTGTGCGGCCGCACTGGGCGAGCGGCTGCGGCGGACTACGGGCGGGTCAAGCTCAGCGGCGTCTGTGCGAGCTGTGGCTCGATAGGCCATCGCTGCAGCAAACAGGAGCCAGGGGACGCTGGTCCTGATGAGGTGTGGCGCGCAGAGCAGTGTCTTCGGGTCCTGGCCGCGCTTCCGTCCATCGAGCGCTCTGGCCCTGCGCCCGTCCGAACCGCGGTACGGGCGCTGTGCTCAGGGCGGGGGGCCGTGAGCAGCCTCGCGTTTCGGGCCGGGGCGCCGAAGTCGGTTCTGACGCAATGGCTGAAGAACGAGGAGTGGCGCCTCAGCTTCGAGCAGCTGCTCGACATCTGCGCTGTGGAAGAGGTGGATCTTGCAGAACTTCTGCAGGGACGTGTGGTGGCATCGCCCGGTGCGGCCGGGCTGGCGCCATCGCGGGTCAGGCGCCGTCGCGATCCTGTAGACCACGAGGCGATTCGGTCTGCGCTGGCTCTGGCAGTGACTGAGGAGCGTTCGGTGACAGACGTGGCTAGAGCACTGCGCGTCGACTTGGCCACTTTGGCCAAGCATCGAGACCTGTATGTGCCCGTGCGCGAAGCCACCGCCCGCCGGAATGCCGCAGCGGAGGAGGCCCGGCACCTGGCGGCCATCCAGAAGGTCGAGACCATGGCGTCCCATCTCGCCGAACGCGGCAAGCGTCTCACCCACCGCAACGCGTTGCGCGAGGGCGCCAATCGCTTCGCGCCCAGCAGCGTCGAGTCGGTGGTGCTCAGTGTGATGCGAACTGCGCTCGGTGGTCGGAAGGCCAATGGCCCCGCCGTGGCGGCCAGGTTGGGTCCGCGCTACCTGCAGCGGATCAGCGAAGCGGCGGGCAGGCTGCGGCCTGAGATCGGCGAGGCCCAGATTCCCCTGCCACTCCAGGCCGACTGATCGCCAACCCGGCGCCGAGCCGGAAGAAAAAAGCCGCTCAGGGCAGATGCCCTCAGCGGCTTTTTCATGGGTGGCGGGCTGGGAGTCTGGCGCGGGGCCACGCTAAAGCACTTCCTGGCGCCGCTTGGCATCAAGCAATAGCTGGCAGAACCGCCATGTATTGCTTTACTCCACAGGTCTGTGCCGAGCCCAGGCGCGTGTAGAAGTGGTGCGACCGGCAAGAATCGAACTTGCGACTAAGCCTTCGGAGGGCCCAATGATATCCACTTCACCACGGTCGCAGCGAACCGCGCATTCTAGCGCTGCCGGGCATACAGTCTGCAAGGTGGCCTGGGCGCGGTGGTGGGCCTGCCTATAATCCGCCGGTTTTGTGTCGAACCCCGGGCCTTTAAAAAGCCCCACCCAGAGCAGCGAATGAACGACTCCCACGACCCCGCTCACGACGGCCCTCACGAAGGGCCCATCAAGACCCCGAAGCAGCTGGTCGCTGCGGTGGTTGCGTCGTTCATCATTCCCATCGTCGTGATCGTGCTGCTCGCCAACTACGTCGTCTTCGGCGACAAGCCGGGCGCTGGCAGCGACGGCATGAGCGCTGAATCCATTGCCAGCCGCCTGCAGCCCGTCGGTCAGGTCGAATTGCGCGACGCTTCGGCCCCGCGCCTGCTGCGCACGGGCGATGTCGTCTACCAGGCGCAGTGCGCTGCCTGCCACAACTCTGGCGCGGCCGGTGCGCCCAAGCTCGACGACCCGGCCGCCTGGGCGCCGCGCATCCAGACCGGCTACGAAGCCCTGCTGAATTCTTCACTGAAGGGCAAGGGGGCCATGGGCGCCCAGGGCGGTGGCGAATACAGCGACCTGGAAATCGGCCGTGCGGTGGTGTACATGGCCAACAAGGCCGGCGCCAGCTTCCCTGAACCCCAGGCACCCGCCGCTGCCGCTTCGGCTCCCGAAGCCGCCGCCAGCGCACCGAAGTAGGCACTGCGCCACAAGGGCGCAGCATCCAGCGGGCCACATCGGGCGTACAGCCCCTGTGGCCCGTTTGTTTTCACCCCGTCGCTGGCGCAGGCCGCGGTTGCAGGCAGTAGCCGAAACGCTGCGGCATGCCCGCGAACCGAAGTGTCTGCGGCTGCAGCCAGGCGCCGGCTTCGATGGCTTCGGCCGCCAGCCCGGTGTCCAGGGTGTGGACCAGGCCCAGGCCCAGGGTCGTGTGCACGAACAGGCGGCCGGCCTCGTCCAGCCAGGTCGTGCCCCGTTCGGCGCGCACACCGGTGTGCGACAGCAGCGGCCAGCCGGGTTCGGCCTGCACCCGCCACACCCAGGGTGCGGCTTCCAGGTCGACGAACACGCGTTGCGGCCCGTTCTGGAAGTACCAGGCACCGCTGGCGTCGGCCAGGTAGTTGCGTTCGATGAAGGCGCGCAGCTTGTCGTGGTCGATGCGGCTGCCCTTCACCTGCGGAAAGGGCCCGGCGGCCTGGGCCCGGTCGTCGCGCATGTACCAGTTGCCGCGCGCGTCCAGTGCCAGCCAGCCGTGGCAGTGCGGCACGTTCGGCCACTTCTGCATGGCCTGCAGCACGATGTCGTCCATGGCGGCAGTGTCGCGCGGCTAGCCGTGTTCGGCCAGCCAGTCGGCCACGGCCACGGGCATGGCCAGGGTATGGCCGGGAAAGCCGCCCGCCGGAAAGCCGACATGGCCGCCCTGCGCCGGCTGCCACAGCGTGACGAAGCGCCCCACGTCCGGCGGCCGGGGCAGGTGCGAAGCCGGCACGAAGGGGTCGTTGCGGGCGTTCAGCACCAGTGCAGGAATGCGCACCCGCGCCAGGTGGGGCTGGGCCGATGCGCGCTGCCAGTAGTCGGGGGTGTCGCGAAAACCGTGCAGCGGGGCGGTGAAGACGTTGTCGAACTCGAACAGGGTGCGCGCCGCGGCCAGTTTTTCCCGGTCGAACAGGCCGGGGTGCTGCTGCCACTTGGCCAGCGCCTTGGGTTTCATCGTGGCCAGGAACATGCGCGAATACACGGCCCAGTTGAAGCCGCTGTCGATGGCGCGGCCGGCCGCGGCCAGGTCGATGGGCGAACACACCGTGGCCACTGCGCCGGCCACGGCGGCTGCGCTGTCGCCGGCTTCCTGGGTCCAGCGCAGCAGCGCGTTGCCGCCCAGCGAAATGCCCACCACCAGCAGCGGCGCCGCAGACCGTGCGCGCAGGCGCTGCAGCACCCAGCCGATTTCCTCGAAGTCGCCGGAGTGGTAGGCGCGGGGTGCGCGGTTCAGTTCACCCGAACAACCGCGGAAGTGCGGCACCGCATAGGCCCAGCCGCGCTGCCGCGCGACGCTGGCGAAAGCCTGTGCGTACTGGCTGCCCGAAGTGCCCTCCAGCCCGTGGAACAGCACCAGCTGGCGCTGCGGCGGCGCGGCGCCGGCCAGGGGCAGGCTGTGGTCGACGTCGATGAAGTCGCCGTCAGGTGTGTCCCAGCGTTCGCGCCGCCACTGCAGTGCCGGGCCGGGCAGGTGCGGGCGTGACAGCCGCGCTGCCCACAGGGTCTGCAGGTTGCCGCCCGGCAGCCAGGCTGGCGGCCGGTAGCTTTGCCCGAACGACGGGCCTGGGTCGCGCAGGCTCACTAGTGCAGCGTGGACGGCGCGTCCGGGCCCAGGGTGGGTGCCATTGGCGCGGCCGGGCTGGCATGGTGGGCCGCCAGCTGCCAGCCCAGGGCACCCTTGACATAGACGTTGGTGGCCAGCGCCCAGGCCGTCTGCACGCCGTCGGGGGTGGTCACGCTGATGCGTTCAACCAGGTGGTGTACCGCGCCGCCCAGCCAGTGCAGCCGGTGCACCTGCTCGGGCTGGACCGGAATGCCGCCGTTGGCGAAGATGGCTTCGAAGCTGGCGCGGATGGCGGCCAGCCCCACCACGCGCGGGCCGCCGGGGTGCACGCACATCACCTCGTCGTCGTCGGCCCACAGCGACATCAGCAGTTCCAGGTCGCCGCGCTGCAGGGCTTCGTACAGGCGGGCTTCCAGCTCGTCTGGCGTGCTGGCCAGGCCGGCCGGTGGTGGCACGGGCGCCATGTTTCAGCGGAACACCACGGACTTGTGGCCGTTCACCATCACCCGGTGTTCGACATGCCACCGCACCGCGCGTGCCAGCACCATGCATTCGATGTCGCGGCCCACCGCGGTGAAGTCTTCGGCCGACAGCGTGTGGTCCACGCGCTGCACGTCCTGTTCGATGATGGGGCCTTCGTCCAGGTCGGCGGTGACGTAGTGGGCGGTGGCGCCGATGAGCTTGACCCCGCGCGCATGCGCCTGGAAGTAAGGCCGCGCGCCCTTGAAGCTGGGCAGGAAGCTGTGGTGTATGTTGATGGCCCGGCCGGCCAGGGCGCGGCAGAACTCGGGGCTCAGGATCTGCATGTAGCGCGCCAGCACCACCAGGTCGATGGCTTCGCGTTCGATCAGGGCTTCGACCTGGCTTTCCTGGGCCCGCTTCACCTCGGCGCTGCTGCCGCCGGCCAGCGGCAGGTGATGGAAAGGAATGCCGTAGCTGCCGGCCAGGTCTTCATAGGTGCGGTGGTTGCTGACGATGGCCGCCACGTCCACCGCCAGCGAGCCGCTCTTCCAGCGGAACAGAAGGTCGTTCAGGCAGTGGCCGTGCTGGCTGACCATCAGCAGCACGCGAGCCCGCCGGGCCAGCGCGTGCAGGTGCAGCGTCATGCCGAACTGCTGGCGGGTGTGTTCGAACAGCGTCTGCAGCCGGGGCACCTCGGCCAGCTGCGGCGGTGCTTCGAAATGCACGCGCATGAAGAACAATCCCGTGGCGTGTTCGCCGTGCAGGTCGCCGAATTGCTGCGAATCGATGATGTTGCAGCCGGCCTGGTACAGCAGGCCGGAAACGGCGTGCACGATGCCCTTGGCGTCGCGGCATGCCAGCGTGAGGATGAATTCTTGTTCAGTAGCCATAGTCACGATTCTAGGGACCGCCCATGAAAACCGATGAACAGGACTGGCCAGAGCGCACCCGCGAACTGTCCGGCCTGCTGGCGCGCGCCGGCCTGGGCGATCGCGCCGCCTTCGCGCAGCTGTACGAACGCACCAGCGGCCACCTGCTCGCGGTGGTGCTGCGCATCCAGCGCAACCGTGCCCAGGCCGAAGAACTGCTGCAGGAAGTGTATGTTTCGGTCTGGAAGGCGGCCTCGTCCTTCGACGCCGCGCGCAGCCAGCCGCTGACCTGGCTGACCCATATCGCCCGCAACCGCGCCATCGACAGCCTGCGCCGCGCCGGCGCCCAGCCGAAGCTGGAGAGCAGCACCCGCGACGAGGACGACGACCGCCCCGACCCCGCCGAAGCCCTGGCCGACGACCGGCCCGGCCCGCTGGAACTGCTGGGCCTTGCCAGCGAAGCGCGCGAACTGAAGCACTGCATGGACGACCTGAGCCCGCCGCAGCGCCAGAGCGTGGCGCTGGCTTTCTTCGACGGCCTGTCGCACGCCGAGGTGGCCAGCCACCTGAAGCAGCCCCTGGGCACCGTGAAGAGCTGGGTGCGTCGCGCGCTGCAGACCTTGAAGAACTGCCTGGAACGCGCCGTGGTTCGCGACAATGAAGGGGTGCAGTAACCATGGACTACGGACGCCCCTCTCTCGCCGACGCCCTGGCCGCGCAATACGTGGCCGGCACCCTGCGCGGCGCCGCCCGCAGGCGCTTCGAGAACCTGCTGCCCAGCCACCCGGCGCTGCAGCATGCCGTGCGCGAATGGCAGGGCCGCCTGATGCCGCTGACGGCGGTGCTGCCGCCCGAGCCGCCTTCGCCAGAGGTCTGGAAGGGCATCGAAGCCCGCTTGTGGCCGGCCGCCCCGGCGCCAGCGCGCGTGGTGCCCGCTGCCAGCCCGGGCGGCTGGCAACGCCTGGCCTGGTGGCGCGGCCTGGCGGGTTTCGCCAGCATCGCCGCGCTCACCCTGGGCGTGCTGCTGGCCAACCCGCCGCCACCGGTGGCGCCAGTGGTGGTGGTGCTGCAGGCCACGGGAAACGACAGCACCGTTGGCGGCAGCATGGTGGCCAGCTTCAGCGGCGACGGCCGGGCCGTCACCGCGCGTACGCTGACACCGGTGTCGATGGGTCAGGACAAGGTGCTGCAGCTGTGGTGGGCCACCGTCGACGGCCCGCCGCAGTCGCTGGGGCTGATCAGGCCCGACGGCGTCACCGTGCTGCCCAAAGACCTGCTGCCCGGCGGGCTGAAGGGCAGCCAGCTCGACCACATGGCCGTCAGCGTGGAGCCCCCGGGCGGCTCGCCGACGGGCAAACCCACCGGGCCGGTGGTGTTCTACGGCAAGTTGTAGCCGCCGCTGAGGGGTTTGGCCCCGGCATCGCGTTTCTTCCTGCACCACCAGCAGGAGCCGAGCGATGCCCAGGGCAGAGACACTGACACGGATACCGACAGACAGGTCGTGGATGCGGCAGGCCCGCCGCGCCTGGGCGCGCGGGGCCTGGCGTGCCCTGGGGGCGCTGGTCCTGCTGGGCGGCCTGGCGGCCAGCCCGGCCGCGGCCGCGGGGCTGGCGTCGTGTGTCCAGAAGTGCCAGGACGAGTGCAACGAAGAAGCCAAGAACTGCGTGAAGGCGGTGCAGAAGCTCTGCAAGCTGCATCCTGCCTTGGGCCAGGTCTGCCGCACGGTCTACGTCCAGAACTGCAGATCCTCGGGCACCTACTGCCGCCTGGTGAACTGCGGGCTCATCACCAGCTGCGACCCGCCGCGCGAGCCCGACCCCGACGACGCCGGCGGCGGCAAGTCCAGGGGCGAGCCTCACCTCTACACCTTCGACGGCCTGGCCTACGGCCTGCAGGCGGCCGGCGAATTCGTGCTGGCGCAATCGCCCGCTGGCGACTTCGTGGTGCAGGCCCGGCAGGAGCCCTTCGTCGGTTCGCGCTCGGTCTCGGCCAACACCGCCTTCGCCTTGCGCGTGGGTGCCGACCGCGTCGGGCTGTACGCCAGCGCGCCGGAGGGCGTGCGCGTCAACGGCCAGCTTCGGCGGGTGGCCGTGGCCGAAACCCTGGACCTGCCCGGTGGCGGGCAGGTGGCCCGCCTGGGCGAAGGCGACTACACCGTCAGCTGGCCCCGCGCCGTGGGCGGCGAAGTGCGCGTGGCGCTCGGGGTCTGGAGCGACATCGACGTGCGCCCGCCGGCGCGGCTGAAGGGCGGCCTCGTCGGGCTGCTGGGCAACTTCAACGGCCGCCGCGACGACGACCTGCAGGTGCGCCCCGGCACCACCCCGGCGCTGAGCTGGCGCCCGGACCAGGGGCCGATCGGCATCGACGAGCTCTACGGTGTCTTCGCGCGCAGCTGGCGCGTGAGTGCCGAGGAGTCGCTGTTCGACTACGGGCCAGGCGAATCGGCCGCGGGCTTTGCGCTGCCGGGCTTTCCCGAGCGCCACCTGAGCCTGGCCGACCTGCCGGCCGACCGGCGCGCCGCCGCCCAGGCCCACTGCCGCGGCGTGGGCGTGGCGCCTGGGCCGGCGCTGGACGACTGCACCTTCGACGTGGCCCTGACCGGCAACAACGCGCTGGCCAGCGCCTTCCGCGGCCTGGGCCAGCTGGAGGCGCTGGCCGTGGCGTCGCCGATCTATCTGGACGGCTGGCGCCAGCAGGGCAAGCCTGGCAACGGCCGCTGGACGGTGGCGCCCGATGGCCGTTCGGTGAGCCAGTCCGTCAATGGCGACCCCAGCTTCTTCATCGGGCCGCGCGATCTCATCGACGTGACGATCCGCGGCCAGATCCAGATCGCCGAGGCCGGCGACGACGACCTGGTCGGCTTCGTGCTGGGCTGGCGCGGCCCGGCCGCCGAGGGGATGGACGCCGACTTCGTGCTGCTCGACTGGAAGCGCGGCGACCAGTCGAGCGACGGCCATGAACTGCAGGCCGGGCTGCGGCTGGCGCGCTTCCAGGGCCGTGTGGACGACGAGCTGGCCGCGTACTGGGGCATGGTCGACGGCCCGGCGGTGAAGCGCCTGGCCACCAACCTGGGCCCGGACAAGGGCTGGAAGGTCGACACCGCCCACCGCTTCGAGGCGCGCTACGGCCGCGAACGGCTGCAGGTCTTCATCGACGGCGTGAAGGTCTTCGACGTGAAGGAACGCTTCGAGCCCGGGCGTTTCGGCTTCTACAACTACTCGCAGGAGGCGGTGGTGTATTCAGGCTTCGAACTCATCGAGGGGGTGCAGTTTGACTGAGCATGCATCGTCGCGCCGCACCCTGGTGGCGGCGCTGCCCGCCGCGGCGCTGAGCTACGGCCTGGCCGTGGTGGTGTCCTGGCACTTGCTGGCGGCCGCGCGTGGCGGCTCGGCCCGGCCCTCGGCCGAACTGGCCTGGCTGGCCCTGCAGGACCTGCCGCAGCGCTGGGCCTGGGGCCTGCTGCTGCTGCTGGCCCATGGGCTGCTGGCGCTGCCGGCCGCCCGCCTGTGCCGCCGGGCAGGCTGGGCCGCATGGGGTGTGTACCCGCTGGCCGGGCTGGCGGCGCTGGCGCTGGCCCTGTGGGGGCCGGCGGCGGCCTTCGGCCCCGCGCCCTTGCCCGGCGCGGACAGCTGGCCGGGTGCGGCGCTGTATCTGGCGGCGGGGCTGCTGGGCGGGCTGGCGTGGGCGGCGTTGGCGCGGCGGACCGGCTCCGAGGGTGCGCCGCCGCGCTGACGCGGCCGGTCCCCGGGTGCCGCCCGCCGTGGCGGCGCGCCTCTATCCTCGGTGCATGCTGAAGGATGTGTCGCTTTCCGCCGTCGTGGCGGGTTTCGTGGCCGTGCTGGTGGGTTTCACCAGCTCGGTGGTCATCGTCTTCCAGGCCGCGGCGGCGCTGGGCGCCACGCCGGCGCAGACCACGTCCTGGGTCTGGGCTCTGGGCCTGGGCATGGGGCTCACGAGCCTGGGCCTGAGCCTGCGCTACCGCATGCCGGTGCTCACCGCCTGGTCCACGCCGGGCGCGGCGCTGCTGGTCACGGCCGGCAGTGGCGTGGGCATGGCCGAAGCGGTGGGTGCGTTCATGGTGTGTGCCCTGCTCATCACGCTGGCCGGGGCCACCGGCTGGTTCGCACGGGTGATGGACCGCATTCCGCAGCCGCTGGCCGCAGCCCTGCTGGCCGGCGTGCTGGCGCGGTTTGCCTTCGACGCCTTCACGTCGCTGCAGAGCGAGTTTGCCCTGGTGTTCGTGATGTTCCTGGCCTACCTGGCCGGGCGCCGGCTGTGGCCGCGTTATGCCGTGCCAGGGGTGCTGCTGGCCGGGTTGGCGGTGGCGGCCTTGCAGGGCCAGCTGAACTTCGACGCCGTGCAGTGGCAATGGGCCGCGCCGGTGTTCACGATGCCTTCGTTCAGCCTGGCCGCCACCATCGGCATCGCCTTGCCGCTGTTCGTGGTGACCATGGCCTCGCAGAACCTGCCCGGCGTGGCCGCGCAGCGCGCCGCCGGCTACGACGTGCCGGTGTCGCCGGCGATTGCCACCACCGGGCTGGCAACGCTGGTGCTGGCGCCCTTCGGCGCCTATGCGCTGAACCTGGCGGCCATCACCGCGGCCATCTGCATGGGACGCGAGGCGCACGAAGACCCGGCCCGGCGCTGGGTGGCCGCGGCGGCGGCGGGTGTTTTCTACATCGTGCTGGGGCTGCTGGGCGGCGCCGTGGTCGGCCTGATCGCGGCATTTCCGGCGCCGCTGGTGCTGGCGGTGGCGGGCTTCGCGCTGCTGGGCACCATCGGCGGCGGGCTGGCCACGGCGATGAAGGACGAGGGCGCGCGCGAAGCCGCGCTCGTCACCTTTCTCGTCACTGCCAGCGGCCTGAGCCTGGCCGGGGTGGGCGCGGCCTTCTGGGGCGTGGTGGCCGGTGCGCTGACGCTGTTCGTGCAGCGCTGGCGGGCTTGAGGGCTGCGCCGGCCGCCCGAAGCCGCTGCCACCGGCGCTGTGCAACACTGCCGGCGCCTTCAGCCCGGCGCACCGCGCCCCTGCCCCATGAAACTGCTCTTCGTTGCCGACCCACTGGCCTCGTTCAAGACCCACAAGGACTCCACCTTCGCGATGATGCGCGAGGCCGCCTCGCGCGGCCACACGCTGATGGCCTGCGAACCCAAGGACATCCGCTGGCAGCGCGGTGAACCCGTCACCGCCTTCGTGCGCGACATCACGCTCACCGGCCGCCCCGGCAACGGCCACAGCGAAGACTGGTTCAGCGCGGCGCAGCAGCCGCCCGACGAACGCCCGCAAGCGCTGCGGGACGTCGACGCCGTGCTGATGCGCAAGGACCCGCCGTTCGACAGCGAGTACTTCTACGCCACCCACCTGCTGGGCCAGGCCGAACGCGAAGGGGCCAAGGTCTTCAATCGCGCCAGCGCGCTGCGCGACCACCCCGAGAAGCTCGCCATCATGGAGTTCCCGCAGTTCATCGGCCCGACCCTGGTGACGCGCGACGCTTCCGACATCCGGCGCTTCCACGCCGAACACCACGACATCATCTGCAAGCCGCTGGACGGCATGGGCGGCATGGGCATCTTCCGCGTCGGCCCCGACGCGCTGAACCTGGGCAGCATCATCGAGACCCTGAACAAGCATGGCGCCGAGACCGTGATGGTGCAGAAGTACCTGCCCGAGATCACCCAGGGCGACAAGCGCGTGCTCATCATCGGCGGCGAACCCGTGCCCTTCGTGCTGGCGCGCATTCCGCAGGGCACCGAGATCCGCGGCAACATGGCCGCCGGTGGCAAGGGCGTGGCCCAGCCGCTGAACGAACACGACGCGCAGGTGGCGCGCAGCATCGGCACGGTGCTGGCCGCGCGCGGTTTGATGCTGATCGGCCTGGACATCATCGGCCGCTGCGTCACCGAGATCAACGTCACCAGTCCGACCGGCTTCCAGGAAATCACCCAGCAAAGCGGCTACGACGTCGCCAAGCGCTTCATCGACGTGCTGGAAGGGGCCCTGGCATGAGCAGCAAGCCCGCGGCCGCCCGAGCGCCCACGCGTGCCCAGGCGCGACAACTCGAACAACTGCGCGCCCGCTTGCTGGCGTCCACGCACTGGGACGCCGAATACGCCGGCAGCCTGAGCAACCACCTGCCGATGGCGCTGGCCGCGCTGCACCGCCTGGGCGCCAGCGACAAACGCCTGGCCGATTACACCGAGCGCTACACGCCGCGCCTGCACCCGGCGCCGGCCATCGAAACCTGGCCTGCTGGCGACCCCTGGCGCGACCGTTTCGGCGACCCGCATGCCTGGCCCATCTACCGCAGCCTGTTCCGCCAATGGCTGTCGCACGAAGGCATTGCCGACGTGCTGCAGCAGGTCCTTCCGCCGCTGGTGCAGGGCTGCGGCGCGGCGGCCTTCCACGGCATGATCCGCGTGGCCTACGCTTTCGAGGCCGTGGCCCCGGAAGCCTTGGCCGACGGCCTGGCCTACTGGGCCTGCCGCTGGATGGACCTGGGGCCCGCCCAGGATGTGCCGGCGGGCACGGCGCCGGTGCGCGACCCGGGCAAGCTGCTGCCCGCGCTGGCTGCCCTGGCGCCCAGCCACGCCCCCCTCATCGCGCTGCGCATGTTCGATGCGGCACAGCTGCGCGGCTTCGACGCCGCCGTGGCGCCTTTGAAGATCGACGAAGACACGCTGCCGCGCCTGGCCCGGCTGGCGGCGCAGCGTTACGCCCGCAGTGGCAACTTCACGGTTTTGCATCTCGTCACCAGCGCCCATGCACTGCGCGTGCTGCTGCCCTTCATCGACGACGGTGCGCCGGCCGTGGCCGCCTATTGGCGCGCCTATGCCGCCGGCGTGGTGGCGGCGCGCGAAGTTCCGGGCCGCGCGGCGGCCTTGCTGGACTGGCCGGTGCTGCAGCAGGCTGCCGTGGCCAGCGACGACGACCACCTGGTCAAGCTGGTCGACGCCTGCCGGCAGGAGCAGGCGGCCCACGGCGGTGCGCCCGACTGGCAGCGCGCGGCCAGCCGTGCCGTTCAGGATGCCGGCCGCCGCGGCGGTGCCACGCGGGCGGTGAAGGAGCCGGCCTGCTGAAAGCGGCCCGGTCGCCGACAATCCGGCGATGGCCCTTCTCACACTCAGCAATGCCCACCTCGCTTTCGGCCATGTGCCCCTGCTCGACGGCGCCGGCCTGTCCATCGACACCGGCGAGCGCCTGGCGCTCATCGGCCGCAACGGCACCGGCAAGTCCAGCCTGCTGAAGATCCTGGCCGGGCTGGACAAGCCCGACGACGGGGTGCTGCAGCTGCAGACCGGCCTGCGTCGCGTCTACGTGGCGCAGGAACCCCTGTTCGAGCCCGGCATCAGCGTCTTCGACGCCGTGGGTGAAGGCGTGGCCGAAGCGCGCGAGCTGCGCGCCCGCTACGAAGCGCACGACAGCAGCGAAGACCTGGACGCGCTGCAGACGCGCATCGAAGCGCTGGACGGCTGGACCTGGGAGCAGCGTGTCGACCAGGCCCTGCAGCGCCTGCACCTGGACGCCGAAGCCCGGGTCGAGTCGCTGTCCGGCGGCACGAAAAAGCGCGTGGCGCTGGCCCGCGCACTGGTGGCCAGCCCCGAACTGCTGCTGCTGGACGAGCCCACCAACCACCTGGACATCGACGCCATCGAATGGCTGCAGGACCTGCTGAACGACTGGCGCGGCGCGCTGGTGCTGGTGTCGCACGACCGCGCCTTCGTCGACGCCGTGGCCACCCGCATCGTCGAGCTCGACCGCGGGCAGCTGCGCAGCTACCCCGGCAAGTTCCCGGCCTTCGAAGCCGCCAAGCAGCGCGAGATCGAGAACGAAGCCCTGGCCGCGGCGCGCGCTGACAAGCTGCTGGCGCAGGAAGAGGTGTGGGTGCGCAAGGGCGTGGAGGCGCGCCGCACGCGCAGCGTGGGCCGCATCGCCCGGCTGCAGGTGCTGCGCGCGCAGCGCGTGGCACGGCGTGAACAGCTGGGCGCGGTGCGGCTGGAGCTCGACGCCGGCCTGCCGCCGGGCAAGATCGTGGCCGAGCTGAAGGACGTGGGCATGCGCTTCGGCGACAAATTGCTCGTCGACAAGTTCAGCGCCACCATCCTGCGCGGTGACAAGGTCGGCCTGATCGGCCCGAACGGCGCGGGCAAGACCACGCTGCTGAAATTGATCCTGGGCGAACTGCAGCCCACCAGCGGCAGCGTGCGCCAGGGCACGCGGCTGCAGGTGGCGTATTTCGACCAGATGCGCGCCGGCCTGAACCTGGACGCCACCCTGGTGGACACCATCAGCCCCGGCAGCGAGTGGATCGAGACCGGTACCTCGCGCAAGCACGTGATGAGCTACCTGACCGACTTCCTGTTCTCGCCGGCGCGTGCCAATTCGCCTGTGCGCACGCTGTCGGGCGGTGAACGCAACCGGCTGCTGCTGGCGCGACTGTTTGCGCTGCCGGCCAACGTGCTGGTGCTGGACGAGCCCACCAACGACCTGGACATCGAAACGCTGGAGTTGCTGGAAGAACTGCTGCAAAGCTACAGCGGCACGGTCTTCCTGGTCAGCCACGACCGGCGCTTCCTGGACAACGCGGTCACCAGCACCATCGCCTGGGAAGGCGACCCGGCCTACGGCGGCCGCCCCGGCCTGTGGCGCGAATACGAAGGCGGCTACGAAGACTGGAAGACCCAGCGCGAACGCACGCGCCTGGCCCTGGCCGGCAGTGCGCCGGCGCCTTCGCCGGCTTCTGCCCTGGCCCCCGCGCCTGCCGCCAGCGCCGCGGCCACCCGCGGCAGCAGCCCGGCGCCCGCCACCGCCAGCGCGGCCGCGCCGCGCAAGCTCAGCTACAAGGAACAGCGCGAACTGGAAGGCCTTCCGGCGCGCATCGAAGCGCTGGAAGCCGAACAGAAGGCCCTGGCCGAACGCCTGGCCGACGCCGGTTTCTACGCCCGCGAACCGCAGAACGTGGCCACCGCGCAGATACGCATGGCCGCCATCGACGACGAACTGCTGGCCGCACTGGAGCGCTGGGAAGCCCTGGGCTCCCGCGGCTGAGCTTCACAACCCGAACATTGCAGAAAACAAGGCACACACCATGACCACCACCCCGATGACCTACCGCCGCCTGGGCCGCAGCGGCCTGCGCGTCAGCACCCTGTCGCTGGGCAGCTGGGTCACGTACCACAACCAGGTCGACACCCAGTCCGCGGCCGAGATCATGGCCGCGGCATTCGACGCCGGCATCAACTTCTTCGACAACGCCGAGGTCTACGCCGCCGGCCGCAGCGAAGAGGTGATGGGCGCGGCCATCAGGCAGCTGGCCTGGCCGCGGCTGAACTATGTCGTCAGCACCAAGTTCTTCTGGGGCCTTGCCGGCCAGGCCGACGGCATCAACCGCAAGAACACGCTGAACCGCAAGTACCTGATGCAGGCCATCGACGGCAGTCTGCAGCGCATGGGCCTGGACTTCATCGACCTGATCTACTGCCACCGCCCCGACCCGCACACGCCCATCGAGGAAACCGTGCGCGCCATGAGCGACATCATCACGCAGGGCAAGGCCCTCTACTGGGGCACCAGCGAGTGGAGCGCGTCGGACATCCACGCCGCCTGGCACCTGGCCGACCGCCACGGCTGGCACAAGCCAGTGATGGAGCAGCCCGAGTACAACCTGTTCCACCGCCAGCGCGTCGAGAAGGAATACAGCCGGCTGTACGAGGACATCGGCCTGGGCCTGACGACCTGGAGCCCGCTGGCCAGCGGGCTGCTCACCGGCAAGTACCGCGGTGGCGTGCCCGAAGGCAGCCGCGGCGCGATGGAGAACATGGCCTTCCTGCGCGACAAGCTGCTCAGCGTCGAGAAGAACAACGCCGTCAGCCAGCTGATGCCCATCGCCGAGGAACTGGGGGCTTCGCTGGCCCAGCTGGCGCTGGCCTGGGTGGCGAAGAACCCGCGTGTCAGCACCGTCATCACCGGGGCTTCGAAGCTGTCTCAGCTGCAGCAGAACCTGGGCGCGCTGGCGGTCATCGACAAGCTGACGCCCGAGCTGATGGCGCGCATCGAGGCCATGACCCAGCCGCTGGCGGATTGACCCGGTTTTGATGCGCTTGAGGGGCGCGAGCCTCCCCTCATCCCGCATTCCTGGGGGGGCCTGACACAGGACCGTCATGGCATGTCGCGAGGATTCGTGCTTCCTGTCACGACTGCCGCGAAAGCCCTCCATGAAACATCTCGCTCTGCTGGCTGCCGCACCTCTGGTGCTGGCACTTGCTTCACCCCTGGCCCATGCCAACAGCGGTGCTTCGGCGTCGCTGTCCTTCAACGTCATCGCCGGCCCGGGTTTCACCTGGCTGACGACGCCCGTGTCGGTGGCGGACAGCGCTTCGACCGCGGCCGAGATCACCGGTTTCGAGCTCTCGGCCGGCATCTTCAGCCCGGTCTACGGCCCGGTGTCTTCGGCAACGAACGTCGTTCCTGGCGTCGGCGTGCCCGTGTCCAGCGCGCCTTCGGCGGCGGGCGGCGTCTTCGGCAATGCCTTCAGCTTCGGTGTGCCCAGTGCCGCCACGCTGTCGGCCAGTGCCCTGGTGCCCGAGAGCGGCCGGGCCGACGCCACCAGCTTTGCGCGTTCCCACTTCAGCCTGGCCGCCGGCGCCAGCGTCACCTTCCAGGGCGCCCTGCTGCTGTCGGTGACGGGTACCAACATCGCCTTGCCGGCCAACTACAGCACCGGCGACTTCTACAGCTACGCCAGCGGCCTGCTGGCCGTGGGCAGCGACGAAGCCCTGCGTGAACTGGGCGGCCCGGCCAGCACCGGCATGGTCGGCAGCTACAGCCTGAACGACATCGGCACGCTGAGCCTGACCGTCACCAACACCACCGGCAGCCTGCTGACCACCTTCCTGGACAGCGGCGTCACCGTCTACAGCGCCAGCGTCGTGCCCGAGCCGGGCACCTACGCTCTGCTGCTGGCCGGCCTGGGCGCCATCGTCTTCACCGTTCGCCGCAAGTCGGCCACCCGCTGAAAGGAATTCGCATGAACACCATCAACCAGACCGAACTGAACCAGCTCGAGCTCATCGATCCCGATGACCGCGACGACAACAACCCCAGCACCGCCCCGCACCTGCGCGACCTGATCGCCGACCGCATCAGCCGCCGCGACATCATCAAGAGCGGTGTTGGCGCGATGGCCGTGGCCGGCTTCACCAGCGTGGCCCTGACCGCGGCCGAAGACGCCGAGGCCCAGACCCGCGGCACGCGTGGCGCTGCCCCCAGCCCGAAGCTGGACTTTCAGGCCGTGTCCCCCACCTTGAGCGACAGCGTGACCGTGCCCCCGGGCTACAACGCCACCGTGATCTGGGCCACCGGCGACCGCCTGAGCCCGGCCATTCCCGAGTACGTGGGCGACGGCAGCGAGGACCGCTACGACCTGCGCTCGGGCGACCACCATGACGGCATGGAGTACTTCGGCCTGTCGCCGATGGCCGACGTGCCCGACCGCAGCAGCAGCACGCGCGGCCTGCTGGTGGTGAATCACGAGAACATCACCGGCACGGCGCAGTTCCTGCACCCGCAAGGCGAGACCAACAACAGCGCCAGTGCCGGCCCGCGCCCTGAGAGCGAAGTGCTCAAGGAAATCGACGCGCACGGCATCTCCGTCGTCGAGATCCGCAAGGTGGGCGACCGCTTCGAGCGCCAGCTCAACTCGCGCTACAACCGGCGCGTCACCGGCCGCACCGTGCACGAGATCGCCGGCCCGGTGCGCGGCACGAACTACGTCAAGACGAGGTATTCGCCGCAGGGCCTGACGGTGCGCGGTTCGCTGAACCACTGCGGCCACGGCGTCACGCCCTGGGGCACCTACCTGGGCTGCGAGGAGAACTGGGCCGGCTACTTCATCCGCGGCAACGACGCTGCGCTGCGCAGCCAGCGCGAGAACACCCAGTTCCTGCGCAACGGCATCCGCCCGAACGCTGCCGGCTTCGCGCACCGCCGCTGGGCCAGCGTGGTGGCGGCCGACCCCACCAGCACCGAGTTCACCCGCTTCAACTGCACGGTGACCGGCGCCAGCCCCACAGACGACTTCCGCAACGAGCCCAACGCCTTCGGCTACATCGTCGAGATGGACCCGTACGACCCGCTGTCGCGCCCGAAGAAGCGCACCGCGCTGGGCCGCCGTGCCAATGAAGGCGCCTGGAGCAGCAACCCCAAGGCCGGGCGCCCGATCGCCTTCTACATCGGCTGCGATTCGCGCAACGAGTACGTGTACAAGTACGTCAGCGACGCGCTGTGGAACCCGCTGGACGCACGCCGTGGCGGCATGGCCGCCGGTGACAAGTACATGGACAAGGGCACCATCTACGCCGCCGTGTTCAACGCCGACGGCACCGGCCGCTGGGAGCCGCTGACGCTGGCCAACCCCAAGGTCGCTGCTGGCGTGCCGGTCTCGCCGCAGAACCCCGAGGGCTACCAGTTCCAGGACCTGGCCGACATCTGCGTCAACACCCGCCTGGCCGCCGGTGCCTGCGGCGCCACGCGCATGGACCGCCCGGAATGGACCGCGGTGAACCCCAGCAATGGTGAGATCTACATCACCATGACCGAGAACCCCGACCGCGGCCGCACCCAGGCCGTGAGCGGCAACAACGTGCCCAACCCGCCGCTGGACGCTGCCAACCCCCGCGCCTGGCGCGGCACCAAGGGCGCCACCAGCCAGGGCGCAGCAGAGCCCAACCAGCAAGGCAACGTGCATGGGCACATCGTGCGCATCCGCGAAGACGGCGACGACGCCGCAGCACTGAGCTTCCGCTGGGACATCTTCCTGTTCGGTGCCCAGGCCAATGCCGACAACGCGGCCGACGAAGCCAACTACCAGGCCAACGTCAACCTGAGCGGCCTGACCTCGGTCAACGAGCTCTCCAAGCCCGACGGCTGCTGGTTCTCGCGCGTCACCGGCATCCTGTACATCCAGACCGACGACAACACGATGACCGACCGCAGCAACGCCATGATGCTGGCAGCCTTGCCTGGACGTTATGGCGATGGCGCGGTGGTGGATGTGGTGAACCAGCCCAACGGCATCAACAACCCGGCCGTGACCCAGCCGGTGACGGTGCGCACCTACGCCGGCAAGCGCATGACCGAGGCCACGCTCAAGCGGATGGTGGTGGCGCCCTTCGGTGCGGAGATCACGGGTTTGGCCGAGACTCCCGACGGCAAGGCGCTGTTCATCAACATCCAGCACCCGGGTGAAAACACCGGCCGCACGGGCGCGGTGCCGCCCAGCGTGGCGCTGACGCCGGCCACGCTGAACGGCCCGTTCGAAAGCAACTGGCCGGGCAACTCAGGCTACGGGCCGGGCGGTGCGAACGCACGGCCGCGCTCGGGCACCATCGTCATCACGCGCAACGACGGCGGCGTGATCGGCTGGGACCCCAGCAAGCCGATGACGGAAAGCTGAAGTCTTCAGCCCACCGCCTGCCCGCGGTGCAGCACCTGGCGCTGCACCGCGGCGGGTTCGAAGGCGGCCACCAGGGCCGCCATCAGTGTTTCTGCGGCGGCTGTGTTGTCGCGCCCCAGGTTGCACACATAGACGTCCAGCGTCACGGCCGCCAGTTCCGGCCAGGTGTGCACGGCCAGGTGTGATTCGGCCAGCAGCACCACCCCGGTGACCCCGCCCGCCGCAGGAAACCGGTGGAAGAGCTGGCCCACGGCCTGCAGGCCACTGGCAGCCACCGCCTTCAGGCAGAGGTGGCGCAATGCCTCGGGGTCGGTGTGCAGAGAATCGCCACTGCGGCAGCCGCTCAAATCGGCCGTCAGGTGCAGGCCGTTCACACGGCCACCTGGTGGCGGCCGGCCAGCTTGGCGCGGTACAGCGCGGCATCGGCGGCCTGCAGCAAGCCGTGCGGGGTGTCGAACCGGGCTTCCTCGTGCAAGGCCAGGCCGCCGCTCATCGTCACATGGGCGGCCAGTGGTGAGCCTTCGTGCGGCAGTTGCAGCGCATCCAGCGCCTCCAGGCAGGCCTGCGCGCGCTGGCGCGCCGGGTCGGCCCCGGTCTGCGGCAGCAGCAGCGCGAATTCCTCGCCGCCCCAGCGTGCCACGGTGTCGCCGGGCCGTGCACAGGCCTGAAGCACCTCGGCCACGCGCTGCAGGCAGGCGTCGCCTGCAGGGTGGCCGTACAGGTCGTTGTAGTGCTTGAAATGATCGACGTCGAACAGCACCAGCGCCAGCGGCGTGCCATGGTTTTTGCTGGACGCCAGCTCGATGGCCAGCTGCCGGTCGAAGCGGCGGCGGTTGGCCAGGCCGGTGAGCGCGTCGGTGTCCGACAGCCGCGCCAGCTCGGCGTTCAGGCTGTCGAGCTGCTGGTTCAGCGCAGACAGCTGCTGTTCCCGGCGCACGAGTTCGGTGATGTCGCTGCGCACGCCGGCAATGCCGCCGTCGCGCGTGCGCCGCTCGTCGATGCGCAGCCAGCGATTGCCGGGCAGTTCCTGCACGATCGGGCCGCGCGGGTTCAGATGCTGTTCCAGGCGTTCCTGCAGCCAGGCTTCCTCGCGCCCCAGCGCCTGGGGGAATTGCCCCCGGGCCAGGCCGACTCGCAGCATGTCCTCGAAGCGCGCACCGGTGCAGAACTGGTCGCCCGAAGCCGCGTACATCGCGGGATAACGGCTGTTGAAGAGCACGACCCTGTCGTCGGCGTCGAAGAGCACGAAGGCCTCTGGCAGGGCTTCGATGGCGTCGGTGAGCCGCGCCGACGCCTGTTCGGCGGCGGCGCGCGCGGCCACGGCTTCGGCGCGCTGTTCCTCGATCTCGGTGACGTCGATGCGGATGCCGACGACACCCCCTTCGCGCGTGCGCCGCTCATGGCTGCGGATCCAGCGATTGCCGGCCTGGCGCACGCCCGGCGATTCGACCGGGGCCAGGCTCGCGGCGTGGCGGTCGGCCTGGCGCGCGCGCAGCCAGGCGTCGAGCGCACTTTCATCGGGCAGCTGCGGCATGCCGCCGCGGGCGTGCAGCGCGCGCAGCATCTCCTCGAAGCTGGGCTGTTCCTGCGCCAGGTCGGCCACCAGCGGGTACATGCTGCGCATGAGGCTGTTGGTCATCAGCAGGCGGTCGTTGGCGTCGTACAGCTCGAAGCCCGCGGGCAGGGCCTCGATGGCGTCCTGCAGCCGCGCATGGGCCAGCGCGCTGGCCTGACGCGCGGCCTCGCCTTCCTGGCGAGCGGCTTCCAGCGCCTGCTGTTTCAAGTGCAATTCGGTGATGTCGACGCTGTGAGCGAGCAAGCGGCCGTCGGGCAGCCGTTCCTCGACGATGCGGCGCCAGCGGCCGTTGGCCAGCTGGCGCACGAAGGGCTCGCCGGGCTGGCTGCGGGCGGCCAGACGGGCGGCGATCCAGGCTTTCTCGGCGCCCCGGGATTCCGGGACCAGCCCCAGGGCCACGGCGCTGCGCAGCAGCGTTTCGAAACGGGCTCCGGCTTGCAGCTGCGCCGCCAACGGTGCGTAGAGCTTGCGGAAGTCGCCGTTGCACAGGAGCAGCCGGTCGTCGGCGTCGAACAGCGCCACCGCTGCGGGTACCGCATCGAAGGTCTGCGCGAGCAGCTCGCTGTGGTCGGCGGTGTTGCCATGCCCGGTATTCGGGCCGTTGGCGATGTGTCTGCCCCAGGCCGTCAGCGATGCGGTGGCGGCGCGGAGGCTTTGGAACAGGCGGGTGAAGGCCAAGGCTGGACTCAGAAGGGGGACAGGAGTGAGAGTGTCTGGAACAAGGTCGGGCCGTGACGCCGGATTGTCCACGGACGAGCGCGCGCGTCTGTCCAGGCAGACCCCAGCGCCTGCCGTCCTTGCCAGGCTGCGCCCAGGGCGCAACCTAGAATGCGCCCGCCCGCAGCCCGATTCGAAAGCCCTGGACCATGCCCGTTCTTGATGCCGATACTTCCCTGATGGCCAATGCCATCCGCGCCCTGGCGATGGACGCCGTCCAGCAGGCCAACAGCGGCCACCCGGGTGCGCCCATGGGCATGGCCGACATCGCGGTGGCACTGTGGGGACGTCATCTCAAGCACAACCCGGCGCACCCGCACTGGGCCGACCGCGACCGCTTCGTGCTGAGCAACGGCCACGGCAGCATGCTCATCTACGCGCTGCTGCACCTGACGGGCTACGACCTGGCCATGAGCGAGCTGCGCAACTTCCGCCAGCTCCACAGCAAGACCCCGGGGCACCCCGAGGTCGACGTCACCCCGGGCGTGGAAACCACCACCGGCCCGCTCGGCCAGGGCATCGCGAACGCGGTGGGCATGGCGCTGGCCGAGAAGCTGCTGGCCGCCGAGTTCAACCGCCCGGATCACACCGTCGTCGACCACCGCACTTACGCCTTCCTGGGCGACGGCTGCCTGATGGAAGGCATCAGCCACGAGGCCTGCGCGCTGGCCGGCGCCTGGAAACTGAACAAGCTGGTGGCGCTGTACGACGACAACGGCATCAGCATCGACGGCAAGGTGGCGCCCTGGTACGTGGACGACGCCGCCGGGCGCTTTGCCAGCTATGGCTGGAACGTGCTGGGCCCGGTGGACGGGCACGACGTGGCCGCGGTCGACGCCGCCCTGGCCCGGGCCCGGGCCAGCGCCACCCAGCCCACGCTCATCATCTGCAAGACCACCATCGGCAAGGGCAGCCCGAACCGCGGCGGCACGGCGAAGGCCCATGGCGAAGCGCTGGGAGCGGAAGAGATCAAGCTCACGCGCGAGGCCCTGGGCTGGACCCACGAGCCCTTCGTCATTCCAGAAGCGGCTTACGCCGCCTGGGACGCCAGGGCCGCCGGTGCCGCGGCGCAGGCCGACTGGGACGCACGCTTTGCGCGCTACCGCAGCGCCCACCCCGACCTGGCCGCCGAGTTCCAGCGCCGCATGCGCGGCGACCTGCCCGCGAACTTCGCGCAGGTGGCCGTGGACGCCGCGATCGCCGCGCACACCAAGGCCGAGACCGTGGCCAGCCGCAAGGCCAGCCAGATCGCGCTGGAGGCCTTCACCCAGGCCCTGCCCGAGATGCTGGGCGGCAGCGCCGACTTGACGGGTTCGAACCTGACCAACACCACGTCGACGCCGCCGCTGCGCTTCGACGAGCACGGCGCGCCCAATGGCGGGCGCCACATCAACTACGGCGTGCGTGAATTCGGCATGGCTGCCGTCATGAACGGCGTGGCGCTGCACGGCGGCTACATCCCCTACGGCGGCACCTTCCTCACCTTCAGCGACTACAGCCGCAATGCCATCCGCATGGCCGCGCTGATGAAGAGGCGGGTGATCCACGTCTTCACGCACGACAGCATCGGCCTGGGCGAAGACGGCCCCACCCACCAGAGCGTCGAACACGCCGCCAGCCTGCGCCTGATGCCGAACCTGGACGTCTGGCGCCCGGCCGACACCGCCGAGACCACGGTGGCCTGGACCATGGCACTGTCGAACGCCGCGCGCCCGAGCGCGCTGCTGCTCAGCCGCCAGAACCTGCCCTATCTGCCGAAGGCGGCGCTGGACGACATCGCCAAGGGCGGCTACGTGCTGGCCGAACCCGGCGAGGTGGGCCTGAAGAAGAAAGCCCAGGCCGTGATCATCGCCACCGGCAGCGAGGTGCAGCTGGCCCTGCATGCCCAGGCCGAACTGGCAAAACTGAAGATCGCGGTGCGCGTGGTCAGCATGCCCAGCACGAATGTCTTCGACCGCCAGAGCCTGGCCTACAAGAAGGCCGTGCTGCCCGCCGGCGTGCCGCGCGTGGCGGTGGAGGCGGGTGTCACCGACGGCTGGTGGAAGTACGGCTGCGCTGCGGTGCTGGGCATCGACACCTATGGCGAAAGCGCGCCGGCACCGGCGCTGTTCAAGCACTTCCACCTGACGGCGGCCAACCTCGTGGCTGTCGTGCGCAAGGTCCTGTCCAAGTAACTTCGAAGGAGAATCCCATGACGATCAAGGTAGGCATCAACGGCTTCGGCCGCATCGGGCGCATGGTGTTCCGCGCTGCGGTGCAGAACTTCCCCGAAATCGAGATCGTCGGCATCAACGACCTGCTCGAACCCGACTACCTGGCCTACATGCTGCGCTACGACAGCGTGCATGGCCGCTTCAAGGGCGACATCGCGGTCGACGGCCACACCCTCATCGTCAACGGCAGGAAGATCCGCCTGACCGCGCACAAGGACCCGGCCTTGCTGGCTTGGGGCGACATCGGCGCCGACATCGTGGTCGAGGCCACCGGCCTGTTCCTGACCAAGGAAACCTGCCAGAAGCACATCGACGCCGGTGCGAAGAAGGTCATCCAGAGCGCGCCCAGCAAGGACGACACGCCGATGTTCGTCTACGGCGTCAACG
>LNFM01004917.1_pt1 | contig 23899 bp, 20 predicted proteins | sample 596031 | NCBI WGS metagenome assembly LNFM01 (sample SAMN04254537, study PRJNA301005) | activated carbon metagenome | isolation source: dual media filters at the Ann Arbor, Michigan drinking water treatment plant | place: USA: Ann Arbor | reverse complement strand
CCAACGTCGCGGAAACCTCGCTCACCGTGCCGGGCATCCGCTATGTGATCGACAGCGGTACGGCACGGATCAGCCGCTACAGCTACCGCGCCAAGGTCCAGCGCTTGCCGATTGAGGCAATCAGTCAGGCCAGCGCCAATCAGCGCAAGGGCCGCTGCGGGCGGGTCGAGCCAGGCATCTGCATTCGCTTGTACAGCGAGGAAGACTTCAACGGTCGTCCAGCCTTTACCGATCCGGAAATCCTGCGTACCAACCTAGCGGCGGTGATTTTGCAGATGCTCCATTTGCGTCTCGGCGAGATCGAGGCCTTCCCGTTTATCGAACCGCCGGATGGCAAGGCCATCAGCGACGGCTTCAACCTGCTGCAGGAGCTCTCGGCGGTTAATCGCGAGGGCCAGCTCACCCCGCTGGGTCGCCAGTTGGCGCGCTTGCCAGTGGACCCGCGCCTGGGCCGCATGGTGCTGGAAGGCGCCAAGCAGGGCAGCCTGGAGGAAATCCTGATTATCGCCAGTGCGCTGTCGGTGCAGGATGTGCGCGAGCGTCCGTCTGATCGCCAGCAGGCCGCCGACCAGGCCCATGCGCAGTGGAAGGATGTGGATTCCGACTTCGCCGCGTTGATCAATCTGTGGCGCGGTTTTGAGGAGCAGCGCCAGGCCCTGGGCTCCAGTGCACTGCGCAGTTGGTGTCGGAAGAACTTCCTCAACTATTTACGGCTGCGTGAGTGGCGCGATGCGCACCGTCAGTTGGTGTTGATTACCCGTGATTTGCAGCTAGGCGCTGGCAAGAAGGTGGATGGCTCCGGCCATCCACCCTACGGGGCTGATCGTAGGGTGGACAACGCCGCAGGCTTGGCCACCACGGCTAATCCACAGGACCGCGGGAATGCCACACCACAGCTCTCCGCTGTGCAGAAAGAAAAAGAACTGGCCGAAAAAGACCAGGCCGCCCAGCGCGCCAAAGGCTACGCCGCCGTGCACAAGGCGATTCTCGCCGGCCTGCTCAGCCAGATCGGCCAGAAGACCGAAGACGGCGACTACCTCGGCGCCCGCCAGCGGCGCTTCTGGGTGCATCCGTCCTCGGTGATCGGCCGTAAAAAGCCCACTTGGCTGATGGCCGCCGAGCTGGTGGAAACCACCAAGCTGTTTGCGCGCATGGTGGCGAAGATCGAGCCAGACTGGATCGAGCCCCTGGCCGGTCACCTGATCAAGAAAAACCACCTGGAACCGCACTGGGAGAAGAAGCGCGGCCAGGTCGTGGCCTATGAACAAATCAGCCTCTACGGCCTGATCGTGGTCGGCCGCCGTGCGGTGCATTTTGGTCCGATTGATCCGGTGGCCTCGCGTGAGCTGTTTATCCGCGAGGGCCTGGTCGGTGGCGAGATCAACTCGCGCGCCAAGTGCCTGATGGCCAACCGTCAGCTGCTGGAAAAACTCGACGAACTGGAAGCCAAGGCACGCCGGCGCGACATTCTCGCCGACGAGGAAACCCTGTTCGCCTACTACGAGGCGCGCCTGCCGGCGAACATCTACCAAAGCGCCACCTTCGACAGTTGGTACAAGACTGAAAGCGCAAAAAATCCGCAGCTGCTGATCATGCGCGAAGAGGACGTGCTCGCCCGCGATGCCAAGGAAGTCACCGCTGCCCAGTACCCGGATACCCTGCGCTTGGGCGAGCTGACCCTACCGTTGAGTTATCACTTCGAGCCTAATCACCCGCGTGACGGCGTTACCCTGCGCGTGCCCGCGCCGTTGTTGCCGCAACTGCCGCCTGAGCGCCTGGAATGGTTGGTGCCGGGGCTGCTGGAAGCCAAGTGCATGGCCCTGGTACGCGGCCTGCCGAAGGCGCTGCGCAAGAACTTTGTGCCGGTGCCGGATTTTGTCGGCGCCGCGTTGGGCAAGATCAGTTTTGCCGACGGCAGCCTGCCCGAAGCCCTGGGTCGCGAGTTGACGCGTATGACCGGTACGCGTGTCAGCGACGAGGCTTGGGCCGAGTCGGCCGCGCAGCTCGAAGGCCATCTACGGATGAATATCGAAGTGGTCGACAACCAGGGCAAGCCCCTCGGTGAAGGCCGCGACCTGGCCGAGCTGACCGCACGCTTTAGCGAGGCTACCCAAGCTGGTTTGGCCTTGCCAAAAACCGCCAAAAGCCAGCAGCCGGTGGAGGCCAAGGCTTTTAGCGAAGTCGCGGCGAAGACTCAGCAGCAGGTTGCCGGCCTGTCCATGACGGTTTACCCGGCTCTGGTGGAAGAGGCGGGCGTGGTCAAGGAGGGGCGCTTCCCGACCCTAGCCGAAGCCGAGTTCCAGCATCGCCGTGCGCTGCAGCGTTTGTTGTTGCAGCAACTGAGCGATCAAGCCAAGTTCCTGCGCGGCAAGTTGCCGGGTTTGACCGAGCTGGCGCTGCTGTACCGTGATATGGGCCGGGTCGATGCGCTGGTTGAGGATATCCTGCTGGCCAGCCTCGACAGCTGCATCCTTGAAGGCAGCGAGCCGCTGCCGCGCGACGGTGCGGGTCTGGCGGCCCTGGCCGAGCGTAAGCGTGGCGACTGGACCGGCGAGGCCGAACGCCTGGCCAAGCTGACCCTGGAAATACTCAAGCTCTGGCACGGCCTGCAGAAGCGCTTCAAAGGCAAGATCGACCTGGCTCAGGCCATGGCGCTGAATGACATCAAGCTGCAGCTGAGCAATCTGGTCTATCCCGGCTTCGTCCGCGAAACCCCGGCGCAGTGGCTTAAGGAAGTGCCGCGCTACCTCAAGGCCATTGAGCAACGCTTGGACAAGATCGCCGGGCAGGTGCAGCGCGACCGCGTTTGGAGCGGCGAGCTGGCGGGCTACTGGGAGCAGTACCAGGCGCGCCTGGGCAAACACAGCCAGGAAGGCAAACGCGACCCGCAGCTGGTGCTGTACCGCTGGCTGCTGGAGGAGTACCGCGTGTCGCTATTCGCTCAACAACTGGGTACCAAGCTGCCGGTGTCGGATAAGCGCTTGAGCAAGCAGTGGAGTGGGGTTGAGGGGTGAGTGAAAAACGCTGTCACTAAGGCGTCTCTCGGCGCCTGCCTGGCTACAGTCTAGGCTGCTAGACTCGCCGAGAATATCCGTGCCGACATGTGAGTGATGACCTCGATCACAGCCGTGAAATCCCGCTCATTGCCCGGTGCGCGCCTACTGCCCGCCCTTGTCCTGTTGGCCTGCCTGCCAGGCGTTGGCGCAGCGTGCGAAAAGACCCTGCGCTGGGATGACGATCCCCCCTTCAGCATGCAAACGCCGGAGGGTGGCGTGGTCGGCATCTATGTCGAAATCAATCGGGCCGCCTTGGCCCGCATGGGCTGTCAGACCCGCTTGCGCAAGCTTCCCTGGGCGCGCGCGCTCAAAGAGTTGGAGTTGGGTCGCCTGGATATCCTGCCCGGCGCCTTCCGCCGCCCGGAGCGCGAGCTGTACGCCTACTTTTCCGGTGAGGTCCTGCCGGCGTCGCGCAATATCCTGTTTATGCACACCCAGGCGGCGCAGCGCTGGCCCGTGACCAGCCTTCTCGCGCTGCAGCACAGCGGGTTCCGCCTGGGCGCGCAGATCGACGTGTCCTATGGCCCGGAGTATCAACAACTGATGAGTGATCCGTCCTTCGCTGCGCAGGTCTCGATGGCTGCCAGTCGCACCAGCCTTTGGCAAATGGTGGGAAAGAGCCGCATCGACGGGGTGATCGCCAATGAGCACACCGGCGCCTACGAACTCCAGCTGCTGGGACTCGACGAGCAGATTATTGCCACCGGCGTGGTGGTGTCGGCCGATGCAGCAGAAGTGGCATTCAGCAAAGCGTCTAACGACCAGACCTTTGTGCAAGCCTATGCCGACGTCCTGCGCGGGCTGGTCGCTGATGGCAGTTATGAGCGGATTGTGCGGCACTATGTTGAAGGCAGCTGCAGTTCGCTGGCCTGCCGCGCCGACCCAATTCAGTCGCGCTAAACCGTCGGCAAGGTGCCGCCATCAATTACAAACTCACTCCCCGTGATGGAGGCCGCACGAGGCGAGGCCAGGAAGGCAATCAGGTCCGCCACCTCTGACGGCTTGGCCGGGCGGCCCAGCGGAATGCCGCCAAGGGCATCCATAATGATGCGTTTGCCGCCCGCGTAATCGGTGCCAGCCTCCTGTGCCAGCCGCTCTGCCAAGGCCACCGACGCTTCGGTCTCAATCCAGCCCGGCGACACCCGCACCACCCGCACGCCTTGAGGTGAGACCTCTTTTGACAGGCTTTTGCTGTAGGTCGACAGCGCTGCCTTGGCGGCTGCGTAAGCAGTCGTTGCTTCGGGCAAGGGCAGGCGGTTCTGGATGGAGGTGACATGGATGATCACGCCGTTCTGGCGCCGCAGCATCTGTGGGAGCAAGGCGCGGTCCAGGCGCACGACCGGTAGCAGGTTGAGGTCGAGTTCGCGTTGCCACTGTGCGTCGTCCAGTACCGCAAAGCCGCCGCTGGGGGCCGATGAGCCACCCAGAACGTGAACGATGATGTCCACATCGCCGAGCCGTTGCTTAGCTGCGGCGACCAGCGTTTCGCAGCCTTCCGCTGTTGAGAGGTCGGCCTTTATGAACCTATCAGCCGGCAGATCGCTGCTGGCTTGCCGGGCGCACGTCAGCACCTGTGCGCCTTCAGCAAGAAACAGCTCGACGACCGCGCGGCCGACGCCTTTAGTGCCGCCGGTGACCAGCACGCGTTTACCGCTCAGGTCGAGGTTCATGGCGCGATCTCCAATGTGCGGATCTTCTCGTCCTGCAGCAGAAACCGATGATTCAGCATTACCGGGCTACCAGGGAAGTTACCGACCAGGTGCGCCGTGACGCTCAGCGTGTCGTCATTCTGCGTCGCCGCCAGCGGCTCAACGCTATAGGTGAATGCCTGGCGGGCCTCCTGTTGCCAGGCTGCGATGGCGGCAATGCCCTGGTGCGTGCGGTTTTCGTCGGTCACCCTGGCGTCCGGGTAGAAGCAGGCGGCAAGGCGCGAGATGTCGCCGCCATTGCTGACAGCAAAGTAGGTCTGTACGGCGTCAGGCAGTTGCAGGTTCATGGCCTACTCCTCTCACAGTCGTTGGGGTTAACGGCTGTGATCTTGCCGCTCGCTTGATAGTTTGCTCAACTGGGATAGAGGTTAATGACTTATCCCGAAAATCAGGACAATTACATGGCAGAGTCGCGCCTAGGTCTCAATGAATTGGAAGCAGTGCTGGCCGTGGCACGCCGGGCGTCCTTTCGCCAGGCAGCCATCGACCTGGATGTGTCGACCACGGCCTTGAGCAACACCATTGCCAAACTGGAGGCGAGCCTTGAAACGCGGTTGTTCAACCGCACCACCCGCAGCGTGTCACTGACCGAGGCGGGTGCGATGTACCTGGAGCAGGTCGGTCCGGCGTTGCAGGACGTGCGTGCAGCGCTGGAAGCGGTGCGCTCGCACAATGCCGGGCCGTCGGGTGTGTTGCGCATCAATGCCTTCGCCAGTGCCGCCCGCGCCGCGTTGCTGCCGCTGGTGCTGGCGTTTCTGCAGCGTTACCCGAAGGTGCATATCGACCTGGTGACCGAAGGCCGCCTGGTGGACATAGTCGCGGACGGTTTCGATCTCGGCGTGCGCGCCGCGAGTCTTGTGCCCAGCGACATGATCGTGATTCCAATCGGCGAGCCGCAACGCTACGCCGTGGTCGGCTCGCCCGCGTATTTCGCCCAGCACGGTCGTCCGCATAATCCGGCGGATCTGCTCAACCATCAGTGCATCCGCATTCGCCTGCCCAATGGGGCGATCTACCCCTGGTATTTCGAGCGCGCGGGTGAGGTCACGCGGCTTGATGTAACCGGCCAACTCACCCTGGACGAGCCGAGTGTCGCCAAGGCGGTGGTGCAGGCAGGTGTGGGGCTGGGCTTTTTTATGCAGCAGGATGTGCAGGCTGAACTCGACGCCGGACAGCTCGAGCGCGTGCTGGAGGCATGGACGCCGCCCCGGGACAACCTGTGCCTGTACTACCCGAACCGGCGTAACCCCTCTGCCGCGCTCAAGGCATTTACCGCCCTGGCACGGAGTAATTTGCCGAGCAAAATCTGACTGGCGTAGTGTGCTTGGCTGTCACGCCGCCGTTTGCTGGTCGGTGGCGCTCAGAGGCTACCTCGTCGCGTTTTGTGCAATTCTTAACGCCTATCTCGATGTTGGACGGTGCGTGTGGACAGGTTTCAGGAGATGAAGGTACTGCTGGCCGTTGCCGAGGCGCAAAGCTTTGCCGGTGGTGCCAGACTGGTGGGCATGTCGCCGCCCAGCGTGACTCGGGTGATTGCCGGCCTGGAGAAACGCCTGGGTACGCTGCTGCTGGCGCGCAGCACGCGTAGCTTGCGCCTGACGGAGGCGGGGCGACGCTATGTGGAGGACTGCAAACGCATCCTGCTGGAGCTGGAAGAGGCCGAAGAGCTGGCCACCGGCAGCAGCATTCGCGCGCGGGGTAACCTCACCGTGACGGCGCCGGTGATGTTCGGTGAGCTGTACCTGATTCCGTTGATTACCGAGTACTTGTCGGCGCACCCGCAGGTGACGATCAACGCGCTGTTGGTGGATCGCCTGGTGAATATGGTGGAGGAGGGCGTGGACGTCGCCATCCGCATTGGCCATTTGCCGGAAACCGGCTTGCAAGCCATCCAGGTTGGGCAGATCCGTCCGGTCATCTGCGCTGCGCCGGCTTTTCTCGAACGCTTTGGTCGGCCGCAAGCGCCCAACGACGTAATGGCGGCGCCTATCGTGATGTCCTCGGCCAGCAGCCTGCTCACCGACTGGCAGTTCAACCTGGGCACCAGTTCCGTCACCCTGCACCCCAAGCCGCGCCTGCTGGTGAGTTCCAATCAGGCGGCGATCAATGCCGCACGCCTGGGCTGGGGGCTGACGCGGGTGCTGTCGTATCAGGTGGCCGAGTTGGTCGCGAAGGGGGAGTTGGAAATCATCCTCGATAGCGTTGAGGCGCCAGCGATACCGGTGCATGTGATCTACCAAGGCGGCGGACGAATACCGGCCAAGGTGCGCACCTTTGTCGATTTTTGTGCCGGTCGCTTCCTGCAAGACCCGGCGCTGCAACGGGCTGGGAGCGGCTAGCACATGAGTCGCTATCGGCAGATGCAGGTGTTCGACGCCGTGGTGCAAGCCGGCAGCCTGGCCGCGGCGGCGCGCCAGCTGGATCAGTCGCCTGCGACCATCATGCGTAGCATCGCCGCACTGGAAACACGCCTGAACAACACCCTGCTGATTCGCGGGCCGCGCGGTGTCGAGCTGAGCCCGGCGGGCGAGCAGTTTGCCGTCAGCTGTCGGCAGATTCTCGAACAAACCGCGGTTGCCGAACGCTCGACTGCCGGTTTGCATGCGAGTCCTTCTGGGCAGTTAACCCTCTCGTTACCGATGCTGATGGATCAGCACGTCTTGATGCCTATCGCCCTCGACTACCTGGCGGTATTTCCCGAGGTGCAGCTGGCCACCCGGGCCAGCGAAGGCGTACCCAAACTGCTTGAGGAGGGCATTGATATCGCCCTGGTGGTGGGCCAGTTGCCGAACTCTTCCGGGTTCGCCATGCCGGTGGGCAAGGTGCGGCCGATTGTCTGCGCCGCCCCCGCTTACCTGGCCAAGTGGGGGCGCCCGCAGATACCCGATGACCTCAAAACGCACCGTGCGGTGTTGACCACAGCCAGCGGCCAACAAAGCGAATGGCGCTTTCAATGCGAGCGCTCCACACGCCTGGTGAAGCCTGCGGCCGTGCTGACCTGCACCACTCAGCGCGCCGCCATCCATGCCGCGACCCTCGGGCTGGGCCTGATTCGTTGCATGAGCTACGAGGCGCACCATGAGCTGCAGAGTGGCTTGCTTGAGCCCGTCTTGAGCGACTTTGCCAGCCAGAACCTGCCCGCGCACCTGATTTACCGTGATGGCCGCCGGGCCGAGGCGCGGGTGCGCAGCTTTATCGATTTCGCCACGCCCAGGCTGCGCGCTCATCCCGCATTTCTTGGCTAACAGGGTGCGGCTGCCATAGCCGTTTACAGCACCATTCTTTTAGAAAACGAAATTATGCATTGCTCTGCATGGGGATTCTGCTTGTCCGCGAGTGGGCGCAGCATGGACTTACCAGCGTAAGAGCCGCCGATTGGGTGTGACGCCGCGCTGGTTCATCTGACCCTCACTAAGGAGCCATCCCATGTCTCAGCCAGCCATCAAACTTTATCGCGTCCCGCTTTCAGGCCATGCCCATCGCGTCGAGCTGATGCTCTCACTGCTGCAGCTGCCCACCGAGCTGGTATATGTCGACATGCCCAATGGCGCCCATAAAAAGCCTGAATTCCTCGTTCTTAACGCTTTTGGGCAGGTGCCGGTTATCGATGACAACGGCACCATTCTCAGCGACGCGAATGCCATTCTGGTTTATCTGGCGAAGAAATATGGCGATGGTAAGTGGCTGGCTGAAGAGCCTCTTGCTGCCGCGCGCATTCAGCGTTGGCTGTCGGTGGCGGCTGGCCAACTGGCTTACGGCCCGGCATCTGCGCGGCTGATCACGGTGTTCGGTGCGCCATTGAATGCCGAGGAAGTGATCGCGCGTTCCCACGCGCTGCTCAAGGTGATGGACGGCGAACTGGCCAGTCGTCCTTTCCTGGCGGGCGACAGCGCCACCCTCGCCGATATCGCCAACTACAGCTATATCGCCCATGCGCCGGAAGGCAATGTCTCGCTGCAAGACTACCCGAACGTACGCGCCTGGCTGGAGCGGGTCGAAGCCCTGCCAGGTTTTGTACCCATGCAGCGTACTGCTGCCGGTTTGCAAACCCTCTGAACCCGCACTGGCTGCCGGGTTTTCCGGTAGCCCTTTCGAGGAGCGCATTGCATGGATCATCTGCCCAAACACCGTTGCTCACCCTGGCATGCCGGGGAAAAACAGCTTCAGGCGCGCTACAGCGTTTCCGAGCGCATGGAGGTGATCGGGCTGAAGGTCATTCGCGACTACATGCCTGAGCAACATCGCGAGTTCTACCAGCAACTGCCGTTTATGGTCGTTGGCGCGGTCGATGCCCAGCAGCGGCCCTGGGCGACCCTGCTGGAGGGGCCGGAAGGCTTTGTCACCTCGCCCGATCCGCAGCAACTGCTATTGGCTGTGCAATCCGACGCGCAGGACCCAGCCGCTGCCGGCCTGCAACCCGGCCAGGCCATTGGCCTGCTCGGCATCGAGTTGCATACACGGCGGCGCAATCGCATCAATGGGGTGATCCAGCAGGTAACGGCTGATGGTCTGACCGTGGCGGTTGAACACGCCTACGGTAACTGCCCCAAGTACATCCAAGCACGCGGCTATAGCCACACGGCGGAGCCGCTGAAAAACCGCGCCGCGCGCGAGGATTTCACTGCGCTGAATGCCCGCACCACCGAGCTGATCCGCGCGGCGGATACCTTCTTTATCGCCAGCTACGTCGACCATGACGCGCACAGTCGCTCGGTGGATGTCTCGCATCGCGGTGGCCGCGCCGGCTTTGTCAAAGTCGAAGGCAACCGGCTGACCATCCCCGACTACGCCGGCAACCTGTTCTTCAACACCCTGGGCAACCTGCAGGCCAATCCTGTCGCTGGCTTGTTGTTTGTCGATTTCGTCAGCGGCGACATGCTGCAACTCACCGGCCGTACCGAGCTGATTCTCGATGGCCCGATGATCACCGCGTTTGAAAGCGCGGAGCGCCTCTGGACGTTCGATGTCGAGCAGGTGGTGCTGCGCCCGGCGGCAACCTCATTGCGCTGGACGTTTCACGACTATGCGCCGACCAGCCTGGCCACCGGCACCTGGGCTGAGGCGGACGAGAAGCTGCGTCAGAACGAGCAACGCCGGCAGTGGCAACAATGGCGTGTGACCCAGATACAGCAAGAGAGCCAGGACATCCGCTCGTTTTATATCCAGCCGCTGGATAAGGCGGCGGTGGCGTTCACGCCTGGGCAGCATATGCCAGTGCGCCTGGATATCACGGGTACTGAGGCGCCGCTGATCCGCACGTACAGCGTCTCCAGCGCGCCGTCCGACGGGCATATCCGTATCAGCGTCAAGGCCCAGGGGCCGGCCTCGCATCATCTGCACAAGCATGTGCAGGTGGGGGATGTGTTGGAGGTTCGCCCACCTATGGGCAGTTTCACCCTGATCGAGGAAGCTGAACGCCCGGTGGTGTTGATCGCTGCGGGGGTTGGGATCACTCCCTTGCTCTCGATGTTCCGCGAGCTGGCCGCGCAGAATGTTCAGCAGCAGCGGCAACGCCATGTGCATCTGTTCCAGAGCGCCCGAACCCTGGAGGACTTGCCGTTCGAGGCCGAACTTAAGGCGCTGCAGCAACGTGATACCGAGCACCTGCATATCCACCGCGCCTTAAGCCGTCCAGGTGCGGATGCCATGGCTGGCCGCGACTTTGAAATAACCGGCCGCCTCGACTTTGCCCAGGTAAAGGCGCGGCTGCCGCTGGATGATTACGACTTTTACCTGTGCGGTCCTGGCGGCTTTCTGCAGAGCATGTACGACGGCCTGCGGGCGCTGAATATTGTGGATGAACGCATCCACGCTGAAGCCTTCGGCCCCTCGACCTTGCAGCGCTTAGCGGTTGAACAGTCGGCGGCCCCGATTCAGCTGCCCGCCGCCAGCGCCCCAGTACCGGTCTATTTCGCATCTTCGGCAAAAGAGGCGCGCTGGACACCTGGCAGCGGCAGCCTGTTGGAACTGGCGGAAAGCCGCGGTCTGAGCCCCGACTTCAGCTGCCGTGGCGGCTCGTGCGGTACTTGCAAAACGCGCCTGATCAGCGGCAACGTGCATTACCCCAATCCACCGGCGCAGCTCCCGGCGAGCGATAGTGTGCTGATCTGCTGCGCTGTACCGGCACAGCAGGAAGGTGGTATCCAACCCCTGGTGCTTGATCTTTAGCCGTCTATTCCCCTCTCTAAAAACAGGAGCCACCGTCATGTCCAGTGCCGACACGCGTCCACCATTGCCGCCTTTTACCCGTGAGTCCGCCACCTTGAAAGTGCGCCTGGCCGAAGACGGTTGGAACAGCCGCGATCCGGCAAAAGTGGCCCTGGCCTATACCCCGGACACGCAATGGCGCAACCGCGCGGAGTTCGTGACCAGCCGTGCCGAAGCCCAGGCGTTTTTAGAGCGCAAATGGAACAAGGAGCTGGAATATCGCCTGATCAAAGAGCTGTGGGCGTTTACCGATAACCGCATTGCCGTGCGTTATGCCTATGAATGGCACGACGACTCGGGTAACTGGTTTCGCTCCTATGGCAACGAGAACTGGGCGTTCGCCGAAAACGGCCTGATGGCTCATCGCTTTGCCTGCATCAATGACCTGCCCATTCAGGAGTCCGAGCGCAAATTCCGCTGGCCATTGGGGCGGCGCCCGGATGACCATCCGGGGCTTTCGCAGTTGGGGTTGTAACGTACGACTAAACGGGATTGACGCCTTGCGCGGCAATCCCGTTTTGCATTCAGCCGCGCGACAGAGGCGGCGTACGTGGTGGCACCAGCCGCTTTGAGCCGGTGGACTCGAAGGCAGCGGCAAAGCGCAGCAGGGCGGAGTCGTCGTAGGCGCGGCCGGCGAAGGTCAGGCCGGCTGGCATGCCGATGTCGGCCATCACGCCCATGGGGACGGTGACAGTAGGCACGCCCAGGTGACGGATGGCCAGGTTGCCGTTGGCCACCCAGACGCCATTGCTCCAGGCGATATCCGCAGACGCGGGATTGACGTCGGCGTCCGCCGGGCCGACATCGGCGACGGTGGGGAAGAGCACGGCGTCGAGGCCGAGGTTGTCCATCCAGTCTTCCAGGTCGAGCTTGCGGGTGTGCTCCAGGCCGCGCAGGCCGTCGGGCAGGGTTTCGATCTGCTCCCAGGTCTTCAGGCCGCGCTTGGCCATGTTGACGTATTCATCCATGCCGGCGGCCAGGTCGCCTTCGCGGTTGGGCAGGGTGCCGGGGTCGTGGGGGAAGATCTGCGGGCCGTCGACGTCGGCCAGCTTATTAAGCTTGGGATCGCCGTTGGCGCGCAGGAAGTCGTCAAAGGCCCAGCCGCTCAGCTCCCACAACTCGTCGTGCAGAAACTCCGGGGTGACGATGCCGCGGTTGTACACGGTCGGCGCGCCGGGTCGGTCGCCTTCGCAGTTGGAGACCAACGGGAAGTCCACTTCGATCACTTCAGCACCGGCGGCTTCAAGTGCCTTGCGCGCCTGCTCCCAGAGCGCAATGACTGATGGCCGGGTGTGGATGCGCTGGCCAGTCGGGCCGCCGATGCCGGGGTTGTCGCTGGTGCCGGCGGCGTCATCTTTGTTAATAAACATACGCGGCACGCCAAAGCGTTTGCCGGCCAGGGCATCGGCTTTGGCGGCGAGGTCGGCATAGGCAGCGGGGCGCACGTCGGAGGCTTTCGGGATCGGCACCCAGGGCTGCAGGCGCCAGAGGTCGCCACGGGTATCTGGGTCGTCGGCGACCACGATGTCGAGTATTTCGAGCAGATCGCTCATGGTGCGCGCGTAGGGCACCACCACGTCCATGGTCGGCGTCAGCGGCCAGTTGCCGCGCACCGAGATCACCCCGCGCGACGGCGTGTAGGCGCACAGGCCGTTGTTCGAGGCAGGGCCGCGACCGCTCGACCAGGTTTCTTCGGCCAGGCCGAAGGCAGCAAAGCTCGCCGCGGTGGCGGTGCCGGCACCGTTGGATGAGCCGGAGGCGAAGGGTGCAGTGAGGTAGCCGGCGTTGTACGGGCTTTCCGCGCGGCCATACACGCCGCGCTGCATGCCGCCGTTGTCCATGGGCGGCATATTGGTCTTGCCCAGGCAGATGGCCCCGGCGCCGCGCAGGCGCTCGACGGTGAAGGCATCGCGGTGGGCGACCAGGTCCTTGAACGCCGGGCTGCCGGAGGCGGCGGTCAGGCCTTTGACCAAGTAGCTGTCCTTGGCGGTGTAGGGGATGCCGTCGAGTGGGCCGAGGGTCTCGCCACGGGCGCGGCGCGCATCGGAGGCCTGGGCTTCTTTGAGCGCATCGGGGTTGCGCACCACCACGGCGTTGAGCCGGGTCGGCGTGTTGGCGCCATCGTAGGCGTCAATGCGGGCGAAATAGGCCTGCACCAGTTCGACCGCCGTGGTCTGGCCGGCTTCGAGCGCGGCGCGCAGCTCGGCAATGGAAAGCTCGGTTACCTCGATCATGCTGTCACCGTGGGGTGTTGAAGTGGGTTGCTCATAAAATTCTCGTTGCGTTGCAGGGCGATGCTTGCTGAGCCTCGGATTACGCCTGCGGCTAATCCAGGCTACGCAGCGTTGTGTGGGAGCACATTTATTCGCGGTGGTTTCGCGAGAGCATCGCGAATAAAAGCTAGGCGCCCCCGTCGCGCCTACAGATCGTCATCAGTTATCGGTGGCGTGACACCCGCCTTAGATTATCCGCGGGCTGGAGTGGCCAGGCCTTTGATCACCGCCGGGCGCTCGACAAAGGCTTGCAAGACCCGCTGCACATTGCTGAACCGCTCGAACTCCACAAGCTCGCCGGCCTCGTAGAAACCCACCAGGTTGCGCACCCAGGGGAAGATGGCGATGTCGGCGATGCTGTAGTCCTCGCCCATGATCCAGGCACGGCCTTGCAGGCGTTGGTCGAGTACGCCGAGCAGGCGCTGGGTTTCAGCTACGTAGCGGTCGCGCGGGCGCTTATCGGGGTAGTCCTTGCCGGCGAACTTATGGAAGAAGCCGAGCTGGCCGAACATCGGGCCGATGCCGCCCATCTGCCACATCAGCCACTGGATGGTTTCGTAGCGCGTCGCGGCATCCTGAGCCAACAGCTGGCCGGTTTTCTCTGCCAGGTAAATCAGAATCGCGCCGGACTCGAACAGGGCCAAGGGCACGCCGTCTGGGCCGGCGGGGTCGAGGATGGCGGGGATCTTGTTGTTCGGGTTGAGCGAGAGAAATTCGCTGCTGAGCTGGTCGTTAGTCTCGAAGCTGACCAGGTGCGCTTCATAGGGCAGGCCGATTTCTTCGAGCATGATCGAGACCTTGACGCCGTTGGGCGTAGGCAGCGAATAGAGTTGCAGGCGCTCGGGGTGCTGGGCGGGCCATTTGTGGGTGATCGGGTGGGCGATAAGCTCTGACATACGCACTCCGGCAATTTAACGTGGCAAGGTGCGCAGGATAACGGTGATTGGCACTTTGGTCAGGTGCCTGTGTATTGCACCCGCCAGGCGCAGGCAGCTTGGCGCCGCCGTGATCCACACTGCGCTCACGAACTCAGGCGAGTTGTACGTCCGCCTTGGGCGTTTCCCCACTCACCACCTGGTTGCGGCCGTTGCGTTTGGCGGCATAGGTACGCTTGTCAGCGGTGCGCAGCAGGTCATCCAGGCTGTTGCCGTCATCGCCGAGATTGGCGACGCCGGCACTGAGGGTCATGGTCACGTTTTTACCCCCCAGCTGCAGAGGTGTCTCCTGCAGGCGCTGACGCAGGTTTTCAGCCACCTCGGCGGCTTGGGCTGGCGTGGTATGGGGCAGCAGTACGGCAAATTCTTCGCCCCCCAGGCGACAGAACAGGTCGGTGCTGCGCAGACGGTCACCCAGCACATGGGTCAAGTGACGCAGCGCTTGGTCGCCTACCTCGTGGCCATATTGATCGTTGATGTGTTTGAAGTGGTCGATGTCGATAAAAATCAGCGCCAAAGGCGATGCATTGCGCTGGGTATGGGCGTGCTCGCGCTTGAACACTTCTGTCAGCTTCATCCGGTTGGCCAGGCCCGTAAGGCCGTCGGTACTGGCCAGCTCCAGCAGGCGGCGTTCGTTGTCCATGCGGCTGCGTTCGTAGATGTGCGAGAACAGCACCATCGCCAGGCTGGCCAGGGCCACGTTGGACATGATTGACAGGTTGAGCAGGTAATTGTCATCGGTGAACCGGTGGCTGAACGCCGCAAGTCCCAAGGTGATGAACGTGATCGCCACCCGCGAGCCGACACGCAGGCCGAGCAACAGGTAACAGATGATGGGGATGGTCTGGATCCAGGCGAACACCGTGTAACTGGTCTTGGACAGCAGCAGTGCAACCATCATGACGCAGAAGAACGGTATCAGGTAAACCAGGGTCCAGAAGCGCAGGCGGGGCGTGCGGTCGACAATACGCAGCAGCCCCACTGAAAAGCACGCGTACAGACCCTCAAGCGCTGAAAGCAGCCAGATCCCATGAAAAAGATTGAGGATGCCAAAGAACACGCCTCCGACCAGGGTGGTCCACAGCAGGGCTTTGAGCACCATACGCCTGTGGCGTTCGTTGGCTTCCAGTTGAGCTGGCATAGCGCATCTCTTGAAAAACTGCAGGTGGCGGCAGACGGCTGGACCTTACCGTGCAGGGTGAACATGAAGGCACATGGCTATTGTGCGTGTTCGGCAAGGTCGCGCATAGAGCTTAGGCGACGCTCGTGCTTAAGGTTGCCTGTTACTCGGCTTTCAAGCCTGGCATACACAGGCTTTTACCTGGCAGGGTAGAAGCCGGTATGGTTCGCATCAGGCAAGCCTTATTCCATTAGCGGAGATTCTCGATGAGCCTCTACGGCGATTACGACCCCCAGAACATCTTTGCCCTAATCATCCGGGGCGATGCGCCTTGCTACAAAGTCTACGAAGACGACAACGTACTGGCCTTTCTCGATCTGTTCCCGCAGGCGTTCGGCCATACCCTGGTGATTCACAAGCACGCGCAGGCGCGCAATATCCTTGAGATTGATACCCAGAGCCTGTGCCAGGTGATGGCTGTGGTGCAGCGTCTGACCGGGGTGCTGGTCGAGGAGCTGCAGCCCGAAGGCGTGCAGGTCGCACAGTTCAACGGCGCGCCCGCCGGGCAGACGGTGTTTCATCTGCACGTGCACATCGTGCCGCGCTTTGCCGGCCAAGGGGTGGCGCTGCACGCCAGCCAGAAAGCCGATCCCGCCGAGCTCGAGGCCCTGCAGGCCCGCGTGCTCAAGCGTTTACAGGCGTAACCGGCCACCGTCCTCATTTCTTATGCTGCATCCTTTGCGCCCATGGAGGGCTCTATGCGTCTGATCTATGCGTTATTACCTGCGCTGCTGCTGGCAGGCTGTTCGTCGTTCAAGGCAGACCCTGAGCGCATCACCCAGGTCCCGGCTGAGCGTGTACTGGGCTACCAGACGCCGGTGACCGGCGGCGGGCAGGTGGTGGTTAACCGTGATCTGGGCATGCTCGGCGGTGGTTGCTACGTGGCGGTTTTGGTGGACCGCCAGGTCGCGGCGCGCATCGGTATCGGCGAAGAAGTGACCCTGCAAGTGCCGGCAGGCAAGCGCGTGGTGGGCATTGGTGTGGATGAGGCCGACGACACACTGTGTGGCAAAGGTCGCTTACGCAAGGAAATCGCCGTGCCGATCGTTGCCGGGCAAACCCAGCATGTGCGCATTGTCAGCCAGTCCCAGGGCGGTTTTAACCTGCGTATTGAAGCGCCGTAAACCACCTGGGTGCTGCCGTGTGCGGCGCCGCTCAGCGCTAAGCAGGGCAGTGCGCTCAACGCAGGTGAGGGCTACCACCCATAACGCCCTCCACGCTGGCCCACTCATGTTCTGCAATGCTTGAGGGGGAACACCTGCCGCTTAACTCCGTCTGAGCCTACACACCTGTAAGGGCCTGGAGAGACGGATGAAATTGCAGAACAAGGTGGCGTTGGTCACCGGAGCAACCCAAGGCATCGGGCGGGGCATTGCGCTGCGCCTGGCCCGCGAAGGCGCTGACGTGGTGATCAACAGCCGCGGTGAAGACGACGACAGCCGTGAAACTCTGGCGCTGCTGTTGGCTGAAGGGCGGCGCGCCGTCTTTATTGCCGCCGACCTGGCGCATGTGGCGGACTGCCAACGCCTGGTGGCCGAGGCCATCGCGCAGATGGGCACGCTGGATATCCTGGTCAATAACGCGGGTGTGCAACAGCATGCCGCCTTTCTCGACGCCGAGCCGGCTGACTATGACCGCGTGCTCGCGGTTAATTTGCGGGCGCCGTTTTTCGTCACCCAGGCCTTTGCCCGTCACCGGGTGGAGCAGGGCGGCGGTGGCTGCGTGATCAATAACAGCTCAGTGCATGAGGAACTGCCGTTTCCCAACTTCACCAGTTACTGCGCAAGCAAGGGTGGGTTGAAGATGCTGGCGCGTAATCTGGCGCTGGAGCTGGCGCCCCATGGCATTCGGGTCAACAACGTGGCGCCGGGGGCGATCGAAACGCCGATCAATCAGGCCTTGATGAACCGCCCCGACACCTTGGCACGGCTGCTCGAAAACATCCCGGCCGGGCGCCTGGGGCAGCCGCGTGATGTGGCCGGCGCTGTGGCGTTTCTGGCCTCGGCCGACGCCGATTACGTCACGGGTACCACCTTGGTCGTCGACGGAGGTTTGCTATGGCAGTACAGCGAGCAGTGACCGCCGACACCCTGGTCGACCCCTTTGGCGAAGCCCTGGCCAACGTGTGCCCGGCGGACACCCTGTCGCCCGCGGAGCGCTATCAGGAGCTGTTTGTCGCGGTGCAGACCCAGCGTATTTTTGCCGACAGCAAAACCTTCGCCGATTGCGCGCCACGGCAATACCCCGAGCATATTTTGCAAGCCTACCGGGCTGAGCACCTGAACCCGGACTTCGACCTGAAGGCGTTTGTCGACAGCCATTTCAGCGTCTTCCAATTTGCCGAGCGCGACTTTGATGCCGACCCCAACGCCGGCTTGTGCGCGCACATCGACCGGTTGTGGCCGGCGTTGACGCGCCATCCGAGCGAGCACCCGCAGCGATCTTCCCTGCTGCCGTTGCCATTCGACTACGTGGTGCCCGGCGGGCGCTTCACCGAGCTGTATTACTGGGATTCCTACTTCACCATGCTGGGGCTGGATGCCAGTGGCCAACAGGTGCTGATGCGCCACATGGCCGACAACTTTGCCTACCTGATCGACACCTATGGCCATGTTCCCAACGGCAACCGCACCTACTACCTGAGCCGCTCACAGCCGCCGGTGTTCGCGCTGATGACTGACCTGTTTGAGGCGTGCGGGCTGCGCGGCGCCAGCGATTACTTGCCGCAACTGCGCAAGGAACATGCGTTTTGGATGGACGGTGCGGACCAGTTGCAAGCGGGGCAAAGCCACCGGCGGTGCGTGCGCCTGCCCTGCGGCAATCTGCTTAACCGCTACTGGGACGACCGCGATACACCACGCGATGAGGCCTACCTGGAAGACGTGGAAACGGCCCACGGCTGCGGCCGGCCGCCGCACCACGTTTACCGCGACCTGCGCGCCGGGTGTGAATCCGGCTGGGACTTCAGCTCGCGCTGGCTGGATGACCCACAGCAGCTGTCGAGCATCCGCACCACACGCATTCTGCCGGTCGACCTCAATAGCTTTTTGTACAAGCTGGAGCGGCAGATCGCCCGCCTCAGCGCTCTCTGTGATGACCCGCAATCAGCTGATGCCTTCGACACCCTGGCGGACGCGCGGCGTACCGCGATTGACCGTTACCTGTGGAATGACGAGGCCGCGACTTACCTGGACTACGACTGGCAGCGCGCCTGCCCACGCAAGGCGCTCACGGCCGCCATGCTGACGCCGCTGTTCGTCGGCGCTTGCAGCCAAGCCCAGGCAGAGGCAGTGGCCAAGGCTGTCACTGAGCACTTGATGATGCCCGGTGGTTTGGCGACCACCACGGTGGATACAGGGGCGCAGCAATGGGACAAACCCAACGGCTGGGCACCGTTGCAATGGATCGCCATCCGCGGCTTACAGCGCTACGGTCACGACGCACTGGCCACGGAGATCGAACAGCGCTGGCTGTCCATCGTCGCGGAGCGTTTTGAGCAGGGCAGCAAATTGGTGGAAAAGTATGTGCTGATGCCCGGTGCCGCGCCCGCCGACGGTGGTGAATACCCGCTGCAGGACGGCTTCGGTTGGACCAACGGGGTCACCCGCCAGCTGCTGTGCGAAGACCCCAAACACCAGGCCAATCAGTGCCGAGCGGGGGATTGCTCGGTGTGTGAGGACGGCGTACTGAATCAGACCTCAAGCCCGTAACGCACAACGCCGCCTGCACAGCTGTGCGGCGGCGTTTTGGTTCTAGGTAGGAAGGGCTTTAGCCGCGAGCGTTTCAGCGCGCAGGTGTGGTCAGGCTACTTTTGGCCGTTGGCTTGCTGCACCTGCCAGGCCCAGGCAAAGGCCAGCAGTCCCGCCAGGGCCGTGGCGGCGCCGATGTAGCCGGTGATGGTCCAGCCGAAGCCGGCACTGATCGCCAGACCGCCGAGCCACGGGCCAAGGGCGTTGGCGATGTTGAACGCGGCGTGGTTGGAGGCGGCAGCCAGCGTTTGCGCGCCTTGGGCCACGTCCATCAAATGGGTCTGCAGCGCTGGCGCAAGCGCCACCATGGTGCCGACCAGGAAGATCGTTGGCAGCAGCGTCCACAGTGAATCGGCGGCCAGGGGGAACAGCGCCAGCACCAGCGCGCTCCACAGCAGAATCCAGGCCACCGCCTTGAAGCGTAAGCGGTCAAACAACCAGCCGCCGGCGAGGTTGCCGAGAATACCGCCCAAGCCAAAGATCGCCAGGGCCACCGGAATCCAGCCGGGCTCGACACGGGTCACCTGCAGCAGGGTCGGCGCCATGTAGCTGAACACACAGAACATGCCGGCAAAGCCAATCGAACCAATCAGCAGCGCCAGCCACACCGGCGCGCGGTTGAAAGCACGCAGTTCGCTCATCGGGCTGCTGCGCACCTCGCTGCGATCAAGCGGTAGGAACACCGCGACCATGGCCATCGTCAGCAGGGCAATCAGCCCCACCAGGGCGAAGGCATAGCGCCAACTGAACGATTGGCCGAGCCAGGTGGCCACGGGGTTGCCAATCAATATGGCGATCGACAGGCCCATCAGCACCCGGCTGACGGCCTTGGCGCGTTTATGCGGGGGCGCCATGGATGCCGCCACCAGCATGGCCACGCCGAAGTAGGCACCGTGGGGCAGGCCGGCGAGGAAGCGAAACAGCATCAGCCAGGGATAGTCGGAGGCCAGCGCGCTGGCCACGTTGCCCAGGGCGAAGGTGCCCATCAGCATCAGCAGTAAAGGGCGGCGGCGCAGGCGGGCGCCGAGCATCGCCAGAATGGGCGCACCGACCACCACGCCGATGGCGTAGGCGCTGATTACATGACCGACCTGGGGTTCGCTGATGCCCAGGTCGCGCGCCACTTCGGGCATCAGCCCCATGATGGCGAACTCACCGGTGCCGATGGCGAAGCCGCCCAGGGCCAGGGCCAGTTCGATCAGCAAGATGGCCCGCGGTGTCAGGCGGGGGCTGGTTGCAACAGTTGTCATGAGGCTCTCGATACGGCGCAGAAAGCCGTCGATTATCCGCTTTTCGTGGGGCTGGATGAAACCCGCCAGTCAGGTTTTGGGCGGCTGCGCCAACGAAGTAGGGTGCGCTGTGCTTACCTCGCAGGTGTAGGCGCTGCCCGAATCGAGGTGTATCAAGCCTCGGGGGCATAGCCGTCGTGTACCTAGCGGTAGCGCGCCAGGATCGCCTCGAATTCGCCGTCCTGGCTCATCTGCACCAGGGCGCGTAATAGGCGCATGGTGGGTACGTCGGGCTCGTCACGCACGATGCAGGCCACCAAATCCGCGGCCAGCTCCTTGACCGGGTACAGCTGTTGCGCCCCGGCATGCTCGCGGTTGTACCACGCCAGTGACAGTGAATTGCTTACCCCGTAACGCTGGCGGCCGGCGTGCAGTTTTTCCAGCACCAGCTCCTGGCTGCGCGCGTCGTCACGGCGCAATTGGCCACTGGCGAACTGCGGCTCCAGGGTCGGGTAGACAAACCCCAGCACCGTGCCGATGCTCTCACCGTTCAGCTCAGACAGCGCCACCGGGCGTGCGTCGCGCCCCACCAGAAGGTCGTGCTGGACCATAAAGGGCACGCTCCAGATGTACTGGTGATGGGATTCTTGCAGCCAGGCCGGATTAACGTAGCAGCGCACATCGATCTCGCCGTTGACCAGCATCTGCTGCACGCGCAGGCGTGGGCGCACCAGCAGTTCGGCACGGCGCCCGACCTTCTGTGCCAGGCGCAGTTGCAAGTCGTAAAGAATGCCGGCGGTGGCGTGGCCGTCAGCGATCTTGATCAGCGGCATGGTCCAGCCATCGCTGACGGCGAAGCGCAGGGGTGGCAGCTCAGCAGCCGTCGCCTGGCCTGCCAGCAGCAGGCAGGCGAGGGCGCGGATGTGCCAGGGGAGGTGACGTTGGGGCATGCCTACCGCTCGATAAGATCGTGCAGCCGACACTAAAGCAGAAAGCCCGCGTGCTGGGTATCACCGCAGGCGCTTAGGCACCTTTATTCAAACAATTGCCGATGGCGCTGCCGAGCAGGGCCAGGCCCAGGTCGATTTCCTCGTCGCGCACCGTCAGCGGGGGGGCGATGCGGAACACCCCGCCCATGCCAGGCAGTTGCACGATGTTCATGCTCAGGCCCAGGCGCATGCACTCCCGAGTGATGGCTGCACCCAGCTCAGATGCGGGCTCCTTGGTCTGGCGATCCTTGACGATCTCCATGCCCAGCAGCAGACCGCGTCCGCGCACATCGCCGATGCAGTCGAAGCGCTCCTGCAAGGCCAGCAGCCCGTTGCGCAGGCGTTCGCCGGCGACATTGGCGCGCTCGACCAGGTTGTCGCGCTGCACCACCTCCAGCACCTTGAGGCCTACAGCGGCAGGCAGCGGGTCGGAGACGTGGGTGGTGTAGAACAGAAAACCGCGCTCATGGGCCAACTCCTCGATGGCCGCCGAGGTCACCACCGCGGCCAGAGGCAGGCCGGCGCCGAGGGTTTTCGACAGGGTCAGAATGTCGGGCGTCACGCCCTCGCGCTCGCAGGCGAACATCATCCCGGTGCGGCCGATGCCGGTCTGCGCCTCATCGAGGATCAGCAGCATGCCGCGTTCTTCGCACTTGGTTTTCAGCGCACGCATGTAACCGGCGGGCAGTTCGATGATGCCGCCGGAGCTGAGAATCGGCTCGGCGATAAACGCCGCCAGGTTACCGGTGGACTGCCGGTCGACCAGGTCGAAGGCGTAATCCAGCTCGGCCTGCCAGTCGAATTCGCCGTGGCGCTCAAAACGCGGCCGGTAAGGGAAGGGCGCCGGGATCGCGAATGAGCCAACCGCTGCGGGGCCATAGCCCTTGCGCCCAGCGCTATACGTGGCCGAGGCGGCGTAGCCGGTCATGCCATGCCAGGATTGGGCGAAGCCGACGATCTCGAACTTACCGGTGACCAGCTTGGCCATGCGGATGGCTGCTTCGTTGGACTCGGCACCGGTGCTCAACAGCAGGCTGCGATCCAGGCCCGCTGGGGTGATTTCGGCAAGCTTGGTGGCCAGGTTGACCACAGGCCGGCTGAGCATGCCGCTAAACAGATGGTCCAGGTGCTGAATGTGCTCACTGACCACCGCGCAGATGTCCGGGTGGCCGTGGCCGAGCAGGGCGCTCATCTGGCCTGAGGTGAAATCCAGAATGGGTCGGCTGTTGGCATCATAGACGTAACAGCCCTGGGCGCGCTCGATGATCATTGGCTCAAAGCTGCCGCCATAACGGATCAGGTGTTCGCGGGCATTGCGCCAGAAAGTCGGGTCGTTATTGGCAGGCATGGCACGCGGCTCCTGTGACTGTTGGGCGAGCTTGCAGTCTAGGGCGTCCTCAGGCTTTATTGGATCGAATAGTTCTTATACGAGTTATCAGGGGTGCTTATAGCGTGAGCCTGTCTCTGGATATCGACCTGCTGCGCAGCTTTGTGATGGTCGCGCAAACCCGTGCCCTGAGCCGCGCCGCGACGCACATCGGGCGTACCCAGTCGGCCTTGAGCATGCAGATGCAGCGCCTTGAACAGGTGCTCGACCAGCCGCTGCTGCAGCGTACGGGCCGTGGTGTACTGCTGACGCCCCAGGGTGAGCGCCTGCTGGTGCATGCCCAGCGGATCTTGCGTTGCCATGACGAGGCCTTGGCGGACCTAACCGGTAAGGGCCTGAGTGGCACCATCCGTTTCGGCTGCCCCGACGATTATGCCGCCGTGTTCCTGCCCCATCTGTTGCGCGGCTTTGCGCGCGAGCACCCGCAGGTGCTAGTGGAAGTGATTTGCGCGCCCACGCCACGTCTGCTCGGCCAGGTCGAGGGACATGCGGTCGACCTGGCGCTGATTTCCCTCGGCGACGCCGATGCGGCAGACGTCATCCGCCGTGAGCCGCTGGTCTGGGTCGGCTGCCCTGGCACCGATGCGGCCGCGTTCGAGCCGCTGCCCCTGGCGCTGTCGCACCTGGACACCCTCGACCATGTGGCTGCGCGGCAGTCGCTCGACAGCATTGGCCGTGCCTACCGGGTGGCCTACGCCAGCAGCAGCCTGGCCGGCCTGACCGCGCTGGTGCGCTCCGGCCAGGCGATCGCCGTACTGACCCAGACCGCGGTGCCGGCCGACCTGCAAATACTGCCGGCCAGCGCCGGCTTGCCGCCGTTACCCGCCGTTGGCATCAGCCTGCGGTTTGACCGTGAACACCCAAGCAGCCTGGTGCTGGCCTTCGCGTCGCACATACGTCAGCAATTGCCGGCGCTGTAGCCAATTCTCGTCGCGCGTCGGCATGGGCGAAAGGGGATCGGCTGTGGCACACTCTGCCGCCTGAGAGGGATGGGGCCCTGCCTGGCCCACTTGTCCCGCCTGCCCCGGACATGCTGCCTGCGGCCGCCCGGATAACCGCCTGCCCCCGTGGCTAGAACAAGAGGAATGACCGTGCCTGAATTCATAGAATAAGTGCAACGTTTGAAACGATAGTCAGAGAGTCAGCCACCGGTAGAATCCAGGCTCTCACACCGAAGGATTCAAG
>LNFM01004916.1_pt1 | contig 23904 bp, 19 predicted proteins | sample 596031 | NCBI WGS metagenome assembly LNFM01 (sample SAMN04254537, study PRJNA301005) | activated carbon metagenome | isolation source: dual media filters at the Ann Arbor, Michigan drinking water treatment plant | place: USA: Ann Arbor | reverse complement strand
GCGGCGGTCGGGCCGATCGGTCGGGCAAGGCATCGTCATGGCGGAACGTCCTCTCCTGGTGACCGCCATGATGGCCGGAGGGCGTTTCAGTCCGTCTGCGAGGCTTCAGGTCCATCGTTTCAACGGCGTGAAAAAGGCGCCGCCCTCGCGGACGACGCCTTCCCATGCCTTGCCTGTGAGCGGGCTTCAGCCCCAGCGGATCTCCAGGACCTCGTAGCTCTGGGCACCCTTGGGCGTGTTGACCTCGACGACGGTGCCGGCGGCCTTGCCGATGAGGGCGCGCGCCAGCGGCGAGGAAATGGAGATGCGGCCGGCCTTCGCGTCGGCCTCGCTGTCGCCGACGATCTGCCAGACGCGCTCCTCCTCGGTGTCCTCGTTGACGAGCTTCACCGTGGCGCCGAACTTCACCGTGTCACCGGAGAGCTTGGTGACGTCGATCACCTCGGCACGCGCGATGAGGCTCTCGAGCTCCGCGATGCGGCCCTCGTTGAGCGACTGCTGCTCCTTGGCGGAATGATATTCGGCATTCTCCGACAGATCGCCGTGGGAGCGCGCCTCCGAAATCGCCGCGATGATGCGCGGGCGCTCGACCTGCTGGCGTTCCTTCAACTCGGCTTCGAGCTTGGCGAAACCGCCGACGGTCATCGGAACCTTTTCCATGATGCTCGCCCTTGCCTTTCAATGACGAATAAAGGTCCGCGGGCCGAGGACGCCGGCCCCGCGAACCTTCATGGTGAACCCTTGCGTGTTCCGGCAGTGGCCGGAAATCAGGCCTTGCCGAAATAGCTCTGCAGCGCGCGCACCTCGAGGTCCCCCTCGAGATAGGCCTTGATGCCCTGTGCGGCGGCCACAGCACCTGCAAGAGTGGTGTAATAGGGGACCTTCTGCAAGAGGGCCGCACGGCGCAGGGACCTGGAGTCCGAGAGCGCCTGGGCGCCCTCCGTCGTGTTGAAGACGAGCTGGACCTCGCCGTTCTTCAACGCGTCGACGATGTGCGGCCGGCCCTCCAGCACCTTGTTGATCTTGCCGCAGGGAATGCCCTGCTCGACGAGATAGCGCTGGTTTCCGGAGGTGGCGATGATCCTGAAGCCGAGGCCGTGCAGCATGCGGATGGCGTCGAGGATGCGCGGCTTGTCGTCGTCACGCACCGAGACGAAGACCGTGCCGGAGACCGGCACGATCGTCCCCGCCCCGAGCTGGCTCTTGGCGAAGGCGGTGGCGAAGGTGCGGTCGAGGCCCATGACCTCGCCGGTGGAGCGCATCTCGGGGCCAAGCAGCACGTCGACGCCGGGGAAGCGGGCAAAGGGGAACACCGCCTCCTTGACGCCGACATGGTCGAGGACCTTGGGCTTCAGGCCGAAGGATTCGAGGGTCTCGCCCGCCATGATCCGCGAGGCGATCTTGGCGATGGGCTCGCCCACCACCTTGGCGACGAAGGGCACGGTGCGCGAGGCGCGCGGATTGACCTCGAGGACGTAGATGTCGCCGTCCTTGATGGCGTACTGGACGTTCATCAGGCCGCCGACGTCGAGGGCGATGGCCAGCGCCTTGGTCTGGCGCTCCAGTTCGGCCAGCATCTGCCCGGGCAGCGAATAGGGCGGCAGCGAGCAGGCGCTGTCGCCGGAATGGATGCCGGCCTCCTCGATGTGCTCCATGATGCCGGCGACGTAGCTGGTCTTGCCGTCGGCGAGGCAGTCGACGTCCACCTCGATGGCGTCGGAGAGGTAGCGGTCGAAGAGCAGCGGGTTCTTGCCGAGGACCGTGTTGATCTGGCCGGTCTTGTCGTTGGGATAGCGCGCCTTGACGTCGGCGGGCACCAGCTCCGGCAGGGTGCCGAGCAGGTAGTCGCCGAGCTGGCCCTCCTCGCGGATGATCTGCATGGCGCGGCCGCCGAGCACGTAGGACGGGCGCACGACCAGCGGATAGCCGAGCTCGCCGGCGATCAGGCGGGCCTGCTCGACCGAATAGGCGATGCCGTTCTTCGGCTGCTTCAGGCCGAGCTTGTCGAGAAGGCGCTTGAAGCGGTCGCGGTCCTCGGCGAGGTCGATGGCGTCCGGCGAGGTGCCGAGGATGGGGATGCCGGCCTCCTCCAGCGCGCGGGCGAGCTTCAGAGGCGTCTGGCCGCCGAACTGGACGATGACGCCCTTGAGCGTGCCGTTCTGCTTCTCCCGCTCCATGATCTCGATGACGTCCTCCGCCGTCAGGCTCTCGAAATAGAGCCTGTCGGAGGTGTCGTAGTCGGTGGAGACCGTCTCGGGGTTGCAGTTGATCATGATCGTTTCGAACCCGGCGTCCGAGAGCGCGAAACAGGCGTGGCAGCAGCAGTAGTCGAACTCGATGCCCTGGCCGATGCGGTTGGGGCCGCCGCCGAGGATGACGATCTTCTCCCGGCCCGAGGGCTGCGACTCGTCGGCGAGCGTTCCGGCGAAGGGCGCCTCGTAGGTCGAGTACATGTAGGCGGTGGGGGACGCGAATTCCGCCGCGCAGGTGTCGATCCGCTTGTAGGCCGGCCGCACGCCGAGGGCGCGGCGGGCGCGGGCGACCTCGCCCTCCGTCTTCTCGGTCAGCACGGCGAGGCGGGCATCGGAGAAGCCCATGGCCTTGAGGCGGCGCAGCGCGCCGGCCGTGGTCGGCACGCCCTTGGCGCGGACCTCCGCCTCCATGTCGACGATGCCGCGGATCTGTTCGAGGAACCAGGGATCGATGCGGCAATAGGCATGGATCTCCTCGTTGGAGATGCCGAGCCGCATGGCCTGGACGACCTTCAGGAGGCGGTCCGGCGTCGGCGTGCCGAGGGCGGCCCGGATGGCGTTCTTGTCGTCGCCCTTGCCCAGCCCCTCGATCTCGATCTCGTCGAGGCCGGTGAGGCCGGTCTCCAGGCCGCGCATGGCCTTCTGCAGCGATTCCTGGAAGGTCCGGCCGATGGCCATGACCTCGCCGACCGACTTCATCGAGGTGGTGAGGACGGGGTCGGCGCCGGGGAACTTCTCGAAGGCGAAGCGCGGCACCTTGGTGACGATGTAGTCGATCGTCGGCTCGAAGGAGGCCGGGGTGGCGCCGCCGGTGATGTCGTTCTTCACCTCGTCCAGGGTGTAGCCGACGGCGAGCTTGGCCGCGACCTTGGCGATGGGGAAGCCCGTCGCCTTGGAGGCGAGCGCCGACGAGCGCGAGACGCGCGGGTTCATCTCGATGACGACGAGGCGGCCGTCGGCCGGGTTCACGGCGAACTGGACGTTGGAGCCGCCCGTCTCCACCCCGATCTCGCGCAGGACGCGGATCGAGGCGTCGCGCATCATCTGGTATTCCTTGTCGGTCAGCGTCAGCGCCGGCGCGATGGTGATGGAATCGCCGGTGTGGACGCCCATCGGGTCCAGATTCTCGATGGAGCAGACGATGATGGCGTTGTCGGCGCGGTCGCGCACCACCTCCATCTCGAATTCCTTCCAGCCGAGGACGCTCTCCTCGACCAGGACCTCGGTGGTCGGCGAGGCGTCGAGGCCGCGCTCGACGATCTCGATGAACTCGGCCTTGTTGTAGGCGATGCCGCCGCCCGTGCCGCCCATGGTGAAGGAGGGGCGGATGATGGCGGGAAGGCCGATGTCGTCGAGCACGTCGAGGGCGGCGCCGAGCGACTGGACGACGTGGCTCTTCGGCGTCTGCAGGCCGATCTTGGTCATGGCCTGGCGGAACCGCTCGCGGTTTTCCGCCTTGTCGATGGCGTCGGCCTTGGCGCCGATCATCTCGACGTCGAATTTCGCGAGAACCCCCATCTCCTCGAGCTTGAGGGCGGTGTTGAGCGCGGTCTGGCCGCCCATGGTCGGCAGCAGGGCGAAGCCGCCAGGCGTGACGTGGCGCTCCTTCTCGATGATCTTCGCGACGATCTCGGGGGTGATCGGCTCGATATAGGTGGCGTCCGCCATGTCCGGGTCGGTCATGATGGTCGCGGGATTGGAGTTGACCAGGACGATCCGGTAGCCCTCCTCCTTCAGCGCCTTCACCGCCTGCGTGCCGGAATAGTCGAACTCGCAGGCCTGGCCGATGACGATCGGGCCGGCGCCGATGATCAGGATGGAGGAGATGTCGGTGCGTTTCGGCATGAGGCTCCGGCCCTTTGAAGGCTCGTCTGGATCTTCGGGGACGTCCGGCGCAAAAAAAGAGGCCGGACTCGCATCGAGCCAGCCTCCCGCAACCGCATCCCCTGAACATCGGGTCGCGTGATTAAGCGGCCCCTATAGACGGCTTTCCCGCCGATGGGAAGCCGCGACGACGACGCGGGCGGCAGCCGCCCGGTCGCGGAGTGAAACGCCGCCGCGCGGGGGCGCGGCGGCTTCCCGGCTCACGCCGAGACGTCGAACAGCAGCGAGGTCGAGGTCCCGGAGGTCGACTGGCCGGAGGTGCCGTAGCCCGACCCGAGCTTCTCCTGGAGCTGCTTCAGGAAATCCTGCAGAGCCGTGCTCACCGCCGAATCGTTGGTGGTGATGGTGAGGCTGGTGGTGCCGGTGCTCTCGCTCTCCTCGCCCGGAGGCGGCCCGGGGGGCGGTCCGCCGGGGCCGCGACCGCCGCCAGGGCCGTTGGCGAAGGTCTCGGAAAAGATCTCCTTGAGTTCGGCGGCCTGGTCCTCGGTGAGCGTGCCGGCCTCGACCTGCTCGGCGATCAGGCTGTCGATCTTCGACTTGGCTTCCTCGGGGCTCGGCGGCGCGGTGCGGGTGGAGGAGAAGCTTCCGCGCTCCGCCTTCATCGCCTGGTCGATCGAGTCGAGCGCGGACGACAAGGCGCTCGCGTCCGTCGAGGACACCTCGCCGGACGAAACCTGTGCGGCGAGGGTATTTTGCAGCATGTCGCGCGGCGAGGGTCGCTGCGCGGCGTACGAGGACGATGAGATCGTCGTCGTCATGGGTGCCTCCTTCGGTGGCGGGTACAGGACTACACTGACAACCGCACGACGCGCCGATATGCTTAATGCGATCTTAGCGCCGCCGCCGACTTGGTTTCGGACTATTTCCGCAGCCCCGCACCGAAACAGACCGAAACAAAATTCTGTTTCTCCACCCGTCTCCCCTCACCTATCTGTCCGCCATGTCGAGCGAACCCCACATTCTCATCGTCGAGGACGACCGCGAGATTCGCGGCCTGATCGCCCGTTTCCTGAAGTCCAACGACTTCCGCGTCTCCACCGCCGGCGACGGGCGCGAGATGGACAGGATCCTGGCCGACAGCCGGATCGACCTCGTCATCCTGGACGTCATGCTGCCGCACGAGGACGGCCTGTCGATCTGCCGCCGCCTGCGATCGCAGACGAAGCTGCCGATCATCATGGTCTCGGCCAAGGGCGAGGAACTCGACCGGGTGCTGGGCCTCGAGCTCGGCGCCGACGACTACCTCGTCAAGCCCTTCGCCTCGCGCGAGCTGCTGGCGCGGGTGCGCGCCGTCCTGCGACGCTCCACCGGACAGCAGGACGAGGCGCCGACGGACGCGTCCCACCGGTTCCAGTTCCACGGCTGGACGCTCGATGCCCTTCGCCGCAGCCTGACCGACCCCGGCGGCGCCCGCGTCTCGGTCACCGACGGCGAGTTCGACCTGTTGCGCGTCTTCTGCCAGCGGCCGGGCCGCCTTCTCAGCCGCGACCAGCTCATCGACCTCACCCAGGGTCGCGCGGCCGGCCCGAACGAGCGCAGCATCGACATCCTGGTGGTCCGCCTGCGGCGCAAGATCGAAGCCGATCCGCAGCGTCCCGATCTCATCAAGACGGTGCGGTCCGGCGGCTACATGTTCACGCCCGACGTCGAGGCGCAGTGATGGCGGACCGGCCGGGACCGCTCTGGGCACGGCTGATTCCCGACAGGATCGCCGGCCAGATCGCCCTGCTGGTCATCCTCTCCGTCTGCGCGCTCCATCTGGTGTTCTTCATCACGGTGGTCTGGTCGCGGCAGGACCGGGGCGAGCATCCGGCAGAGACGACCGGCCGCGTCGCGGGCTACGTCCGTCTGCTCGACGTCACGCCGCCCGCCGAGCGGGCGCAGGTGATCGCCCGCATCCGGAGCACCACGCCGGATCTGGGCATCGAGCTGCCTGCGGCCGAAACACCGGCCGCCCCCGCGGTCCCCGACCACCGCGCGATGCACCTGAGACGCCTGCTGGGTGAGGGTTTCAACGTCGGCGAGCCGGTGGAGGCCGGCGGCCGGACGGGAAGCGACCGGGTGCGGATCGTCATCGGCCTCAGGGACGGCACGCCGGCGGCGGTGACGCTGCTGCGGGACAGGTCGCCGCCGCCCCCGGGCGGCCCCCTGCGGGCGACGATCATCTTCGTTCTGGTCAGCCTCGCCATGCTCGGATCATGGGCAGCGTTGTCGCTGACGAAGCCGCTGCGCGCCATCGAGGCGACGGTGGAGTCCTATGGCTTCGGACAGACCGTCCAGCCCCTGCCCGAGAGCGGGCCGCGCGAGATCCGTACGGTGGCGCGCGCCCTCAACCGCATGCAGGAGCGCATCACCAAGCTGGTCGATGACCGGACCAAGACCCTCGCCGCGGTCGGCCACGACCTGCGCACGCCGATCACGCGGCTGCGGCTGCGCGCGGAGATGCTCGACGAGAGCCCGGAACGCAGCCGCATGCTGGCCGATCTCGACCAGATGGATGCGCTGGTGCAGAGCGCCCTCACCCACCTGCGCGATGGCCGCAGCGACGCCGCGTCCACGACATTCGACCTGCAGAGCCTGCTCCAGACGATCGCTGACGGCTATGCCGACATGGGGAAGCCGGTGACCATGCAGGTCTCGGGCCGCCTGCCCGTCCGTGGCCGGCCCCTGGACGTCGAGCGCGCGGTGGCCAACGTGGTCGACAACGCGATCAAGTACGGAGGTGCGGCGGACCTGTCGCTGACCCGCGAGGGCGACATGGCGGTGATCGCGGTGGCCGATCACGGGCCCGGCATTCCCGCCGCCCGGCGCGCCGCGATGCTCGAGCCCTTCGTGCGCGGCGAGGACGCACGGACCATGAACGACACCGAAGGCTTCGGGCTCGGGCTGACGATCGCCCGCTCGGTGATGGAAGCCCATGGCGGCGGCATCGCCCTCGGCGACAACGCCCCCTCAGGCCTGGTCGTCAGGCTCAGCCTGCCGATCTCCTGATCGCGTCAGGGGCGCACAGTCGCGGCGCGGGGGGACAGCTTCTCGGCGAGCGTGCGCGCGAGGTTGACCCCGAGGCAGTGATAGCTGCCGTCCACCATGTTGTCGCCGGCGGTCGGCAGCATCTCGTCCGGGCGGAGCCGGCCTTCCGTGATCAGGGTCGAGAACAGTTCGCCCCGCCGAAAGACCGGGGTGTCGGTCTCGACCGCCACCTCGTGCAGGGCGGCGACATAGCTGGCATAGGCCGGGAACCGGTCGGCGCGCGGCAGGGGCAACTGGTCCATCAGCAGGACGTCCGCCCCGCCCTCGCGGATCATGGCGATCCCCTTGCGCAGGATACGTTTGAACTTCTCGATGCCGATGTCGTGGATCGCATCGAAGACGCCGGCCTGCCAGATCACCAGCTTCGGCTGCTCGGACAACACGTCCGCCTCGATGCGCTGGTACATCTGATGGGCGGAATTGCCGCCGACGCCGGAATTGATCACGTCGATCTCGTGGCCCTGCAGCAGGGACGCCAGCGCGGTGCGCATCACGGCGGGATAGGCGCGCTCCTCCGAGGATGCACCGGTGCCGAGGGTCGACGATGAGCCGAGCGCGACGATGGTGAGCTTCTGTCCGTCGGCGATGGCGGCACGGGCCCGCGGCAGGTCGGCCGGGAAGCTGCGGAGCGTCGCAGGCACGGGGCATGAGACGTCGGTGAGCACGCGCGGTTCCGACCCCTGGGCAGGGCCCAGGAGGACCGACAGGGCCAGAAGCGGCCCCAGTGCACGGGACGACCGGAACAGTCTCACGCCGTCTTCACCTCGCTGACGCCGGATGCGGCTTTGGCCGGCACCTTGGCTGTCGCACTCCTGTACCATTCAAGCACGGCTGCCGTGGCAAGCAAGAGGGTAATGCCGACGAGGTTGACGAGGACCTGCATCACGGGACCGCGCCCGATTTCGGTGAAGGCGAACGTGCCCAGGAGCGAGAGGATGACGCCGAAGCAGAACAGCGGGAGCGAATGGCGCCCGGCCTGTTCCAGCAGCCGGGCCGGTGCGGTGGCGAGCCAGGCGGCCGTGCGCGGCACATGGGCGGCGACGAGATAGGCGAGCGAGAGCGCGTGGGCGAAGCGCCACAGCGAGAGATTGGTCTTGTCGAGGTCGAGACGCCACTCGTCGGGCAGGACGACGCTCTCGAACCCGGCGATGACGGCCCAGGGCGCGGTGCTGACGAGGCCGAAGAGGACGACGGCGAGCGCCGCCACGGTGATGACCGGCGAGCGCGGCAGGGCGACGCCGCGCAGCACCGCCTGGCCGGCGACAAGTCCGGTGGTGAACAGGAGCTGCCAGGCGAAGGGATTGAAGAACCAGGAGCCGCCCGTGGACATGTTGGGGATGGCGAGCTCGAGCAGCCAGGAGCCGGCGTAGAGGGCGGCGGAGGCGGCGAGCGCCAGGGCCGGAGCGATGCGGGCGAGCAGCCACAGCACCGGCAGCATGGCGAGGAGGACGATGTAGAGCGGCAGGATGTCCAGGTAGTTCGGCAGGAAGACCAGCGCCGCCGTCTGCAACAGGGTCGTGGCGGGATCCTGGAAGAAGGGCAGGATCGCGACGTGCTCGTAATAGACCGGGTTGCCGAAGCGCACCGCCATGAAGGCGACGGCGACGGCGGTGAAGACGAACAGGCCGAGATGGGCGAGATAGAGCTTCCAGACGCGCGCGACGATCTGGGCGGTGCCGGTCACGAAGCTGCGGCGGTCCATGACCGTGCCGTAGGCGAGCGCCGCGGAGAAGCCGGCCAGCAGCACGAAATATTCGGCCGCGTCGGAAAAGCCCATCGAGGTCGGCGTGACGCGGGTGAGCACGTTGCCGGCCACGTGGTCGACGAAGATGATCAGCAGGGAGAGGCCGCGGAAGACGTCGACGCGCACGTCCCTGTCCACGCGCACCGCGGAGGCGGGTGACGCGCCGAGCCAGAACCAGGAGCCGAAGGACAGCGGAGCGGGCATGGAGACCGGGACGGGAGGGCGACGGGGAACGGCGGATGCACGTCTGCGGTTGGACGCTGCGTCTTTACGCGCAAATCATGGCTAAAGTTTCCACAACGCGATCACGATCACCCACGGACGATCACGACTGCGCGAGCGTCTCCGCCAGCACCTCCCGGACCCGCCCGGGGCGCTCCATCGGGTAGAAATGGGTGGTGTCGGGAAGGGTCTCCACGCGCACGCGCGGGGCGACGCGGGCGATCCGCGCGGCCCCGCCATAGACCGTCGAGCGGTTGCTGCCGGCGAGGATGGTGACGGGCACGCGCACCCGCGCGAGCGCCCCCCAGGGGTTCTGCGTCTGGGTGGCGAAGTTGGCGGCCTCCCACGCGGGCGCGCAGGCGAGGCGCACGCCGGCGGGATCCTCCACGAACCCGCCCTCCACATAGCCCTCCAGGAAGCCCGGCTGCCAGGAGGCGAAGGTCTTGCGCGTGCGATAGGTCGCGACCGCCTCCTCCTTCGACGGAAACACGGCGCGGCGCTTGGCCGCGCCGACGGCGAGGTCGAAGCGGCGCATGCGGGCGGCGCCCCATGGCGTGCGCGCGAAGAGCCAGAGCCAGGGGTGCATCATCACGGGATCGAGGAGGACGAGCGCGCGCACGCGCGCCGGCCGCCGCGCCGCCGCGAGGAGGGCGGCGACCGACCCCATGGAATGGCCGGCGAGCACGGGCGGACGGGCGCCCTCCGGGACGATGCGGTCGAGGACCTCGACGAGGTCGTCCGCATAGGCGTTCCAGTTGGTCATCCGCGCCGGGTCCGCCGGCAGGGTGGAGAGGCCGTGGCCGCGCATGTCGAGGGCGACGATGCTGCGGTCGGCCGCAAGCGGGGCGAGCAGCGGCCCGTAGGTGGCGGCGTTGAAACCGTTGGCGTGGAGGAAGACGAGGTCCGGCGGCATGCGCTCCGCCCCCCAACGCAGCCCGGACATGGCGCCGTCCGGCAGGGCGACCGTCAGGCGATCGCCGGGTTCGGCCAGGGTCGTGGTCATGATGCCATCCGCAATGCTCGTGCCCTGCCCTCTCGCAGCGCCGCTCCTAGTCGGAGGGCGCGATCTCGAGGGGAACCGCCGCCTCGTCCTTCACCTGGCCGAGGGTGAGGACGGTGCGCACGTTGCGCACGTTCGGGGTGGCGGTCAGATCGGAGACGAAATGCTGGAAGCTCGCGAGATCGGGCGCGACGCATTTCATCACGAAGTCGAAATCGCCCGATACCGTGTGGCACTCGCGGATGACCGGCCAGTGGCGCACCTTCTCGGAGAAGGCGTTGAGGTCGGCCTCGGCCTGGCTCGCCAGATGGACCATGGCGAAGACGGTGACGCCGTAGCCGAGCTTGTCGGCCGCGAGCAGCGCGCGGTAGCCGCGGATGACGCCCATCTCCTCGAGGGCACGCACGCGCCTGAGGCAGGGCGGCGCGGAAATTCCCACCCGGCTCGCCAGCTCCACGTTGGTCATGCGCCCGTCCGCCTGGAGCTCCTTGAGAATCTTCCAGTCGATGGCGTCCAGGCGAGCCTTCACGGGGGCACGTCTCCACTGTGGCGGCAGGTTGCAGCGCGGTACCAGCCGGATAGCCCAGCCCCCCTCGCCGCGCAACAAAATTTCGCCGCATCGGCCCGTCACGACAGGATCGCGAGACGGCATACCGGCGCCGTCCGCGCGTGGACAGCATCCCCGGTCCCGGCCATATACGTCGACGCATTGAAAGACCCTGCGAGGCCCTGATGAGCTTTATCGATATTGAGCGCCTGCGCGCGACCCCGCTCGAAACCGTCCCCTACGACTATCTGGTGGTGCCCAACTTCGTCCGGGCCGACCGCCTGCAGGACGTCCTCAAGGATTATCCCGACGTTCCCGGCCCGGGCTCCCACCCGCCCGCCGTGCTCGACATCCGCGGGGACTTCAAGGCGCTGATGGAGGAGCTCGACCAGGAGCCGTTCCGCAAGGCCATCGAGGAGAAGTTCGGCATCGACCTGACGGGGCGGCCGACCATGTACACGGTGCGGGGCTTCACCCGGGCGACGGACGGCAAGATCCACACCGATTCCGAGACCAAGATCATCACCGTGCTGCTCTACATGAACGACGCGTGGGATTCGGACGGCGGCCGGCTGCGCGTCCTCAACAACGGCACCGACCTCAACGACTATGCCGCGGAAATCCCGCCCGACGGCGGCACGCTGCTGGTGTTCAAGCGCTCCGACACGTCGTGGCATGGCCACGAGCCCTTCGCCGGCAAGCGCCGCGCCATCCAGATGAACTGGGTCACCAGCCAGTCCGTCGTGGACCACGAACAGGGCCGCCACGCCCGCTCCAGCCGCTTCAAGAAGTTCATCCGGATGATCACCGGAAAGGCGGCCTGACCGGTCCGGGATGCATCGCAGCCCGCCCCGCGGGTATCGCCTTGCGATGCATCCCATTCAGATTTGTGAGGATTTCCATCAACGCATTTCGTTGACAACGCCAAGAAGTCGCAGGAATCAGCCTTGCGCCATGCGCATGGCTGTTCCAAATTGCCGGCCCGCAGGGAACTTTTTTCCACCCCGATCCCGCGGCCGGACATCATGGTCACCCACAGCGAGCGCGTCGTCATCATCGGTTCCGGCCCGGCCGGATATACGGCCGCGATCTACGCGGCCCGCGCCATGCTGAAGCCGGTGCTGATCCAGGGCATCCAGCCCGGCGGCCAGCTCACGATCACTACCGACGTCGAGAACTATCCCGGCTTCGCCGACGTCATCCAGGGCCCCTGGCTCATGGAGCAGATGGAGAAGCAGGCGGCCCATGTGGGCACCCGCATCGTCTCCGACCATGTCGCCTCGGTCGACCTGAAGCAGCGCCCGTTCCGCATCACCTGCGAATCCGGCGACGTCTACGAGGCCGACTCGCTCATCATCTGCACCGGCGCCCAGGCGAAGTGGCTGGACCTGCCCTCGGAGCAGAAGTTCCGCGGCTTCGGCGTCTCGGCCTGCGCCACCTGCGACGGCTTCTTCTACCGCAACAAGGAGGTGCTGGTCGTCGGCGGCGGCAACACCGCGGTCGAGGAAGCACTGTTCCTGACCAATTTCGCCTCGAAGGTGACGGTGGTCCACCGCCGCGACGCCTTCAAGGCCGAGCGCATCCTGCAGGAGCGACTCTTCGCCCACCCGAAGATCGAGGTGGTGTGGGACAGCGCGCTCGACGAGGTGATCGGCCGCGACGACCCGACCGCCGTCACGCGCGTCAGGCTGAAGAACGTCAAGACGGGCGAGACGCAGGAGCGCCCCGTCGACGGCGTCTTCATCGCCATCGGCCATGCCCCGGCCGTCGAACTCTTCGAGGGCCAGCTCCGCAAGAAGCCGTCCGGCTACCTGTGGACCGCCCCCGATTCCACCGCCACCGATGTTCCCGGCGTCTACGCCGCCGGTGACGTCACCGACGACACCTACCGCCAGGCGGTCACCGCCGCCGGCATGGGATGCATGGCCGCCCTCGAAGCCGAACGGTTTCTCGCCCACCACGCGACGATCCGCCAAGCCGCCGAATAAGACGGACAGAGCAGCCGGCTCCGGGAGACAGTGATGGACTGGGACAAGCTGAGGATTTTCCACGCCGCCGCGGCGGCCGGAAGCTTCACGCACGCGGCCGACACGCTGGGACTGTCCCAGTCGGCGGTCTCACGCCAGGTGTCCTCGCTCGAGCAGGACCTGAAGGTTCCGCTCTTCCACCGCCATGCCCGCGGCCTCGTTCTCACCGAGCAGGGCGAGCTTCTCTACCACACGGCGCAAGACGTGCTGATGAAGCTCGAGAGCGCCAAGATCAAGCTGACGGATTCCAAGGAGCGGCCGAACGGCGAGCTCAAGGTCACGACCACCGTCGGCCTCGGCACGGCCTGGCTGGCCCCGCGGCTCGGCGAGTTCCTCGACCTCTATCCCGACATCCAGATCAAGATGATCCTCACCGACGAGGAGCTCGACCTGTCGATGCGCGAGGCGGACGTCGGCATCCGCGTGCGCCAGCCGGTGCAGCCGGATCTCATCCAGCGCAAGCTGTTCCAGATCAAGTTCCACGCCTTCGCCTCGTCCGACTACCTGAAGCGGCACGGTTCGCCGAAGAACGCGACGGAGCTCGACGGCCACCGCATCCTAGCCTTCGGCGGGCGGGCGCCGAACTACATGCAGAACGTCACCTGGCTGTCGACGGCCGGGCGGAACGGCATGGCGCCGCGCTCCTTCGCCATGACGATCAACAACATCTCGGGTCTGGTGGCGGCGGTGGAGAACGGCATCGGCGTCGCCGTTCTGCCGGACTATCTGATCCGCGACGGGTCGGGCCTCGTCCAGATCCTCGACGACGAGGAGATGCCGGTGCTCGACGCCTGGTTCGTCTATCCGGAGGAGCTGAAGTCGGTCGCCCGCGTGCAGGTGTTCCGCGACTTCCTCGTCTCCAAGGCCTCGCGCTGGCCGGGCTGAGCCGGCAGCCACGCCACATCGTCCGGAAGTTTCGACAGGGCGCCTTCCAATCCGGAAGGCGCCCTGCCCTTTTTGGGGCTCAGGCCGCGAGGCGGCTCTCGACGAGCTTCGCCCAATAGCTCATGCCGATCGGGATGATCTCGTCGTTGAAGTCGTAGGCCGGGTGATGGACGGAGGCGGTGTCGCCCTGGCCGATGAAGATGAAGGCGCCGGGGCGGGCTTCCAGCATGAAGGAGAAGTCCTCGCCGCCCATCACCGGAACGGTATCGCGGTTGACGCCCTCCTCGCCGACCACCGACGCCGCGGCGTCGCCGGCGAAGACGGCGTTGTCGGCGTGGTTCCGGGTCACCGGATAGTCCCGGTAGTAGGTGAGCTTGGCGGTGCCGCCATAGACCGCGGCCGTGCCCTCGACGACGGCGTGCAGGCGCTTCTCCACGAGGTCGCGCATCTCCGGGGTCAGGGTGCGCACGGTGCCGAGCAGCGTCGCCGTCTGCGGAATGACGTTGTCGGTGAAGCCGGCATTGAAGGCGCAGATGGAGACGACCGCGTTGCCGAGCGGGTCGACGTTGCGCGAGACGATGGACTGCACCGCGTTGACGATCTGCGAGGCGATCAGGATCGTGTCGATCGACTGGTGGGGACGCGCGGCATGGCCGCCCTTGCCCTCGACGTCGATCTGGATGCGGTCGGCCGCCGCCATGAGCGGGCCGGCGCGCAGGGCGAACTTGCCCACCGGCAGGCCCGGCGCATTGTGCATGCCGTAGACCTCCTGGATGCCAAAGCGGTCCATCATGCCGTCGTTGACCATCTCGCGGCCGCCGCCGCCGCCCTCTTCCGCCGGCTGAAAGATCACCGCCACCGTGCCGTCGAAGTTGCGCGTCTCGGCCAGGTACTTGGCGGCGCCCAGCAGCATGGCGGTGTGACCGTCGTGGCCGCAGGCGTGCATCTTCCCCGGAACCTTCGAGGCGTGGGCTAAGCCGGTGATCTCGCTGAGCGGCAGCGCGTCCATGTCGGCGCGCAGGCCGATCACCTTGCCCGAGCCGGTATTGCGGCCCTTGATGATGCCGACGACGCCGGTCTGGCCGATGCCGGTGACGACCTCGTCGCAGCCGAACTCGCGCAGCTTGTCGGCGACGATGCCGGCGGTGCGGTGAACGTCGAACATCAGCTCGGGGTGCTCGTGCAGATCGCGGCGCCAGGCGGTCACCTCGTCGTGGAGGGCGGAAATGCGGTTGACGATGGGCATGGTGGTCTCCGGGAAGGCGACGCCGGTCAGGCCGGCAGGCGGGTCTCGACGAGTTTGGCCCAATAGCTCATGCCGATGGGAAGAATCTCGTCGTTGAAATCGTAGGACGGGTGGTGAAGGCCGAAGGCGCCGCCCTGGCCGATGCCGATCATGCAGCCCGGCCGTTCCTCCAGCATGAAGGCGAAATCCTCGCCGCCCATGGCCGGGTCGACGTCGCGCCAGACGCCGGCCTCGCCGAGCACGGAGGCCGCGGCGCGGGACGCGTGATCGCATTCGGCGGCCGTGTTCATGACGCTCGGGCAGGCGCGGTCATAGGTCAGGGTGGCGGCGGCGCCGAAGGTCGCGGCGACGCCGGCGACGATCCGGTGCAGCCGCGCCTCGACCAGGTCCTGCACCGCCTTCGACAGCGTGCGAACCGTGCCGCGCAATTCCGCATTCTGCGGGATGACGTTGAAGGCCGAGCCCGCATCGACATGGCAGAGCGAGATGACGGCATTGGCGAGCGGATCGATGTTGCGCGACGCGATCGACTGGACGGCGGCGATCATGTGGGCGGCGACGAGGACGGTGTCGACGGCGAGATGCGGCCGCGCCGCGTGGCTGCCCTTGCCTTCGATGGAAACGTGGATCCAGTCGACGGCGGCGCTGGCGGCGCCGGAGATCACCGAGATGGTGCCGACCGGGTCCTGGCTGTTGTGCATGCCATAGACCTCCTGGATGCCGAACCGCTCCATCAGGTCGTCGGCGATCATGGCGCGGGCGCCATGGCCGCCCTCCTCGTCGGGCTGGAAGATCAGAACCGCAGTGCCGTCGAAGTTGCGGGTCTCGGCGAGGTATTTGGCCGCGCCGAGCAGCATGGCCATGTGCCCGTCATGGCCGCAGGCGTGCATCTTGCCGGGAACCGTGGACGCATGGTCCGCGCCGCTGGTCTCGTGGATCGGAAGGGCGTCCATGTCGGACCGCAGCCCGACGACCCGGCCCGAACTCGTCCGCGCGCCGCGGATGATGCCGACAACGCCGGAGCGGCCGATGCCGGTGATCACCTCGTCGCAGCCGAAGTCCCTGAGCTTCGCCGCGACGATCCCGGCCGTCCGCGGCAGGTCGAAGCCGAGCTCCGGGTGGCGATGGAAGTCCTGCCGCCAGCCGGCGACCTCCTCGTGCAATGCGGCGATGCGGTTGACGATCGGCACCCTGGCCTCCGGTCGCAGACGGTCAGGCCGGCATGCGGGTTTCGACGAGACGGGCCCAGTAGCTCATGCCGATGGGCAGGATCTCGTCGTTGAAGTCGTAGGCGGGGTGGTGGACGCCGAACTCGCCGCCCTGGCCGATGCCGATCATGCAGCCGGGCCGCTCCTCCAGCATGAAGGAGAAGTCCTCGGCGCCCATGGTCGGCGGCTTGTCGCGCCGCACGAGGTCCTCGCCGACGATGGAGGCGGCCACCGCGGCGGCATGCTCGGCCTCGGCGGCGTGGTTCACCACCATCGGGCAGCCATAGGTGTAGGTGAAGGTGGCCTTCGCGCCGTAGCTTTCGGCCGTCATCTCGACCACCTGCTGCAGCCGCTGCGCGACGAGGGCCTGGATGTCCTTGGTGAGCGTGCGCACCGTGCCGAGCAGTTCCGCCGTCTGCGGGATGACGTTGTTGGCATGGCCGGCGTTGAAGGCGCAGATCGAGACGACGGCGCTGCCCAGCGGATCGATGTTGCGGGCGACGACGGACTGCACGGCGATGATGATCTGGGCGGCGACGAGGACCGTGTCGACCGCCAGATGGGGCTTCGCCGCATGGCCGCCCTTGCCCTCGACGAGGATGTGGATCTTGTCGGCGGCCGCGCTGGTCGGCCCGGCGCGGACCGCGAGGGTGCCGGCGGGGTCGAGGTTGTTGTGCATGCCGTAGACCTCCTGGATGCCGAAGCGCTCCATCAGGCCGTCGGCCACCATTTCGCGGGCGCCGCCGCCGCCCTCCTCCGCCGGCTGGAAGATCAGCGCCACGGTGCCGTCGAAGTTGCGCGTCTCGGCGAGGTATTTCGCCGCACCCAGCAGCATGGCCATGTGGCCGTCATGGCCGCAGGCGTGCATCTTGCCCGGAACGGTGGAGGCATGGGGAAGGCCGGTGATCTCGGTCATCGGCAGCGCGTCCATGTCGGAGCGCAGGCCGATCACCTTGCCGGACGTGGTCTTCGAGCCGCGGATCAGGCCGACGACGCCGGTGCGGCCGATGCCGGTGACCACCTCGTCGCAGCCGAACTCGCGCAGCTTGTCCGCCACGATGGCGGAGGTGCGCGGCAGGTCGAAGAGCAGTTCGGGATGCTGGTGGAAGTCGCGGCGCCACGCCGTGGCTTCCTCATGCAGCCCGGCGATCCGGTTCACGATGGGCATGGATGCGTTCCGAGGGGAGAAAGGCCCACAGAACCGGAGCCCGGGCGGCGGGTCAACCGGGCTGCCATGCGGTCGGCTCCTCTTGACGCGCATGGCTCCCGTCGGCTCCCTCGGTCCCATGACACTCACCAGCATCGAACTTCTCGACCGCCTCGTCGGCTTCCCCTCGGTGTCCGACGCCAGCAACCTCGATCTCGTCGCCTTCATCGGCGAGTATTTGACCGCGCATGGCGTCGCCTACGAGGTCATCCACCAGCCCGATGGGCGCAACGCCAACGTCTGGGCCACCGTCGGCCCGCGCATCGACGGCGGCGTCGTGCTCTCCGGCCATCTCGACGTGGTGCCGGTGGAGGGTCAGCCCTGGACCTCCGACCCTTTCACCCTGACGCCGAAGGGCGACCGGCTCTACGGCCGCGGCACCTGCGACATGAAGGGGTTCGACGCCTGCGTGCTGGCGGCGGTGCCGGCCATGGTCGCCGCCGACCTCAAGCGGCCGATCCACATTTGCCTCACCGCCGATGAGGAGATCCGCATGGACGGCGCCCGCGCCGTCATTTCCCGGCTCGGCAAGGACTGGACGCGGCCCTCGCTCTGCATCGTCGGCGAGCCGAGCCGCATGAAGGTGGTCACCGGCCACAAGGGCTACATGCGCATCGACACGCATGTGCGCGGCCACGAGGTGCATTCCTCGAACCGCTATGCCGGCGTCTCGGCGATCTTCGTCGCCGCCCGCCTCGTCAGTTGGATCGAGGAGCGCGACCTGAGGAACAAGGCCGAGGCGGAGGCGACCGGCGGCGCGCCCTATTTCGATCCCGGCTGGACCATGCTGCATGTCGGAACGCTGTCGGGCGGCACGGCCCACAACATCACCGCGCTCGACTGCCACTTCGTCACCGGCATCCGCGTGGTGCCGGGCGACGACGGCATGCGCTACGTCCGGGAATATCAGGACTTCGTCCGCCGCGAGATCGAGCCGGCCATGAAGGCCGTCCATCCCGACGCCGGCGTGGCCATCACCTGGCGGGTCGGCGGCGAGCCGCTGGTGCGCGAGGAGGACGGCGAGGCCGAGCGCCTCGCCCGCCGGCTCACCGGCGACAACGGCATCCAGGTCGTGCCCTACGGCGCCGAGGCGGGCCTGTTCCAGGCGGCCGGCATTTCCACCGTCATCTGCGGCCCGGGCGACATCGCCCAGGCCCACCAGCCGGACGAGTGGGTCGAGGTGTCGGAGCTCGCCAAGTGCGACGCCTTCATCGCCGGCGTCATCCGCGAGTGCTCGGCCTGAGGGCGGCATCGCGAGAAGCCGCACTGCACGGATCAAGTGCGTCCTTCGAGGCTCGCTTCGCTCGCACCTCAGGATGAGGGGGTGGTGACCGGCACAACGCCGGACGAACCTGCGCTGCCCACATTCTGCCGGCCGGAATGCAGGACACCCACCCTCCTCATCCTGAGGTGCGAGCCACGGCGATGCGTCAGCATCGTCAGGAGGCGAGCCTCGAAGGACGCACTTGGGTCGTGCAGGCAAACACCCGACCACGACCGCACCGCCCGCGCCTCCCGGCGCGGACGATGACGAGCCTGCAGATCAGCGCTGGCGAGCGATGATCCGCGCCTGGATGCCGTCGTAGACACCCTGCGGCACGATGTTCTTGCGGACGAGCTCGTCCTTGCCGCGATAGGGGCGGCCGGCGATGATCGCGCGGGCCCGGGCCTCGCCGATGCCCGGCAGAACGCGAAGCTCGGCCTCGGTCGCGGAATTGATGTCGATGAGGGCGGCGGCCGGGGTCGTCGCGGCGGGTGCCGGGGTCGTCGCGGGAGCCGCGGGGCGGGTCGCAGGCGGGGTCGCCGGCTGGGTCGCGGTCTGCGCCATGGCGGCGGTACCGGCGAGAGCGAGGGAGGCGGCGAGCATCAGGGTCTTCAGCATGGGCGTGTCCTTCCGTGGCGTCGGGTTCAGGGGGGCCTCGCAGCGCTGCGCCGCTCCTGCCGACCATGCGAGGTCACCACCCGTTGATGGCGCATGCAAGACGGCTTTTCGCTGCGACCGTGTTCCTCCGGTGAACGCCGGCCGAACGCGCCGTTGAGGCTTCCGTCAGGAGACGTGGGCAGCCAGCGCTGCCTCACGGGCGGCCTCATAAAAATGAATGTTCATTCTCTTTTTTGTTGCAGTGCGGTTCGCCCTGCCCTATGGACATTCCTGCCCCGAGGACCCCGTCGCCATGCCGCGGATCGACACCGCCCAGCGCATAGACCGCAAGACGGCGATCCTCGACGCCGCCGAGCGCTGCTTCGTGCGGTCCGGATTCCACGGCACCTCCATGAGCGAGATCTGCGCCGAGGCCGGCATGAGCCCGGGCAACCTCTATCGCTACTTCCCCTCCAAGGAAGCAATGATCGAGGGCCTGTGCGAGCGCGACTTCGCCGAGGTCGGCGAGGGCTTCGCCGCCCTCGCCCAGGCGCCCGACATCTGGGAGGCCTTCGAGGCCCTCGCCCGCTTCCACATGATCGAGGAGCCGCGCGAGAGCTGCCAGCTTTGGGTCGAGATCATGTCGGAGGCCACGAGAAATCCGCAGATCGGTGCGCTCCGTAAGAAGATCGACGCTTTCATCGAGGCGAAGATGCGCTTTGCGATGGACGTGGCCCGTGACCGCGGACAGACCCATCCCGAAGCCGACCTCGAACGTGCCGTGCAGTTCCTCATCACCTTCGCCGACGGTCTGATGCTGCGGCGCGCCCGCGATACCCGCTTCGATCCCGGGCCGCATGTCGCGCTGATGTTCACCATCCTGCGTTCCATGCTGCTGCCACCCGCCACGCCGGCCGATGATAGGCTGAAAACACCATGACCGCCCCCGCCCGCACCTTCCTTCTCGCCGCCATCCTGGCCGGCGCCCTGGCCGGGGCCGCGGCCGCCCAGACCGTGGCGCCCGCCATCACGGTGGCCGCAGCATCGCGCACCGAGTTGCGCGAGACCGTCATCGTCACCGGTTCCTTCGTCGCCCGCGACGAGGTCATGGTGTCCCCGGAGGTCGACGGCCTGACGATCACGGAAATCCTCGCCGAGGAAGGCGACAAGGTCGCCGCCGGCCAGGTGCTGGCGCGCCTCAACCGCGAGATGCTGGACGTGCAGCTCGCCCAGAACGCCGCCCAGATCAGCCGCGCCGAGGCCGCCATCGCCCAGGCCCGGGCGTCGATCGTGGAGGCGACCTCGGCGCGCACCCTCGCCCAGCAGCAGCTCGAGCGCACCCAGCAGCTCCAGCGCAGCGGCGCGTCCACCGCCGACGCCCTCGACCAGCGGACCAGCGCCGCCCGCACGGCCGGCGCCCGGCTCGAATCCGCGACCAATGCCCTCGCCCTCGCCGAGGCCGATCTCGTCCTCGCCCGGGCCCAGCGCCGGGACATCGAGCTTCGCATCGCCCGCACCGAGATCAAGGCCAAGGTCGGCGGCACCATTTCCCGCCGCACCGCCCGTCTCGGCGCCCTCGCGGCGGCGGCCGGCGATCCGCTCTTCCGCATCATCGCCGACTCCGAGGTCGAACTGGAAGCCGACGTGCCGGAGACGACGCTCGCCCGCATGCGTCCCGGCCAGCCCGCGACGGTCGAGGCTGCGGGCTACGACAAGCCCTTCGCCGGCACCGTCCGCCTCGTCGCGCCGGAGGTGAACCGCACCAACCGGCTCGGCCGCGTCCGCGTGAACCTGACCGCCGACGAGCGTCCGCCGCTCGGCGCCTTCGGCCGGGCCACGGTCGAGGTCGCCCGCTCGACCGGGCTCACCGTGCCGCTCTCGGCGGTGATGTTCGGGCCGTCCGCGAACATCATCCAGGTCGTGAAGAACGGCGTGGTCGAGACGCGCGAGGTCGTGGTCGGCCTGCGCGCCCAGGGCCGCGTCGAGATCCGCAGCGGCATCGCCGAGGGCGACGAGGTCGTGGTGGTCTCGGGAAGCTTCGTCCGCAACGGCGACCGGGTCACACCGGTCGCGGCCACCCAGCGCTGAGGAGGCCGGGCCATGTCCTCCTTCAACATCTCCGCCTACTCGATCCGCCAGCCGGTCCCCTCGATCGTGCTGTTCATCGTGCTCTGCTTCCTCGGCTGGATGAGCTACAACAACCTGCCGATCACGCGCTTTCCCAACATCGACGTGCCGCTCATCCAGATCCGGGTGACGCAGGCGGGCGCCGCGCCGGCCGAGCTGGAAAGCCAGATCTCCAAGCGGGTCGAGGACGCGGTCGCCAACATCACCGGCGTCAAGAACGTCATCTCGAACCTGACCGACGGCCAGTCCTCGACGGTGGTCGAGTTCCGCCTGGAGGTGAACACCGACCGGGCGCTGAATGACGTCAAGGACGCCATCGCCAAGATCCGCGCCGACCTGCCGCGCAACATCGACGAGCCGATCATCGAGCGGCTCGACATCGAGAACCAGGCGATCATGACGGTAGCCGTCGCGGCCCCTGCCAAGACGCTGGAACAGCTCTCCTGGTTCGTCGACGACACGGTGAAGCGCGAGTTGCAGGGCCTGCGCGGCATCGGCCGCATCAGCCGCAACGGCGGCGTGCTGCGCGAGATCCGCGTCGCCCTCGATCCCAACCGGCTGATGGCACTCGGCATCACTGCGGGCGACGTCAACCGGCAGCTGCGCGCCACCAACGTCGACCTCGCCGGCGGCCAGGGCGACATCGGGGGCCAGCAGCAGTCGATCCGCACGCTGGCCGGCGCCCAGACGGTGGAGGAGCTCGCCGCCACGCGCATCGTGCTCCCGGGCGGGCGCCAGGTGGTGCTCTCCGATCTCGGCACCGTCACCGACCTCTACGAGGAGCCGAAGAGCTTCACCCGCCTCAACGGCGAGACCCCGACGGTGGCCTTCCAGGTCTTCCGGTCGAAGGGCGCCTCGGACGTCCGCGTCGCCGCCCTCGCCCGGGCCAAGATCAACGAGCTGCGCGCGGCGCATCCCAGCATCACCTTCACCGAGATCGACAATTCGGTGAACTACACGGCCGGCAACCACACCTCGGCCATGACCATGCTGCTGGAAGGCGCCGGCCTCACGGTCATCGTCGTCTTCCTGTTCCTGCGCGACTTCCGCGCCACGATCATCTCGGCGGTGGCCCTGCCGCTCTCCATCATCCCGACCTTCTGGGTGATGGACATGCTCGGCTTCTCGATGAATCTCGTCTCGCTGCTGGCGGTGATCCTCGTCACGGGCATTCTCGTCGACGACGCCATCGTCGAGATCGAGAACATCGTCAGACACATGAAGATGGGCAAATCGCCCTATCGCGCGTCGATGGAGGCGGCGGACGAGATCGGTCTCGCGGTCATCGCCATCTCGCTGACCATCGTCGCCGTCTTCGCGCCGGTGTCGTTCATGGGCGGCATCGCCGGCCAGTACTTCAAGCAGTTCGGCCTCGTGGTGGCCATCGCGGTGCTGTTCTCGCTCCTGGTGGCACGATTGATAACACCCATGCTGGCGGCCTATTTCCTCAGGCCCCACGAGCACAAGGAAGCCCGCGACGGCGTCCTCATGCGCGCCTACCTGCGCTTCCTGTCGGGCACGATCCGCTTCCGCTACCTCACGTTGCTCGCCGGCATCGGCGTCTTCGCGGTGTCGATCTGGGCGGTGAAGTTCCTGCCCACCGGCTTCATCCCCTTCCCGGACGAGGCACGCTTCGTCATCTCCATGGAACTGCCGCCGGGCTCGACGCTGGAGGACACCCGCGCGCGGTCCGACCAGCTCGCCAAGCTCATCCGCGAGAAGACGCCGGAGGTGGAATCGGTCCTGGTCATCGGCGGATCGAATCCCGTCGGCACGCTGGAAATCCGCCGCGCCACAGTCATCGTGCGCCTCGTCCACAAGACAAAGCGCGAGCGCAAGCAGCGGCAGATCCAGCAGGCGACCTCGCCGCTCTTCACCCAGATTCCCGATATCCGCGCCTGGTACGTCAACGACCGCGGCGAGCGCGAGCTGTCGATCATCGTGCGCGGCGACAACGCGGCGAACCTGTCGAAGGCGGTCGCCTCGCTGGAAGCCGAGATGCGCCAGCTTCCGGGTTTCGTGAACGTCGCCGCCACCGCCGGCCTCGACCGGCCGGAGATCCGCGTCGTGCCGAAGACGGACGAGGCGGCGCGCTACGGCATCACCACGGACCAGATCTCGGAAGCCGTGCGCATCGCCACGATCGGCGACGTGGCGGCCAACCTCGCCAAGTTCAATGCGGGCGACCGGCTGGTGCCGATCCGCGTGCAGCTCGACACGGACGCCCGCGCCCGGCTCGACATCCTCTCGGCGCTGACGGTGACCACGCCGTCCGGCCAGCAGGTGCCGCTGACCGCGGTGGCCGACATCACCTTCGGCCAGGGCCCCTCCTCCATCGAGCGCTACAACCGGGTGCGCCGGGTGAACATCGGCACCGATCTCGGCCGCGGCCTCGAAATCGGTCCGGCGCTCGAGCAGGTCTTCGCCCTGCCGGCAGCCCGCAACCTGCCGGCCGGCGTGTCGTTCCAGCGCGGCGGCGACGCGGAGGTGATGGAAGAGGTCTTCCAGGGCTTCGCCATGGCCATGGGCACGGGCCTCCTGATGGTGCTCGGCGTGCTCGTGCTGCTGTTCCACTCGGTGTTCCAGCCGCTGACCATCCTGATGTCGCTGCCGCTCTCCCTCGGCGGCGTCATCATCGCGCTGCTGCTGACCAACAACGCCATC
>LNFM01004915.1_pt1 | contig 23906 bp, 22 predicted proteins | sample 596031 | NCBI WGS metagenome assembly LNFM01 (sample SAMN04254537, study PRJNA301005) | activated carbon metagenome | isolation source: dual media filters at the Ann Arbor, Michigan drinking water treatment plant | place: USA: Ann Arbor | reverse complement strand
CTTCGGGCTCTTAGCTCAGTTGGTAGAGCAGCGGACTCTTAATCCGTAGGTCGAGTGTTCGAGTCACTCAGGGCCCACCAGTAAATTCAACGGCTTAGGCAAATCGCCTAGGCCGTTGTTCTTTGTAGCGTCTTGTTCGTAGCCACCGAACGCCTCCAATCGGTTCGTTGCCCCCTTCAAAGCCTCTTTGTCCAACCAGGTCGATGATGCCAAGCATTTGTGTGCCGCCGAGGTGGTGCTCTCTAAGGACCCTGAGGCGATGGCCGCGGACCAGAATTCGTTCCTTCATCCTCAATACCGTGGCTGCACCGCACGATCTGGATCCGTTCATCGCCTTGGTCAAGCGCGTTTGCACGATGACGCTGGTGGGCGCGCCGGAACACCCGCACGCGGGACGGAGCGTGTTTGGCCTGACATTCAGTCGCCGCCGACTGAGTGGATCGTTTATTGGCCGCATCCGCGAAACGCAGGTGATGCTCGACTTTTGCGTCGAGCACCGGACCGTCTTCGACATCGATTTAATCGCGACGACCGAGATCAACACTGCCTACGAGCGCATGCTCAGGAGCGAAGGCAAGTACCGCTTCGTGATCGACATGGCAGCGCTGCAGGCAGGGCCGGCGACAGCCTGATGGCCTCGTCTCCGCACACTCGCTTTTTGTGACAATGGGAAAGGTGTCGGAGGGTTCGCACTGTGCACGTCGCCTTTTTTGCTGAGCAGCTGTACTACCTGCCGCAGTTTCTGCCAGTGATCGAGGAGCTGTGTCGGCGTGGCCACCGCGTCACGACGCTGCTTCGACTCGACCCGCAGTGCGCCGGCATGGCGCTGAATTTGCCGGGCGAAGGTGACGGTCGCGGCGATCTGATCAGGGTGGCCAGCGTCCGCGAAGGCTACGCCCGATTGAGGCAACTGGCCCCCGACTGGGCGGTGTTTGGCACGTTTCTTGACGCCAGCGAGACGCTGGCAGCGAACACCCGGACGGCATTGGTTTACCACGGCATCGGTGTTAAAAACGTGCTGTTCGACAAGCGCCTCAATGCCTTCGACTTGCGCTGTGTCGAATCGCAGCGCGTGCTCGACGAACTGACAGCACGCGATCCGGCTGCCCGCCCACGTTGCGCGTTGGTCGGGTTTGCGAAGCTGGATCCGCTGATCACCGCGCCGCGTCCCGCTCGGCGCGCGTCGGGGGCCGCGCCGGTGCTGTTGTACGCCCCCACTTTCTACCCTTCTTCGCTGGAGCGCATGCCGGTCCGGCTCCCTGATCTGGTGCCTGGTGCGAAATGGATCGTTAAGCCGCATTTTTTCAGCTGGACGCTGAAGCAGTACGCCCCGCAGCGCGAACAACTCGCGGAGTGGGCACGCGATGCGCGGGTCGAAGTGTGCGGTCCGGAGGTCTACAACCTGGTGCCGCTGATGGCCCGGGCCGATGTGCTGGTCAGCGATGCGTCCAGTGCCTTGTTCGAGTTTGCAGCGCTGGGCCGGCCGGTGGTCTGGTGTCGGTTTCTGGCGCTGCGCTGGAGCTACCGCGGGCCGTTTGCCTGGCGATTCAAGCAACGCATGGATCCGAACACGCCGCGCTATGAGGCTGTTGCCCACACGGCGGACAAGCCCGCGCAGCTGGGTGGCGTGTTGTTTCGCGCCATCGCCGAGAGCACCGATCCAGACTGTGCGCTTCAACCGCAGCGCGAGGCGCTGATCGAACACCTGATAGGCCCGCGTGACGGACGGGCCTCGGAGCGCATCTCTGATGAGCTGACACGGCGCCTGGGCCGGGTCACAGCACTCGACGGATGACCTCGATGATCTCGCTGGTCGAGATCGACGGTGTGCGCGGCAAATAGACAACTTCGCAGATCGAACTGAAATCGTCGAAGCGGCCAGCCCAGTCGTCGCCCATCACCAGCATGGCCGCGCCGTGGCGCCGCAGGTAGTCGCCCTTCAGCTGGAGTGACGCTTCGACAAACACCTCGTCCACGCATCGCAGAGCTGCGATCATCGACAGCCGGTCGGCTTCGCTGTAGATCGGCAAGCGCCCCTTCTTGACGAGGTTCAACGCATCCGACGACACACCGACAACCAGCCGGTCACCCAGCGCGCGGGCTCGCTCGAGGATGTTGACATGGCCGATGTGCAGCACGTCGAACGTGCCGAAGGTCAGGACGGTGCGCAGGCTCATGGCGGCTCGGATCAGGTCGGTGGCCGGTAGTTGCCGTCCAGGTTGTTGAATTGGCGCTGGCTGCAGTGCGCCAGGAAAGCCGCATCGGCCGCCCGCAAATCCTCAGGCACGCTGTCCGATGCAATCAAGCGCCGCTCCACCTGCCAAGCGAACGACGGTCGAACGTACTGGTTCGCCACTGCGAATTCGACCGCTTCGGCAGAGACTTCGCCTGCATCCAGGCCGCTGTAGAGCGCCTCGAACCACGGTGTCTCGAATGGATGGTTGCGGGCCAGCCAAGGCTGTGCGGAGCGGCGGGTGTAGTGCAGCAAGCCCGTGCGCTGCGGTTCGAAATGATCGAGTGCGTTCCACTGTGCCGAAAACGAACCCTTGAGCCAGACGGGCTTGAGCTTCATCAGGGCCGGATAGCTGTAACGACCGCTGTCCAGATCGTCGGCGACGCGCTGCGGTGACCACGCCCGCAGCCGGTCGCAGCGCAGAAGCATCACGCTCGATGAATGGATGCTGGTGCGCCCGTCGCGGCCGTGCTCGGCGCGCCGCAGCAGCCGAACGCCGAATCGCATCGGCAGATCGTGCAACTCGGCGATGTCGCGCAGCACCAGTTGGTCGGAGTCGAGGTAGATCGCGCGGCCCTGCCAGCCGGCCAGCATCGGCACCGCGAAGCGATGAAAGGAGAATGGCGTCACTGGCCGGTTTTCGGGCTTGCTCGGCAACGGTGGCGTGGGCCCGAGCAATTCACCGATGTCGAACACGTCGACCGTGCGCCGCGTGTGGCGGCGGATCGACCAACGCAGCACCTCGAACATAAGGACATAAGGGGATGGGTGTGTACCGCGCCGACATAAACCCGGATCGGGTCGGTGGCAGCAGGGTCAGGGAGTGGCATGTAGGCAGGGTGATGCGCGATTCGAGAGAAGCCAGAAGATACCGCATGTGTCTCAGACATCCATCTGGTCTGAAATCGGCTCGATGCCAACCGAGCGGTAAATTGCCTGCGTTCTGACGTCGACCGGGCTCTCGCCGGAGGACGACGTGGGCAGCACCAAGCTACGCACCTGCAACCCGCTACCCAGCAGCCGCAGCGTCAACAACGCGGTGGTCAGCGTGCCGACGATCAAGGTTCCCGACAGCAGCGGGGCCAGCACCTCGACCGGCAAGGTGGCAGGCAAGGTCATCACGTCGCTTGTCAGGCCCGGCAGTTGTTCGCGCAGCGGCAGGTGCTCGGCCGCGGGGTGCGGCTTCAGTGCTACTCGCTGGCCGCGCTCGCTGTGTTTCGTCACCAGCGCAGCGATGCACTGCGCCAGATCCTCCTCGGCGCTCAGGAAGCGCGGGTGAGGCAACAGCACCAGCAGCCCCAGCCCAGCGCAGCGCGCCGCATCCACGCCTGCCAGCGCGGCGGCTGCCGCGCACACCCGTGTTGTGCGCGGATCGGTGAACCAGGCAGACAGAAACGGATGCACCGGTTTGCCCACCAGACCCGCATGCACCTGCTGCGGCAGCAGCACATAGGCTTCCTGCACCGCCCGCGACCCACCGACCAGCGACGGTCGTTCCAGCGGCAAGCCGTACTTCAGGCTGCGTCGCCGGTTGGACAGCGACTCGCGCCAAGCCGGCAGGGCGTCACGGTGGGGCAGGTAGCTGTACAGGCCGTCGTCGAGGTAGATGCGCCGCGCCGAAGGACAACCACGCACGGCGGCATAGAACTCGATCCGGCGGTCGTTGCCGACCGCGATGGTGCGCGGGTTCAGCGTGCGACTCAGGGTGCTCAGGGCAGCAAGCACGCCGGACGCCGCGTGTGTCGAAGGCAACGCCGCAAATCGCTGCACCGCAACGCCGGGGAGGTGCCCCGCCTCGATCGACTCGGCGATGTAGTCGCGCGCACGGACCGGCCGGTCGATCACCGCCAGCGTCTGCTCACCTTCCGACAAGGGCCCGTTCATCAGCCCCAGCGAAAAGAAGCTGTGCAGGGGCGAGGAGGCCAGGTAGAGACAGGGGCGGCAAGCAACCATGGAGATTTTGAGTTTGGTGTTCCAGCATGACTGCCGCTGCTGCTGCTGCCCGACTGTCCAGAGGGCGCGCTGCGAGCGGTCGATTGTTCAAGCCCCCAGCTTCCAACCCAGCCACTCGCGCAGCACCAGCCGCACGCGCTCGAAGCCGGCGGACGTCGGCAGCCACGACAGCAGCGGCGTTTCGAGCCGTGTGGCCAAACCCATGGGTGCCGCTTCGATGCGGATGCCGCTGTTGGCCGCTGCCTCGTTGAACAAGGCGAGTGCGCGCTGCATGTGCCAGCCTCGCGTCACCAGCAGCACATGGCGTACCCCGGCCGCCTTGAGCATCGACAGGCTGCGCGCGGCGTTCTCGCGGGTGTCGCGCGATTCGGCCTCGACCCAGCGCAGCGGGCGGCCGTATTCCTGTGACGCGATCCGCGCTGCCACATCGGCTTCGGCCGCGCCAACCCGGTTGGCCCAGCCGATCCCACCGCTGAAGCCCACCGGCCAGCCGGTCTCCCGACCCAGCCACAGGCCGTAGCGCAGGCTCTCCAGCGAGTAGGAGGACAGGTTGCTCATGCCGTACTCCGGCGCATAGGGCTCGACGCCGCCACCCAGCACCAGAATCGCAACCTCGCTGCGGTTGCTGTCTACCTTGGTTTGGCCAGTTGCAGTTCTGCGTTCGGCGCGCAACTCGGCGATTCGATCCGCTTGCAGCGCAGGGGAGGGCGTCAGCAGCAGTGGCTCGATCAGCCGAGCGAAGCCAGTGCACGCCGTCAGCCACAAGCCGGCCACACTCAACAACACGATCAGCCAGCCCCAGCCGCGGCGGGGCAGCATCAACCGAGCACCGATGAGCACCGCAAGCAGCAGCGGAACTGGGGGCAGCAGCAAGGCGGTCAGCACCGGCTTCCAGCTCTCGATGCCGAGCAGGCTGATCAGACTGTGCAATCGGAGGCTCCTTCGCTTCGGCGTGGAAAATCACTGGATTGTGAGCGGGCAGGCGCGCATGACACGATAGGCACCTGGCCCCGTGTCGTCGATCGGGCCCTACGGCAGGAGGCAGGCAGTGAAGTGGATACGGCGTTTCGCCTGGGCGGGTCTCTCATTGGTGGTGTTGTGGGTGCTGGCGTGGGCGATCGTGCCGCCGGTTCTGAAGTCGCAGGCGCAGCAGCGCCTGGGCGAGGCACTGGGCCGCAGCGTGACGCTGGGCGAGGTCAGTTTCAGCCCGTGGTCGCTCGAACTGACGCTGCGCGACATCGCGATCGGCGGCGCGCCCGGTGATCCAAAGGCGTTGCCGTTGCTGAAGGTGGCGCGGCTGTACGTCAACGCCGACATCAGCTCCGTGTTGCGCCTGGCGCCCGTGGTCGAGGCGTTCGAGCTGGATGCGCCCGAACTGCGCCTGGCCCGCACGGCCCCGGGCCGCTACGACATCGACGACCTGATCGCCCGCTTCCAGCCCTCGTCGCCCGAACCCACGCCGTCTGAGCCGCTGAACTTCGCGCTCTACAACCTGAAGATCAGCGATGCGTCGGTGCTCTTCGACGACCAGCCTGTCCAACAGCAACATCGGCTCGAAGCACTGCAGCTGGGGTTGCCGTTTCTGGCCAATCTGCCCTCGAAGATCGATGTGAAGGTCGAGCCGCGGCTCGCGTTTCGCTTCAACGGCACACCGTTCGACACGGGTGCGCAGGCCACACCGTTTGCGCAGACCCGGCAAGCCACGTTGCAGTTGAAGATGGGCGAGCTCGATCTGCTGCCCTACATCGGATACCTGCCGGATTCGTTGCCAGTTCGCCTGCGCAGCGGCAGCGTGGCCGCCGACCTGGTGCTTGATTTCGCGATGCCCGTCGATGCCCAGCCCAGTGCCGCCTTGCGCGGCAGTGTCGGCGTCAACCAGCTCGCTGTGGACGATGCCGCCGGCTCGCCCTTGCTGGCGTGGAAGCGCCTGGCGGTCGCACTGCGCGATGTCAGGCCGCTGAGCCGTGAGCTGTCGTTCGGTGCCATCGAACTCGACGCGCCGACCCTGCACGTGAGCCGCGATGCGGCCGGTCGCGTGAACCTGGCGGCGTTGGGCGGCCAGCCGTCGGCAGCAGCGGCCACGCCAGCCGCGGCCGCGTCGTCACCGCCTGTTTCGGCTGTCGCAGCCCAGCCCTGGAAGGTGCAAGTCGACACCTTGCAGGTCCAAGGCCTGGGTGTGTTGTGGGCCGACGCCAGCATCACGCCACCTGCGGCGCTGGCGCTGCAAGGCATCGATCTGAAGGCCGGCCCACTGGCCTATCCCTTCGCGGCCGATGCCACGATGCCGATCAGCCTGCAGGCCACGCTGGCTGGATCAACGGCCGACGGGCCTGCGCAGGGCAGCCTTGCCGTGGAGGGGCGGGTCAGCGATCGCCAGGCGCAGCTCGATCTCACGCTGAGCGCGCTGGCGCTCGAGGCCTTGGCACCGTATGTCTCGCAGTCGCTGAATGCCCAGGTCAGTGGCCGGCTGGCCGCGTCGACTCAGGTGAACTGGGCAGCGGGCGACACACCCAAGCTCACCGTGGCGCGCGGTGAGATCACGATCGACGAGCTCCAGGTCGCCGATGGGGTCGTGGCGCCCGTCAAGGGCAAGGCCATCTCGAAGCCGCCCGCCATCGCTCTGAAGCAGTTCGCCGTGCAGGGGGCCGAGGTCGATGTGCTGGCGCAGCGTGTCACGCTGGCGAGCGTCAAGCTCACGCAGCCAGCGCTTTCGATCTCGCGCGACCGCGAAGGCGCGTGGAATGTGCAGCGGTGGGCCAAGACCACTGCAGCGGCAGCCCCGCCCGCGCCCAAGCCGGCCTCGGCGCCTGTATCCCCCGCGGTCAAGGAGGTCGGCTGGTCGGTCGATCTGCGTGACTTCGCGCTCGATGGCGGCTCGCTGCGGGTCGACGATGCCTACGTCGACGGTCTTCCCGACGCCGAGCCGGTGCGCATCGATGTGCGCGCCATCCAGCTGGGCTTGCAGGCCCTGGCGCTGAACGGTGCCCGCACCACGGCGCCCGCCAAAGTCCAGTTCAGCGCCCGCCTCCTTGGTCCGCGCGAAATCGATCAGGCGGCCAGCAAGGCCAGCGACAAATCCACGGCGGTGGCGCTGGGCGCGGTCACCTCTGGCGTGCTCGACTGGCGCGGCCAGCTCGGTCTGCAGCCGCTGATGGTCAAGGGCGCATTGAAGCTCGACCGCTTCCCCTTGCAGGCCTTCGAGCCCTATGCCCGAGGTCAGCTGCCGGTGCGCCTGCTGCGTGCCGAGACGGGTGTCAAGGCCAATGTTGCCGTCAAGGAGCTCCCTGCCGGGCTGGACATCGGCGTCACGGGCGATGTGCTGCTGGCTGACGTGCTCGTCCACAGCCGTCCGGCTGCCGGTGCCAAGCCGGGCCTCGGCAATACCGACGAGCTGCTGAGCTGGCAGTCGTTCAAGCTGAGCGGCGTCACCCTGGCCATGGCGCCCGGCCGCGGCCCGGTGATCGACATCACCGAAGCGGCATTGGCCGATTTCTACTCCCGGCTGGTGATCACGGAAGAAGGGCGCTTCAACCTGCAGGATGTTTCAGCGACCGGTGCCCCCGCGGCGAACGGCGCGGCAGGCGATGCGGCCAGCCCAGCCGCTGCGGGTGCGTCTGCTGCGGTTGCGACCCCAGACGCTGCGGCCGCTCCGTTGCAGCTGAGCATTGGCGCGACCAAGCTCAGCAACGGACGTGTCGACTTCACCGATCGCTTTGTCCGCCCCAACTACAGCGCCGAGCTGACCGAGCTGAACGGCAGCCTGGGGGCGTTCCGCTCGGGCTCACGCGAGATGGCAACGCTGGAGCTGCATGGCCGCGCCGCAGGCACTGCGCTGCTCGACATCTCGGGGCAGCTCAACCCGATGGCCCAGCCCCTGGCCTTGAACATCCGCGCGAAGGCGACCGACCTCGAGCTGGCGCCGTTGTCACCGTACGCAGGAAAGTACGCGGGTTATGCGATCGAGCGCGGCAAGCTCAGCATGGATGTGTCGTACGCGATCAGCCCGGACGGCCGGCTCGAGGCCAAGAACCAGGTGATCCTGAACCAGCTGACCTTCGGCGAGCGCATCGACAGCCCCACCGCCACCAAGCTGCCGGTGCTGCTGGCGGTCGCCCTGCTGAAGGATCGGCACGGCGTGATCGACATCAACCTGCCGATCAGCGGCTCGCTGAATGACCCGCAGTTCAGCGTGGCCGGCATCATCTTCAAGGTCATCTTCAACCTGATCGAAAAGGCACTGACGGCGCCGTTCTCCCTGCTGTTCGGCGGTGGTGAAGAAGACCTCAGCGAGGTGGCCTTCGGGGTGGGTGTGCCGTACTTCACCGAGTCCGGTGTGGCGGCGCTGGACAAGGTGGCCAGGGCGCTGGCCGATCGGCCCGCGCTGAAGATGACGGTGACCGGCGTGTCCGACCCCGCCACCGAGCGCGAGAGCTATGTCCAGGCGGTGCTCGATGCGCGGCTGGTGCAGGAGCGCAAGAAAGAGGCAGCGCGGGCCGGTGCAGCCGCGGCGGCGGCCAGCGCGCCAGCCGCAGCCCCCGTGTTTGCTTCCGGCGAGCGCGAGGAACTGCTGAAAGCCGTCTACAAGGACACCGACATTCCTGACAAGCCGCGCAACCTGGTCGGGCTGGCCAAGAGCATTCCTCCGGCCGAGATGGAAGCCCTGTTGAAGTCGACCATCGAGGTGACGCCCGACGCGATGCGTCAGCTGGCGTTGCAGCGCGGCCTGGCGGTGCGCGATGCCCTGGTGGCACGCGGTCTGCCGAGCGAACGCCTGTTCGTGGCAGCGCCGAAGGTGCGCAGCCCCACGGGCGACGCTGAGGCATGGCTGCCCAGCGCCAAGCTGTCGTTGACGAGCGATTGACGTCTTGCGCAAGCGATTCGTCATCCCACACCGCAGGCAGGCGCTGCTGCTGTGCACTGCGGCCATGCTGGTGGGCGACGTGCGCGCGCAGCCGGTCGTGCCGCCGGTGGCGCAAGCCACGTCGCTCGACACGGTGGTGATCTCGGGTCGGCGGACCCGAGAGCCCTCGTTCGATGTGCCGGCGGCCATCTCCGCCGTCAACCGCGACGCGATCGAAAGCGCGGGTCCGCAGGTCAGTCTGGCCGAGGTATTGAACCGGGTGCCCGGCATCTCGGTGCTGAACCGCAACAACGAATCGCAGGACCTGCAGCTGTCGATCCGCGGCTTTGGTGCGCGGTCCACATTCGGTATTCGCGGCGTCAAGGTGCTGGTCGATGGCATTCCGGCCACGATGCCCGATGGGCAAGGTCAGGTGTCGAACGTGTCGATGGGTTCGGTGGGACGCATCGAGGTGTTGCGTGGGCCGCTGGCGCAGCTGTACGGCAATGCCGCAGGCGGCGTGGTGCGCATCGTCACGCAAGACGATGCGCTGGTGCCCACCGCCACCGTCACGGCCGCGCGGGGCCGCTTCGGGCTGCGCAAGATCGGCGTCAAGGCCAGCACCAGCACACCGGGCTATGGCTTGACGATCGAGGGCGCCGACCTCCGCACCGACGGGTTCCGACCGCACAGCGAGTCCAAGCGGCGCCAGCTGAACGCCCGCTGGCAAACCCAGGCGAGTGACGACACCCATGTCTCGGTGGTGCTCAATGCGCTGGACCAGCCGCTGTCGAAGGACCCGTTGGGCTTGACCGCCACGCAGTTCCGCAGCCGCGACCGCGGAAGCCAGCCGGCCTACCTCGCCGCGTTGGCGCAGGACCCGCGCAAGACCGTTCGCCAGGAACAGCTGGGCGCCACCCTTGAGCACCGCCTGGGCGAGGCGACTGAGCTGTCGGCCAGCCTGTACATCGGCTCGCGCCAGCTGGCCAATGCGCTGTCGATTCCGATCGCGGCGCAGGGGTCACCCACGTCGAGTGGCGGCATCGTGGATTTCGACCGAAGCTACGGTGGTGGCAGTTTGCAAGGGGCGCACCGAGTGGCGCTCGGCGACGGGCGCTTCCTCAAGTTGAACGCCGGCGTCGAGATGGAAACCTACCGGGAAGACCGCCAGGGCTACGTCAACACGCGAGGCCAGCGCGGTGACTTGAAGCGCGACGAGGTCAACACCGTGCGCAGCACGGATGTGTTCATTCAGGCTGCCTACGACCTGACCGCACAGTGGACGCTGACCGCCGGCGCGCGGCACAGCGATGTCAGGTTCAAGTCGGACGACCGTTACATCACCGCGGGCAACCCGGACGACAGCGGTCGGCGTGACTTCAATGCGATCAATCCCGTCGCCGGTTTGGCCTGGAAGGCCACGCCGAATCTCAACCTCTATGCCAACGTCGGCCGTGGCTTCGAGACGCCAACCTTCAACGAGCTGTCGTACCGCCCCAATGGCCTCACCGGGTTGAACACCGCGTTGAAGGCCTCTCGCAGCCGGCATGCCGAGATTGGCGGCAAGTGGAAGATCGCCGACGCCCAACGTCTCGACGTGGCGATTTTCGACATCCGGACCGATGACGAGATCGTCGTCGACACCAACTCCGGTGGACGGTCCACGTTCAGAAACGCCGGCCGGACCTCGCGGCGTGGCGTCGAAGTGGCCCACGAGGCCCAGCTGGGCGACACCTTGTACAGTGTTGTCAGCCTGACCGCACTGCGGGCACGCTTCGACGACAGCTTCACCAGTGGCTCCGGCGCCGCCGCAGTGCCGGTGCGCGCCGGCAACCGCCTGCCGGGCACGCCCAATCGCCATCTGTATGCCGAACTGGCCTGGTCGCCCGCCCAAGCCTGGGGCGGCTTCACCGGCGCGGCCGAGTTCGTGCACACCGGCCGGCTGTATGTGAACGACGCGAACAGCGACGCCACCTCCACCAGCACGGTCTTCAACCTGCGTGCCAGCTGGCGGCAGCAGGTGGGAGGCTGGCAGTTCAGCGAGCTGATTCGAATCGACAACGTTGCCAATCGCTATTACGCCGGATCGGTCATCGTCAACGAAGGCAATGGCCGCTTTTTCGAGACCGCGTTGCCGCGCACCTGGACCCTCGGCCTCACTGCCAGCTACGCGTGGCAGTGAGCCACCGAAAGAATGTGCCATCACTGTCGACCCAAGGCCTTGGATCGCTTGAGTTCGTCCACATTTAAACTCCAAGGCTCAACATGGCAAAAGAATTCATCACATTGGGTGGCGGTTGTTTCTGGTGCACCGAGGCGGTGTTCGAACTGGTCGACGGCGTCACGGCCGTCGAATCCGGTTACAGCAATGGCCAGGTCGCCCGACCCACCTACGAGCAGGTCTGCAGCGGCAAGACCGGCTGCGTCGAGGTGATCCGCGTCACCTTCGACAACGAGCGCATCAGCTTGCGCGAATTGCTGGAGATCTTCTTTGTGATTCACGACCCGACCACCCTCAATCGCCAGGGGGCAGACACCGGCACCCAGTACCGCTCGGGCATCTACTTCCACCACCCTGATCAAGCGGCCGTGGCGCGCGAGGTGATGGCCGAGGTCGACCAGAAAGTGGCCAGCAAACTGGTCACCGAGCTGCTCCCGGTGGCCGACTATTCGCGGGCCGAGGATTACCACCAGCACTACTTCGCCAACCACCCGCACCAGGGTTATTGCGCGATGGTGGCAGCGCCCAAGGTCGAGAAGTTTCGCAAGACCTTCGCCAGCCGGGTCAAGCAGACGGTGTGATGTCGAGCGCCTGATGAAAAAAGCCTGGCCACGCGTGGCCTTTGCCCTGGCGCTGTGGTTCAGCGCATTGACGATGCAATCGATCGGGTTGATGCACGGCTATGTGCACCCGCACGATGGACACGCCCATGCGGCCAAGCAGGTGTCCGAAGACGACGGCATCGGCCACCTCACCGACCCCCAAGCGGCGCCTGCTTCCGGTCACCATGCGCAAGGCTGGCTGCAAGCGCTGTTCGCGGGCCACTTCGAAGGCAGTGCGGGCTGCACACTGTTCGACCAGCTGACGCACGCCGATCTGCTGCACGAGCTGCCGATGCTCGCGCTGGACTTTGCAGCGCCAGTCCATCCTGACGCCATCCATGCTGCGTGGCACCACGCCACGCAAGTCACGGGCTTCCTCGCCCGCGCACCGCCCGCGATCGGCTGAGCGGCGCGGGGCTGGTCACAGGCCAGACGCCCCCGCGCCCGTCCATTTGCAGCAGCACGCCGCTGTCCGGGATGGGCAGCGCCGTCCTTTCTTTTTGCAGCGTCATCGGTGCGCCGAACCCTCGGGGTGCGCGCCGGTGCACGCATGTCCAGAGTCGATCCATCACATGCACCCACGATTTCAATTTCCGCGCCACGCTTTGGCGCTGTCCCTGAGCCTCGCCTTCGGGACCGGAGTCTCTCAGACCAGTCTGGCGCAAGCCGCACCCGCCGCTCCCGCTTCAGCCCCCACCTCGCCGCCCACCCGCACGCTCGACACGGTCGTGATCACTGGCAATCCGCTCGGAAGCCAACAGATTGCCGCACCGGTGTCGGTGCTGTCCGGCGACGGCCTGGTGTTGCGACGAGGCAGTTCACTGGGCGACACACTCAACAGCTTGCCGGGCGTGTCTGCCACCTACTTCGGACCGAATGCGAACCGCCCGGTGATCCGCGGGCTCGATGGCGACCGTGTGCGCATCCTGAGCAACGCAGGGGCCTCGATGGACGCGTCGTCGTTGAGCTACGACCACGCGGTGCCGCTCGACCCCTTGATCGTCGACCGCATCGAGGTACTGCGCGGGCCCGGCGCGCTGTTCTACGGCGGCAGTGCAGTCGGCGGGGTGGTCAACACGCTGGACAACCGCATCCCGCGTGCCCCGATGGACGGCTTCTCCGGCGCGGCCGAAGTGCGGCTCGGGGGGGCTGCTCGCGGGCGCGGCGGTGCGGCGCTGATTGAATCCGGCAACGACCGATTTGCACTGCATGCCGATGTGTTCGGCCGCGACACCTCGGACCTGCGGGTGCCGCGCTACACGCCGGTGGAAGACGGCGAGCCGCTCTCACGCAGCAGCCGTGTGCGCAACTCCGCCGCCGAAACACATGGTGGCGCGCTGGGCGGATCGTTGTTCTTCGGCAGTGGCGCCGATCCGGCGCAGGGTCGCGTGGGCTTGTCGGTGGACACCTATCGCAGCGACTACGGGATCACCGCCGAGCCCGACGTGCTGATCCAGCTCAAGCGTGACCGTGTCGGCTTTGCCAGCGAGCTCAAGCTTGCCGACGGCCCCTTGCGGGCGCTTCGGCTGAATGCCAACTACACCGACTACCAGCACCAAGAGGTCGAGGGCGACGGTGCAGTGGGCACGGTGTTCAGCAGCGAGGGCTACGACCTGCGCCTGGAGGCCGAGCATGCGCCCATCGGCCCGTTGCGCGGGGTGCTCGGCGTGCAGCATGAGGAGTTCGACTTCTCGGCACTCGGCGAGGAAGCATTCGTCCCAGCGACGAACACCCGCAAGACGGGTCTGTTCGTGCTGGAAGAGATGGCCTGGGCGGGCGGCACGCTGTCTGCGGGTGCCCGCTTCGAGCGTGTCGAGGTTGATTCCGAGGGCGATGCCGACCCGCTGCTGCCAAAGTTTGGCGACCGGGTCCGCCGGAATTTCTCGCTGCAGAGCTATTCCCTGGCCAACGTCCTCCCGCTGACACCGACCTGGTCGCTGTCCGGCTCGCTGAGTGCGACCGAGCGCGCGCCGACCTACTTCGAGCTCTATGCGAACGGGGTGCATGCGGCCACCGCTGCCTACGAACAGGGGAACACCCGCTTGCCCACCGAGCGCGGCACCAACGTGGACCTGGCTCTGCAATGGAAGACCGACACCGACCAACTCCGGGTCGGCGCGTTCTACACCCGGTTCTCGCGGTTCATTTCGCTCGACGCCTCGGGCGATCAGGTGGACGAATCCGGCACGGTGGTGGCCGACGGCACGCCAGACAGCGTGCCGCTGTACCAATTCAATGCGGTGCGCGCTCGCCTGTATGGCATCGAGATCGAAGGCCGCAAGCGTCTGGCCGATTTGCCGTGGCAACTGGATGGAACGACCCAGCTCGACATGACGCGTGGCACCAACCGCAGCACCGGCGAACCCTTGCCGCGCATCGCCCCGTGGCGGTTGAAGCTCGGGCTCGACGCGGCGCGGGGGCCGTGGACGGCACGCATCGAAGCTGACCATGCGGCGCGGCAGAAGCGGGTGCCCGACACCGATCTGCCCACGTCGAGCTACACGATGGTGAACCTGTCACTGTCCCAGCGCTTCAGCGTGAACCTGGCCGATGCCATGTGGTTCGTCAAGCTCACCAACCTGGGCCATGAGCGGGCTTACAGCGCATCGACGATCCAGACCATCCGCGGCCTGTCGCCCTTGCCAGGGCGGGCGGTGGAAGTGGGGATGCGCGTGACCTTCTGACCCCGGGGCCACAGGATCAGGGGGCCAGCCGCTCCCTGATCCACCGCTGCTCTTCCAACCGATAGCGCAGCCGGTCATGCAGCCGTGACCGGCGGCCCTGCCAGAACTCCCAGCGGTCCGGCACGAGTCGGTAGCCGCCCCAGTGCGGCGGGCGAGGTGGGTTCAGCAGGTACTGCGCCCCATATTTCGCGGCATTGGTGACCAGCACGCTGCGCGAGGGAATCACCTCGCTTTGCGGTGAGGCCCACGCGCCGATGCGTGAATCCAGCGGGCGCGAGGCGAAGTAGGCGTCGGACTCGGCTGCATCGACCTTCTCGACCTGGCCTTCGATACGAACGACCCGCTCCAGCTCGACCCAGTGAAACTGCAAGGCCGCCTGCGGATGCTCCGCCAGCTCGCGACCCTTGCGGCTGTGGTAGTTGGTGAACCACACGATGCCACGCGCGTCGCAGCCCTTGATCAGCACCACCCGGGTCGAAGGTCGTCCGTCGGTGCCGACCGTGGCCAGGGTCATCGCATTGGGCTCGGGCAGCTCGCCGGTGATGGCCTGCTGCAGCCACAACTCGAACTGCGCCAGCGGGTCGGCCAGCGAGGCGCTTTCGTCGAGCTCGGCGCGTTCATAACTCTTTCGAAGGTCGGCAAGATCACTCATCCGTCAATTGTAGAAAGCGACCCCGTGCAACGTCAGTGATGCCCCTCTGGTGGAGCGGACGCGTTGTCTGCATCCTTCACGGATGAAGTGCAGAACGACAGGACACCCCCCATGACATCGGGGCCCGCGATCATTGTGTTGGCCGCTGGCCTGGGTTCGCGTTTCCAGGATGCCGGACACAAGCTGAGCCAGCCCCTGGGCGGCACCAGCGTCCTCGGTGCCACGCTGACCCATGCGATGGGCAGCGGTCTCCCGCTGGTGGTGATCACCACCGAAGCCCTGGTGGCCGAGGCCGCTCGCCACGTCGCCGGGCAAGACATCGTGGTGCTCGAAGCAGCGTCCAGGGCGGTTGCAGGCCGAGGCGATCTGCGTGCCGTCAACGCCCGGCTGGGCATGGGTGCATCGATTGCCGCAGGGGTCTCGGCGCGCTCGAAGGCCGATGGCTGGCTGGTGCTGCCGGCCGACATGCCCCTGGTGCAGTCATCCACGCTGCTGCAGGTGGCGGCGGCTTTGCGCGATCACACCATCGCCTATGCCCAGCTGCATGGGCAGCGCGGGCACCCGGTGGGCTTCAACGCCGAGCTGTATTCCGAGCTCGTCACCCTGCAAGGCGATGAAGGCGCGCGCCGGGTGGTGTCGCGATACCCGGCACAGCCGATCGAGGTCGACGACCCGGGCGTGCTGGTCGATGTGGACACGGTGGCCGATCTGGAGCGGGTTCGTTCGCTGTGGGCGCGCCTGGAGGCGGTTCCCCAGTAAGGCGAGGGTCGCTACGCCTCGGGCATCGCGCTTGCTAACAGACTGAACTCGAGGCGGGCCTTGAACCCGGGCCGTGCAGCAGCGAGCCGCCGCCTGCGACACTGCAGCGTAGGGTGGCGCCGCCGCCCAGTCGAAAGCAGACCATGCCGATGAATTCCACCGTCGATCAGGTGACGCAGCGCATCCGCGAGCGCAGCGCGCCACTGCGCCAACCCTATCTGGCGCGTGTGGCCGCCGCGGCTCAACGCCCTCGTGGCAGCGATCGCATGGGCTGCGCCAATGTGGCGCACGCTTTTGCCGCCTTGCCACCCCCTGACAAGCTGCGCATCGTCGCCGAACGTGCCCCGCACATCGGGGTGGTCACTGCCTACAACGACATGCTGTCGGCCCACCAACCCTACGAGGGCTTTCCGGCGGTCATTCGCGATGAGGCGCACCAGCGTGGCGCCACGGTGCAGGTGGCGGGCGGCGTGCCGGCGATGTGCGATGGCGTGACGCAGGGCCTGCCCGGCATGGAGCTGAGCCTGTTCTCGCGCGACACCATTGCCATGGGCACTGCCGTCGCGCTGACGCACGATGTGTTCGACGCCGCGCTGCTGCTCGGTGTGTGCGACAAGATCGTGCCCGGCCTGCTGATCGGTGCCCTGCATTTCGGCCACCTGCCGTGCGTGTTTGTGCCCGCCGGGCCGATGAGCACTGGCCTCAGTAATCACGCAAAAGCAACCGTGCGCGAGCAGTTCGCACAGGGGCTGGTCGGCCGCGACGAGCTGCTGCGCTCGGAGTCGGCGTCGTACCACGGCCCCGGTACCTGCACCTTCTACGGCACGGCCAACAGCAACCAGATGCTGCTCGAGGCGATGGGCTTGCACGTGCCCGGTGCCGCGTTCGTGCACCCGCACGCCGAGCTGCGCGAGACGCTCACCCGCGAGGCGGTGCGCACGGTGCTGGGTCTCGTCAAGAACCGCCAATACACCCCGATCGGTCAGCTCGTTGATGAGCGCGTGATCGTCAACGCCATGGTGGCACTGCTGGCCACCGGCGGCTCCACCAACCACCTGATCCACTGGGTCGCCGTGGCGCGTGCGGCTGGCATCCTGATCAACTGGACCGACTTCGCGGAGCTGTCGCACGCCACGCCGCTGCTGGCCCGCGTCTACCCGAACGGCAGTGCCGACGTGAACCAGTTCCAGGCCGCCGGCGGGCCGGGCTACGTGATCCGCGAGCTGATCGACACCGGCCTGATGCACGCCGATGTGGCGACCGTGTCTGGCGGGGGCCTACGCGACTACACCCGGCTGCCGCAGCGTGATGCCGCAGGGGCGCTGCGCTGGCGAGACCTGCCGCCGGCCGCCACCATCAACACCGACGCCGACATCGTGCGCCCTGCTGCCGCGCCGTTCAGCGACCACGGTGGCCTGGCGCTGCTGACCGGCAACCTCGGCCGTGCCGTCATCAAGACTTCGGCCGTGCCGGCAGACCGGCACGTGGTGGAGGCTCCGGCGATCGTGTTCGACACCCAGGAAGCGCTGCAGGCCGCCTTCAAGGCCGGTGAGCTGGAGCGCGATTTCGTCGCCGTGGTGCGCTTCCAGGGCCCGCACGCCAACGGCATGCCCGAATTACACAAGCTGACCCCGCCGCTGTCGGTGCTGCAGGGCAAAGGGTTCAAGGTCGCACTGGTGACCGATGGCCGGATGAGCGGCGCGTCGGGCAAGGTGCCGGCGGCGATCCACGTCAGCCCCGAAGCGCTGGCCGGTGGGCCGCTGGCCAAGGTGTGCACCGGCGATGTGATCCGCGTCGACTCGAACGCCGGCACCCTGCAGGCGCTGGTCGATGCCGCCACCTGGGCCGCCCGCGAGCCCGCCGTGCTGTCCGATGCGCAGCGCGACATCAACGCCCACGGCCTCGGCCGTGAACTGTTCGGCGGCATGCGCCGCAACGTCCTCACAGCAGAAGAAGGCGCGGTGACTTGGTTATGAACACGCCCTCCATGCAAGCGCTTGAACTCGCGACTCACGGCCCGGTGATCCCGGTCATCGTGCTCGACCGCATCGACGACGCGGTGCCGATGGCCGAGGCCCTGGTGGCCGGCGGTGTGCGGGTGCTGGAAGTCACGCTGCGCACGCCAGTGGCGCTGCAGTGCATGGAAGCGATCGCCCGCGCGGTCCCTGAGGCCATCGTCGGCGCCGGCACGGTGCGCAGCGTGGCCGACGCACAGGCGGCCAAGGATGCCGGATGTCGCTTCGCCGTCAGTCCCGGCTACAGCCAAGCGATTGGCGAAGCCTGTCGCCAGCTCGCGCTGCCGCTGTTGCCCGGCGTCGCCACCGCCAGCGAGGTCATGGCGGCCAATGCCGATGGGTACACCTTTTTGAAGTTCTTTCCCGCCAGCGCTGCGGGCGGGGTGGTGATGCTGAAGGCCTTTGCCGGGCCGTTCGGCGATGTGGCGTTCTGCCCGACCGGTGGCATCTCGCTGGCCACCGCGCCGCAGTTTCTGGCGCTGCCCAACGTGAAGGTGTGTGGCGGCTCGTGGCTGACGCCGCCCGAGGCGGTGGCCGCGGGCGACTGGGGGCGCATCACTGCGCTGGCCCGTGAAGCCTCGGCCTTGCGTCCGGCCTGAGCCCGGGCCGCCGCCTTCGATCAGCGCTGGATCAGCTCAACCTTGTAGCCATCGGGGTCGGTGATGAACGCGATGACGGTCGAACCACCGGCCACCGGCCCGGCATCGCGGGTGACGTTGCCGCCGGCGGCCTTGATCGCGGCGCAAGTGGCATAGGCATCTGCCACTTCAATGGCGATGTGGCCGTAGGCCGTGCCCAGCTCGTAGTGATCGACGCCGTGGTTGTAGGTCAGCTCGAGTTCGGCGTGCTCGGGGTTGTTGCCGTAGCCGACAAACGCGAGGCTGTACTTGTGCTCGGGCCTGTCGGTGGTGCGCAGCAGCTTCATGCCCATCACGCGGGTATAAAAATCAACCGAGCGTTGCAGGTCGCCGACGCGCAGCATGGTGTGTAGCAATCTCATCTCAGGGGCCCCTCGGGGGAAGTGGAAACACCCGATAGCCTAACGATGAATCGGCCACCGCGGGTGGCACGGCTGCATCAATCTGCCCGAGTCACCGAGCGGTAGCCCGCCTGCACGCTGGGTGGCAGGCTCATCAGCGGGCCGTCCATGCCGCCGGGCAAGCGGCCATCGCAGGCCAGCGCGTGCAGCGAGGCCAGCACATGCGCACGTTGCAGCGCCAGCGACAGAGGCAAGCGCACGGCGGCCAGGCCGTTGTTTTCAATGTCGTCGGCCATGGCCACCAGCGGCATGCTCAGCTGCCACGGCCGCATCAGCTTGCAGAACAACAGGTCGCGGCGCTCGGCGAGCGCGCGCGACCAAGCTGGCGCGACCAGCTCGGGCAGCGCAGGCACCTGCTGCGGGCCCAGTGCGTCGAGTGCACGCAGCAGCGCTGTCCAGCCGGAGTCGTGCAGCATGCCTGCGAGGTAGCCGTCGAGCGGGTCCTGCCCCTCAGCGGCGGCCAGTGCGGAACACAGGCGCGCCTTGAACTCGGCATTGATCCAGATCTGCGGTGCCGCCATTGCCGAGAGCCGCGCCCCGCGCACATCGAAGATGGGCCGCAGCACCGATTTCGCGATCACGCGGCGCAGGTGGTCGGCGCCGATCGACAGCACCGCCTGCGACAGGTCGACGATCGGTTCGCGGCTGCCTCGGTGCGAGCCATTGGCCGCGCGGATCACCTCGGCGGCCAGCACCGCGTCTTTGCCGATGCGTGCGGCCACCTCGACCGACACATAGTGGTCGTCGCGCAGGCTGCGCATCAGCTGTGGCAGCACCTGCGGCGCGCGTGGCAGCAGGGCGCTGCGCTGCGGGTCAGACTGGATCACCTCGTCGAGTTGCGCCAACACCGACCGTGCCTGTTCGTCGAGTGCGGTGTTGCCGGCCGGTGCCTCCAGGCCCATCGGCGGCATTTCAATGTGGGGTTGCGACAGCAACCATGCGAAAAACGGTGCCGTGACATCAGGCAACGCAGACGAGGCCTCGTCTGCTTCAGGCGCTGATGCCGCCGCGGCCATCGACGTGCCCGCCACCAGCTGGGGCCGCGGTGGCGTCGCGCGCTCAGCGGTCGCGCGAGAGCGCCGCCAGGGGCTCAGCGCAAGGGGCCATCGAAAAATCGACATGAATAGGCTCACACGGCAAAAGATCAGTGCAGTGTGACGAGCGCACAGCCAGGCAATCTGCGGTGTTGCGGCGGATTCACCCGCCAGATCCACGTTTGGCGCGGCGGTCACTTGCCGTTGCAGGTGCACAGCCGTTAAGGTGTGCGCCGCGCCAACCACCGTGGAGGGGACCATGCCGAACGCGCCGTACCACCCGATCATCTACGTCCGCGGCTACGCCATGACGCAGGGCGAGCAAGACGACACCACCGCCGATCCGTTTTGCGGATTCAACCTGGGTTCCACGGTGTTTCGCGCCACGCCCGAGAAGAACAAGCCGGCCAAGAAGTTCATCTTCGAGTCGCCGGTGCTGCGCCTGATCTCCGACCACGGCTATGCCGACGTGTTCGAGAACGGCCTGGACATCATGGACCCGGAATGGGAGGGCACGATCGCGCCGAAGTCCATCGTGATCTATCGCTACTACGAGCAGGCTTCTGCACTGTTGGGCACCGGCAAGACGCCGCAGATCGAAGACTTTGCGCGCGGCCTCTCCGACCTGGTACTCAAGGTGCGCGACCTGGTGTGCGCGCACCCCGAAAGCGGGGTCGATGCCAAGCGCTTTCGCTGCTACCTGGTCGCCCACTCGATGGGCGGGCTGGTGTGCCGGGCCTTCTTGCAGAACCCCGATCTCGGCGCGGCTGCCGCGCGTGCGGCCATCGACAAGGTGTACACCTATGCCACGCCGCACAACGGCATCGAGGCGCTGGGGCTCAACGTGCCGTCGTGGCTGTCGGCCAACGACATGAGCAACTTCAACCGCGACCGCATGGCGCAGTACCTGAATCTGGAGGCGGTCTACAAGAAGACCGGCCGCGTTGACTGGCTGCCCGAGTCCGCGTTCCCATCCGAGCGATTTTTCTGCATGGTGGGCACCAACCGCGCCGACTACGGGGCCGCCGCCGGCCTGTCGCGCGCCTTCGCTGGCCACGGCAGCGATGGCCTGGTGAAGGTCGAGAACGCCTCGGTGTGGGGTGTCGATGCCAAGGGCCGGTTCACCCGGCCTGCAGCAACGGCCTACGCGTACCGCGCGCACTCGGGGTACTTCGGCATCGTCAACAGCGAAGAGGCGTACCAGAACCTCTCGCGCTTCCTGTTCGGCGACATCCGCGTCGACATCTGGGTCGACGTGGAATCGGTGCGCGTGCCGGCCGCGCTCGACGGCAAGGACGTCGGCGCCCTGTACCAGTTCGAGCTGTCGGCTGCGCCGCGCGGCAAGCGCTGGCTGCTCACGCGCCGCGTCGCCGAAGAAGATTCAGTGGCCTGCCGCACCCACGCGCAACTGACCGGGACCGATGCGCAGGCGAAATCGCTGTACCTCTCCACGGTGTTTCTCGCCAACCGCGCGCGCGTGAACCCGCAGCGCGCCACCCTGGCTTACGGCATGTCCTTCGGGGTGCGCGTGCCGGACTACGAGGTCGAGAAGCGCTTCTGGGCCGATTCGCACTACGAAGGCGGCTACCTGTTCCGCGATGCGGTGGTGGTCGAGATGAGCCCGCCCAAAGACGAGGGCGGCGAGTGGACCGCGAAGTTCAGCTGGCAGTCTGACCGCGTCGGGCAGGCGACCCGGCCCCTGGCGTACACCACCCTCAAGTCAGGCAAACAGGAAATGACCGTGCCGTTCTCAGCCAAGGGCGCGCCCGGGATCACGGGGCAATTGCGCTTCGTGCTGTCGGCGTGGAATGCGGAGAGCTGACTGCAGTGAACCTGACACCCAGAGCACGTGCGACCTTGAGGATGGTGTCGAGGCGCGGCTTCGCGCCGGGAGCGAGCGCCTTGTAGAGACTCTCCCGGCCCAACCCCGCATCTTTGGCCACTTGCGCCATGCCCTTTGCTCGCGCAACGTCACTGAGCGCCAACAGAAGGAGATCGGTGTCCTCGGTGTCCAGAACCGCCGTCATGTACTCGGCAATGGCTTGGTCATCGGTGAGGTAACGAGCCGCGTCGAACGGAAGCAGCTTGGCCTTGGGTTTGGGCGTACTCATCATTCAAGCTCCAACTGTTGCAAGATCTTCTGCGCCCGCTTGATATCTCTTGCCTGGGTTGATTTGTCACCGCCAGCGAGCATGACGATGAGGATGTTCTGGCGCTTCGTGAAGTACAGGCGATAGCCTGGGCCGAATGCAACGCGCATCTCCGACACCTCGTTTCCGATGGGCTTCCAGTCACCAAGATTTCCTGCTTCAGCCAGCCGCAGCCTAGCGACGATGCGCAACTGGGCTTTGATGTCTCTGAGGCCATCAAGCCAGTCTTGGAATTCTTGTGTTTGCCGTACCGTGAACACGTTCCGAATGTATCCGTTTGGATACGGATGTCAAGCGAAGGATGGTCGACTTCGCGACGCGGAACGCTGGAGTTCAGCCACGTGTGAAGGCAGCGGGCTGTCGGCCTGGAATGCAGAGGATTGAATCGGTGATACCAACTCATCATTTGGCGAGAGTTCGTCGGTAGCCCGCAGCGCGTTGACCGAGGTGCGCACATGGAACCATAATGGTTCCAATTTGGATGGAGCGAGCCGTGCCCACAACGCTGACATTGAAGAACATCCCCGACGCCGTCTACGATCGCCTGAAGCTGGCCGCAGAGACGCATCGCCGAAGCTTGAACAGCGAGGCCATCGTGTGCCTGGAGTCGGTGTTGCTTCCCACCAAGATGATGCCGAGCGAGCGAATTGCCCGCGCCCGCGAACTGCGCGCAGCCCTGCCAGCCGGCAAGTTCCGCGCGCGGGACATCGACGCTGCGAAGCGTGAGGGCCGACCATGATCGTGGTCGATTCGAACGTACTCGCGTACTTGTACTTGCCCGGCGAATACACAGCCGCGGCCGAGGCGCTGCTCGAAGAAGATGCCGATTGGTCGGCCCCCATCCTCTGGCGCAGCGAGTTCCGCAATATCTTGGCGGGATGCATGCGGCGCAAGGCCATCTCGTTCGAGCAAGCCAACAGCCTTCAGCGCGAAGCCGAGAGCCTGCTTCAAGGGGCAGAGTTCGAGGTCGAATCCTCGGCGGTGTTGGAGCTCGTGCGGGACAGCGACTGCTCAGCTTACGACTGCGAATTCATTGCGCTCGCGATGAAACTCGACACGAAGCTGGTCACCATGGACAAAAAGCTCCTGCGGGCATTTCCGAAGCGTGCCTCCGCGCTTGTTGCGGGCTGACGTTTGCATGGCGGGCAGCCGAGGGCGATAGCCCTTGAATGTCCCTCGCGATGGATGTGTTAGGCGGCGCTTTCGCGAAAATATGCACGGCGTGAAAGTAGAACGGCTAGGAAGATGAATGCAGTGCAGACTGCCAGTGGGCGAATGCCCAGAGTTCAAACGCGCCGTGTTGTTTGATGTTGTGACTGTGCGGCGAGAGCCACGACTGTTGGCACCGAGGACAGCGAAAGCGCGAGATGTAGAAGGCGACCGGCCCAAACACGAGCGCAAGAGACAGGAAGCCAACAGCACCGATGCCCGCCTTGGTGTGAATAGCTGGCCAGTACAGCAGTGTGCCAACTGCGAGAACAGCAGACGCCGCCACCCCAAGCCAGAAGAGCCGCAGAACGGAACTGCGGTAGTGCTTCAGCGTTCCTGACGTCGAAGTGAGCGCGGTCATGTGATGCCTAACGTTTGAGCTCAGCCGACCAAGCCCGCGCAGCGGGCTCGGGTCGGCTGCAGCGAATACGAAGGGACTTCCCCAGTCCGATGACGGTATCGAGGTACCAAGATTGACTCGCGGAAGTTCAATCTGAGAGGAAAGGGGAAGTCAT
>LNFM01009756.1_pt1 | contig 23911 bp, 16 predicted proteins | sample 596031 | NCBI WGS metagenome assembly LNFM01 (sample SAMN04254537, study PRJNA301005) | activated carbon metagenome | isolation source: dual media filters at the Ann Arbor, Michigan drinking water treatment plant | place: USA: Ann Arbor | reverse complement strand
CGGCGCTGGGCGCCATGGTGGTGGGGGTGGGGGAGGAGTTGGCCGGCGTGGTGCTGTCGCCTGCCTACCGCAGCGTCACCGCCTTCCTCGCCATCCTGCTGGTGCTGATGTTCCGGCCGCAGGGGCTTCTGGGGGGGCGGAACTGATGGAAGCCTATCTGGTTGCCATGCTGGTCTTCGCCGGCTTCTACGCGCTGATGGCGCTGGGGCTGAACGTGATCTGGGGGTTGACCGGCATGGTCAATCTCGGCCTGGTCGGCTTCTTCGCGGTGGGTGCCTATGCCTCCGCCCTGCTCACCACCAAGCTGCTCTGGCCGATGCCGCTGGGCTGGGCCGCTGGCGCGGTGATGGCGGCGGCCGCCGGTGCCATCATGGCGCTGATCGTGGCGCGGCTGCGCGGCGATTACCTGGCCATCGTCACGCTGGGCTTTGCCGAGGTGATCCGCCTGGTGGCGTCCAACGAGATCTGGCTGACCAATGGCACGGATGGCATCTCCGGCATCCCCGGGCCGTGGCGGGGCGATGTCTCGCCGCAGGGCTTCAACCTGATCTATCTCGGCATCGTCTGGGCCGCGGTCGCCGTGGTGTTCGTGCTGCTCGCGCGGCTGTCGCATTCCCCCTTCGGCCGCGTGCTGCGCGCGATCCGCGAGGATGAGGATGTGGCCGCCGTCGCCGGCAAGCCGGTGCTGTGGTTCAAGGTGCGCGCCTTCACCATCGGCGCCGCGGTGCTGGGCGGGGCAGGCGCGTTGTACGCGCATTACAACGCCTATATCGCGCCCGATGGCTTCGCGCCGCTGCTGACCATCTACATTGTCCTCGCGCTGACCGCGGGCGGGGTGGGGGCCATGCGGGGGGCCATCATCGGCGCGCTGTTCGTCATCGCGCTGCTGGAATCCACGCGCTTCCTCGCGGCCGTCATCCCCGGCGTCAGCCCGGTGCAGAAGGCGGCGCTGCGTGAGGGTGCCATCGCGCTGAGCTTGATCCTGCTGCTGCGCTTCCGGCCGCAGGGCCTGATTCCTGAGAAAACCCGTACCAAGGCGTCCCCATGACCCGCCCCGTTCCAGATTTTTCCGCCGTTGTCAGCGCCATGATCCAGCCGGGCCAGCCGGAGGAATTGTTCGCCGCCCTCGATGCCGCCATGGGCCAGGCCATCGGCCACAAGCTGTTCACCATCCTGGTGATCCATCCGGGCGCGAATGAGAGCCAGCGCTACTATTCCAACATGCCGAAGGAGTATCCGGTCGGCGGCCGCAAGCCGATCAACCCGACGCATTGGTTCGCCAAGGTGCTGGGCGAGGGCGTGCCCTATATCGGCTACAACTACGCCGATATCAGCGATGTCTTCTACGACCACGAGCTGATCCGCAGCCTGGGCTGCGAGAGCGTGCTGAACGTGCCGGTGCGCTGGGACGGCGCCAGCATCGCCACCATCAACCTGCTGCATGAGGCCGGCTGGTACAATGAGGGCGATATCGCCACGGCGCAGCAATTCGCCGCGCTGGCCGTGCCGGGCGTGCTGAAGGTGATTTCGGAAGGGTAGCGGGGGGCGCTAGGTTCAGCAACAAAACGGCGGGCACGCGGCGCAACCGCGGAGGTTGCCGCGCCGCGCGGTGTCAGGCGGGCTCCTGCTCCCGCGCCGCCATCATCTGCTTGTAGGCCGGCCGCGCATGGCAGGCGGCGATCCAGGCCTTCACATGCGGCGCATCGGTGAACAGCTCCGGCGCCGGCAGGGCGTAGCGCATCACCTCCGCCACGTTGATGTCCGCCACGGTGAAGCGGCCGCCGACGAGGAAGCCCGTCGCGGCCAGTGCCTGGTCCAATACCGCAACCGGGCTGCGCAGCGCGGCCACCGCCGCCTCGGCCTTGGCGGCATCCCGTTCCGCCGGCGGCTTGCTCACGCGGTTGTACAGGATCTCGATGCTGTGCGGCTCCACCCCGGTTGCCGCCCAGAGCGTCCACATCCCCATCAGCCCATCCTCCGCCGCATCGGCCGGGCCGAGCGACCCGCCATGCTTGCGCGCGAGGTACAGGTTGATGGCCAGGCTCTCATGCAGCACGAGGTCGCCATCGACCATCGAGGGGATCTGGCCGTTGGGGTTCACGGCGCGGAATTCCGGCGAGGCGGTGTGCATCGGCGCATCCGCCGCATCCGGGTCCGCCAGGCGATAGGCCTGGATCACCGGCACATGCCGGAAGTCCAGCTTCGCCTCATGCGCCAGCCACACATTGCGCGAGGCGCGGGAGCGCAGGCAGCCATAGATCGTCAGCATCGCGTTCAATCCTGTCCGAAAGGATCATCGACGGATTTCGCCGGCGGCGTCAGCCAGGCTGCACCCGTTTCGGTAATCACGATATGGTCTTCCAGTCGGATGCCGAATTCGCCGTAGATGGCAATCGTCGGCTCGATGCTGCCGGTGACGCCGGGGGCGAGGATTTCCTTGCCACCCTTCACGAAATACGGCCCCTCATGCACATCCATGCCGATGCCATGCCCCGCCCGATGCGGCAGGCCCGGCGTCTTGTGCCCGGGGCCGAAGCCGGCCGCCACCACCACGCCGCGCACCGCATCATCGATCGCGCCACCCGTGACGCCCGGCTTCGCCACCGCGATGCCGGCGGCCTGCGCCGCGTGGTCGAGGTTCCAGATGTCGCGCTGGCGCTGTGTGGGCGTGCCAAACACGTAGCTGCGCGTGATGTCGGAGACATAGCCATGCAGCGGCGCGCCGACATCGATCAGCACCACATCGCCCTGCTTCAGCACCTGCGGATAGGGCACGCCATGCGGATAGGCGGTGGCCTCCCCGAACAGGGCGATGGAAAAGGCCGGGCCGCCATCGAAGCCGGCCTTGCGATGCGCGGCGGCGAGGAATTCGCCGACCTCCGTCGTCGTCACGCCTTCGCGCAGGCCGCGCGCGGCGGCGGCCTGGATCTCCAGCGTCATGCCCATCGCCTGGCGCAGCAGCGCCACCTCATGCTCCGTCTTGCGTTGGCGCAGGTAGCCGGTGACGGCGCCGCTGGCGGTGAAATGGTGGTTCGGCAGCGCGGCGCGCAGCCCCTCCGCCACGAAGACACGCGCCATGTCATCCAGCGCCACCGTGCCGCCCGCCACATCGGAGGACCGCAGGATGTCGGAGAACAGCGCGTAGGGGTCCTCATCCTCCTCCCAGCCGCGGACCTCGCCGGGCAGGGTGAGCATGGTCTTCAGCTTCTCCACCTCGAATTCCGGGCAGAGATAGGTCAGCGGGCCGCGCACCGGCAGCACGGCGCCCACCGGGCGCTCCGACTGGCCATGCTTGAGGCCGGTCATCCAGGCGAGGTTGGTCGTGCCATCCAGCCACAGCGCGGCGATGCCAAGCTCCGCCATGCGCGCCTGGGCGCGATCCACGCGGCGTGCATGTTCCTCCGCCCCGATCGGCGGCACCGCATCCCGCTGGTTGCGGATGCCCGCGAGTTCCGTGACGAAATCCGATCCGCCGACGCCGATGGTCATCCCTCGATCTCCTCCCGCTGCATCTCAAGGCGCAGCCAGTCTTCCTCGGCCGCATCGCGTTCCGCCTGCTTCTTCGCCAGCAGGTTCGACCGCGCCGCGAAGCCCGGCGGGTCGTTGGTGTAAAGCGCGGGGTCGGCCAGCGCCTTCTGCAGCAGGCCGATCTCCTTCTCCAGCAGCGCGATGCGCGCGGGCAGGGATTCCAGCGCGTGCTTGTCCTTGAAGGACATTTTCGCTCGTGCCACCGCGCGCGGCGCCTCGACGGCCCCGCGTTCGGCGGCCGCGGCGGCCGCGGCGGCGCGCGCCTTGGCCTGCACGCCGCGGCCGCGCTGCGCCACCATGTCGGAATAGCCGCCGGCATAATCCTGCCAGGCGCCATTGCCCTCGCTGACGATCACATTGGTCGCGACGCGATCCAGGAAGTCGCGGTCATGGCTGACGACGATGACGGTGCCGGAATACTCGGCCAGCAGCTCCTGCAACAGGTCGAGCGTCTCAAGGTCCAGGTCGTTGGTCGGCTCGTCCAGCACCAGCAGGTTCGAAGGCGTCGCCAGGCAGCGCGCCAGCATCAGCCGGCCCCGTTCGCCACCCGACAGCGCCGAGACCGGCGTGCGCGCCTGCTCCGGCAGAAAAAGAAAGTCCTTCATGTAGCCGATGACGTGCTTCACCTCGCCGCCGATCCGCACCTGGTCGCCGGAGCCGCCCGTCAGTGCCGATTGCAGGGATGTCGCCGGGTCCAGGCTGTCCCGCGTCTGGTCCATCGTCACCATCTCAAGGCTGGCGCCCAGCCGCACCCGCCCCTCATCCGGGGCCAGCGCGCCGGTCAGCAGGTTCAGCAGCGTGGTCTTGCCCGCGCCATTCGGCCCGACGATGCCCACCCGGTCGCCGCGCATGATCCGCGTGGAGAAATCCCGCACCACCGGCGGCGCATCGCCAAACGCCTTGGTGACATTTTCCAGCGCCGCGACCAGGGTGCCGGAGGCATCGCCCTCACTCGCCGCCATCCGCACCGTGCCCGGCGCCGTGATCCGTTCGCGGTGCCGCTTGCGCAGGTCCTGCAGCCCGGCCAGGCGCTTCACATTGCGCTTGCGCCGCGCGGTCACGCCGTAGCGCAGCCAGTGCTCCTCCCGCACAATCTTGCGGGCCAGCTTGTGGGCCTGCGTCTCCTCCTCCTCCAGCACCTGGTCACGCCAGGCCTCGAAATGGGAAAAACCCTGGTCCAGGCGGCGGGTGGTGCCGCGGTCGAGCCAGACCATGGATTTGGAGAGTCGCTCCAGGAAGCGCCGGTCATGGCTGATCAGCACCAGCGCGCTGCGCAGCGGGCCCAGTTCCTGTTCCAGCCATTCGATCGCCGGCAGGTCGAGGTGGTTGGTCGGCTCATCCAGCAGCAGGATATCCGGCTCCGGCGCCAGCACGCGGGCCAGCGCCGCGCGCCGGGACTCGCCGCCGGAGAGATTGCCCGGGTGTTCCTCCCCGGTCAGGCCGAGGCCTTCCAGCAGCACCCGCGCCCGGTGCGGGTCATCCCCCGGGCCGAGGCCGGCGGCGACATAGGCGCCCGTCGTCGCAAACCCCGCCAGATCGGGTTCCTGCGGCAAATAGCGGATGGTCGCCCCCGGCTGGGTGAAGACCGTGCCGGCATCGGCTTCGATGATACCGGCGGCAATTTTCAGCAGGGTAGATTTGCCGGAGCCGTTGCGGCCGACCAGCGCCAGCCGGTCCCCCGCCGAGACGGCAATCTCCGCCCCGTCCAGCAATTGGGTGGAGCCGAGGCGAAGGCGGATGTCGCGAAGATGCAGCAGGGGGGGCAGGGCCATGGCGGGGGATTGCGTGCCACGGCGCCGCGCGTCAAGCATCGTCGCCGTGACCGACCCCGCCTACGGATCTTCCGCCAACCGCGACCTGCTGGCGCGCATCCCGCTGGATGCGCGGCGCGTGCTGGATGTCGGCTGCGGCGCGGGGGCGCTCGGCGCTGCGTTTCGGCGTCGCAACCCGACGGCCCGCCTGGAAGCCATCGAACCGGACCCGGCGCTGGCCGCCCTCGCGGCGGCGCATTACGACGCGGTGCACCGCCTGGATATCGAGGCCACGCCCCCACCCGTGCCCGAAGGCAGCCTGGATGCGCTGGTCTTCGGCGATGTGCTGGAACATCTGCGCGACCCCTGGGCGGTGCTGAAGCGCGATGCCGCGCTGCTGGCGGAAGATGGCGTGTTGCTGGCCTGCATCCCCAATATCGAGCACTGGTCCTTCGCCGCCCGCCTGCTCGGCGGCCGCTGGCGGTATGAGGAAACCGGCCTGTTCGACCGCACCCATCTGCGCTGGTTCACGAAGGATGCGATGCGCCAGGCGCTGGAGGCGGCCGGGCTGGTGCCGCTGGAAGTCGTGCCACGCATCTTCGACCTGCCCCGCGCCGAGGCCTTCGCCACGGCGATGGCGCCGGCGCTCGCCGCGCTGGGCACCACGCGGGAGGATTGGCTGCGCCGCTCCGCCCCGCTGCAATATGTCTGGCGCGCCGGGCGGCGGAAGCCCGCGCCGCTGGTGCTGGTGGCCCGCACGCTGCGCCCGGTCGGCGGGGTGAATGATGTGCGTGTGCTGCAACCCTTCGCCGCACTCGCCACCCGCCCCGGAATCGCGACCCGCGCCGGCCAGGATACCGAATTACCGAAGCTGGAGCCGGCGGTGCCGCGCATCCTGATCCTCCAGCGGCGCCTGCTGGATCGGCCGGACAGCGTGGACTACCTGGGCGCCCTGCGGGCGACCGGCGCCGTGCTGGTGCAGGAATTCGACGATGACCCGGCGCATTGGCCCTCCATCGCCGGGAACAACCACCTGGCCTTTCGCGGCGTGCATGCGGTGCAGACCTCCACCACGCCGCTGCGCGACCTGCTCGCTGACTTCAACGACGAAATCGCGGTCTTCCCGAATGCGCTGGCGGAACTGCCCGAGCCGGAAAACTTCCGCGACCCGTCGCGCCTGACCCTGTTCTTCGGCGCGCTGAACCGCCAGGCGGATATCGCCCCCTTCCTGCCCATGCTGAACCAGCTGCTGGCCGAGGCCGCAGGCCGGCTGGTGGTGGAGGTGGTGCATGACCAGGCGAGCTTCGCGGCGCTCGACACGCCGCATAAGCGCTTCACCCCCACCACGGATTACGCCGGCTACCGCAAACTGATGGCCGGAAGCGAGCTGGCCTTCCTGCCGCTGGCCGATACCCGCTTCAACCGCATGAAGTCGGACCTGAAGGCGGTGGAGGCTGGCGGCCACCGCCTGTGCTGCCTGGCCAGCCCCGTGGTCTATGCCGGCAGCCTGCGCCATGGCGAGACCGGGCTGATCGTGCCGGATGCCGAAAGCCTCGGCCGGGAATTGCGCGCCCTGCTCGCCGAACCGGCCCGTGCGTTGGCCCTGGCCGATGCGGCGCGTGCCTGGGTGCGGGAGGAAAGGCTGCTGGCGCGGCAGGTGGCGCCGCGGCTGGATTGGTATCGCAGCCTCTGGTCGCGCCGCGCCGCGCTGGATGCGGCGCTTGTGGCGCGGGTGCCGGCGATGGGGTGACTACCGCCCCCACTGCCATTCCATGCTGACGCCCACCCGTTCCCCGGCCTCGCGGTCGCCGGTCTCGGCTTCCAGCTTGATGCGCGGTGTCAGATCCACCCGCACGCCGACGCGGGATGAGCCGCTCTCCGTGCCCTGGCGCACGCCGACGAAGACGCCATCGGCCACGTAGCGCCCGGCCTCCAGCGTCGGCCCGGCGCGCTGGTCCGCCTCCGTCCGCCGCGCCGCCGTCTCCCCGCCGCCGCCCACCGCCAGCCGGTCCAGCCCCAGCGTCTGCCGTACCCGGTCCAGCACCCCGGTGGCCCCGCCGCCGACCAGGCCGGTGGCGCCGGCGATGGCCTGGGCGATCTGCGCGATCTCGAAGGGGGACAGCGCATTCAGCGGCCGGTCGAACAACAGCCGCGCCAGCACCTCATCCTGCGGCAATTCCGGCGTGGAGGAGAAGGTGATGACCGGCTGGCTCGGCGGGCCGGTGACGGTGGCGCGCACGGTGGTGCTGCCGGTCTGGCTGGTTGCCTCGAAATCCAGGTCGGGAATCAGCCCGCCGCTGAAATCGAGCCGCCCGCGGCTGAAGGTCAGGCGGCGGGCCAGGATCTGGAACTCGCCGCGCACCAGGGCGAGGCCGCCGGAAATCTCCGGGCTGCTCAGCGTGCCGCCGACCTCCAGCGTGCCGCCCAGCTCCGCATCCAGCCCGCGGCCGCGCACGAAGACCCCCCGCGGTGCCTCCAGCCGCAGATCCAGCGCGATCGGCAGGGCGGAACCACCGCCATTTGCCGGCGTGCTGCCGTTGCTACCATTCACCGTGGGCCGCTGCGGCGGCGTGGCACGGCCGGGGATGCGACCCACCTCCGTCACCGGGCCGAGGCTGCGGACCGAACTGGGCAGCTGGTCCGGAATGCGGATATCGGCCCGCCGCAGCCGCAGCGGCCCGCTGAGCCTGGCGCCGCTGGACAGCAGGCCGGTCAGCGCCAGCTCCGCATCCAGCACGGCGGTGATGAGGTCGGAGGATACCGGCTGCGCCGCCACCGCGCGCAGCGCCAGATCCACCGGCATCCCCGCCGTCAGCGGATCCACCGTACCGGTCAGCGCGATGCGCCCCTGGCCGGCGGTGCGACCGGTCAGGTCGATGCGCAATTGCGGCCCGGCGGCGGCAATGGTGCCGGCCAGCTGCGTCAGCGCCACGCCGAGCGAGGCATTGCGGTAGGACCCGCCGGCAAGCTGCGCCTGCCCGCCCAGCACCGGGTTCGCGACGGTCCCGCCGGCGCGCAGCGCCAGCGTCACCCGGCCGGCCACCCGATCCGCCCCGGCGGCCAGCAGCGGCGCGGTCAGCGCGCCGAGATCAGCCTGGCCGTCCAGTGACCCCTCCAGCGGCCCGTCCGGCCCGCGCGGCAGGCTGGCCGTGGCGGTCAGGCGGGTGGCATTGCCCGCATTGGCGGTGGCGCGGCCGGAGATGGCGCCATCCGCGCCGCGCCGCCCCTCCGCCTGGATCTCCACCGCCGGCAGGCCGCGCGCCCAGGCGGCGGTGGAGCGCAGATTGCTGACGCGGAGCGTGCCCGCCACCTCCGGCGCCGCACCGGGGCCGGTGATCCGAACATCGCCCGCCACCGACCCGCTCGGCGCCACATCCGGCAGCAGCGCGGCGAGGCTGGCGAGGTCCGGGATGGCGATGCGCGCGCGCAGATCGGCGCGGGCATTGGACCAGCTTCCGGCCACATCGACCGTGCCGCCACGGCTGCTGGTCAGCGAAAATGCCGCCACCTCGATCCCGCCATCGGCGCGCAGCAGGATGCGGGCCGGCGCGGCGAGGCGGGCCGTCTCGCCCTGCGCCGTGCCGCGCAGCGCGGCGAGTTCCAGAAGCTGCGCGCCATCCGGCTGGGTCGTCAGCCGGCCGCGCGTCTCGATCTCGGCTTCCGCCACCACGGCTTCGACCGCGAAGCTCAGCGCGGCCTGGGTGCCGTCGACCGTCGCGACCAGGCGTCGCACCTCGGTGCCGGCGGAGGCCAGGCGCGGCACCTCCAGCCGCAGCGCGACGCGCTGCTGCCCCGCCTGCGCCGCCAGCGTCGCCTCCGCCCGCAGCGATCCGGCCAGCGGCATGCCCGCCACCGGCGAGAGCGGCGCCAGATCCGGCACGGCGAGGCGGGCGGTGCCCTCGAACAGGGTGGTGGCGAGGTCGAGCACGCCCTGCGCCACAAGCTCCGCCGGGCCGAGGCTGGCGGTCGCCGCCTCCAGCCGCAGCCGCCCATCCGGCTGCGGGCCACCGCGCACATCCAGCGCCAGGGGCAGGCCCTGGAAGCGGCCGCTGGCCTGGGCGTTCACCGCGGGGGCGGAGGCGGGGGTGGCGATGCGCGCATCCAGCGCCAGCGCCTCCAGCACCTGGCCGGCCACCTCCAGCCGGTCGGAGGCCGCCTGCACCACCAGGGTGGGGTCCCCGGCCGGCCCCCGCGCCGTGCCGGTCAGCCGCAGCGCCCCCGCGACACCCGGCGCGGCGCCTTCGACCGAGGCGAGGTCGAGGCCGAAGCGCAGATCCAGAAGGGTGCCGACCAGCCCGCTGGCCTCGGCGCGGATCGCTGCACCCTCGATGGTCAATTGGCCGATGCGGTCCGGTGTCGTGGCCCGCACCGCCAGGCGCGGTGCCGGCCCGAGCAGGGCGGCCAGTTGCGGCTGGGTGGTGGTGAAGCCGCGCAGCGCCAGCTTCGCATCCACCTGTGGCGCGGAAAGCGGCCCGGCCAGGGTGCCGCGCAGCTCCAGGCCTTCCCACCCCAGGATCCCCTCCGGCAACAGTGCGGCGAAGGTCTGTGACCCGGCGAGCGTGGCCTGCACCCGCAGATCGGACTGCATCAAATCGCCGGCGATGCTTCCACTGGCGGCGAGTTGCCCGGCGGCGCCCTCCACCCGCAGCGCGCGCAGGGCGATGGCGCCATCCGGCCCGCTTCCGGCCTCCAGCACCAGGGCCAGCGGCCCGGCCAGCCCGGCGAGCGGGCCTTCGAGCAAGGCGCTGGCATCGGCCGTGCCGCGCAGCTCCGCGCCCAGGTTGTCCATATCCGGCGCGCGCACCGTGCCGGAGACATCCAGCGCCAGCCCCGGCCCGGCCCGGGCCTGCAAGCGCAGCGCCGCGCCCTCCGCCGGCCCGTCCAGCGTGAGATCCAGCGAGACCGGCCGCGCCGCCTGGCCGATGAGGCGGGAGACCGGCCCGCCGACCGCATCGCGCAGCCGGATCTCGGCCGAAAGCCGCCCGGTCGCGGGGCGCAGCGCGGCCTGCAAGGACAGCGTCGTTTCGCCTTCCGGTGCGCTGATATCGAGGCTGCTGGTCAGCCCGGCCGCATCCAGCAGTGCCATCCCCTCCGCCCGCAGCAGCGAGGCCTGGCCGAGCACTGGCTCCGCCAGCTCGATCCGCGCCACCGCCAGCCGGTCCAGCTGCAGCGCGACGGGCAGCTGCGGCAGGTGCGGCAGCAGCGGCCCGGCCGGTTCATCCGGCTGGTCCGGCGCGCCGGGGGGCAGGCGGTGCAGCGCCAGGCGGGCGGCCGATAGCAGGGTGATGTGGGCGCGCCGGTCCAGCAGCGCCATCGGGTTCCAATCCAGCTCGGCGTCCTGGATCTCCAGCCAGATGCCCTGCTCATCGGCCATGGCGATGCGGCGGATGGCCAGGCGGCCGGGCAGGGGGCCTTGCAGCCCTTCCAGGGTCAGGCCGGGGACGAAGGATTCGGCCAGGCTGGCGATGCGCGCACGGCCGCCCTCCGTATTCGCATACAGCACGCCACCGCCGACCAGCAGCACCGGCAGCAGCAGCAGCGCCAGCACCAGGCCGGCCACCCAGCGCAGCCAGCGACGGCGGCGGGGTGGCGGGCCGGGCTGCGCCTCAGAAGGCCTGGCCGAGACCGACATACAACCCATACCCGTCATCGCCATCCTGCTTGTTCAGCGGAATGGCCACATCCAGTCGCAGCGGCCCGATGGCCGTCGCGTAGCGCACCCCCAGCCCGGCGCCGAGGCGCACCTCCTCGAAATCCGGCGTCTCCGTCTGCCCGACCGAGCCGGCATCGAGGAAGGCCACCATGCCGATCGCGCCGGAAATCCGCTGGCGGATCTCGACCGAGCCTTCCACCAGGCTCGACCCGCCATTCGCCCGCCCCTGCGCATCGCGCGGCCCGATGCTCTGGTAGGCATAGCCGCGGACGGAGCCGCCGCCGCCGGCATAGAACCGCTTGTCCAGCGGCACGGCCCGGTCCGCGCCCACCAGGCTGCCCAGCGTGCCGCGCAACGCCAGCACCGTGCCGCCCGATCCGGTCAGGTCGAAATAGGTGCGCAGCGTGCCGATGGCGCGTACGAAGCCGCCGCCCTCGGCGATATCCGCATAGGGGATGAGGGTGACGGTGCCGCGCAGGCCGCCGCGCGGGTCCAGCGGATCATCCGTGCTGTCATAGCGCGCGCCCATCACCAGCCCGGCCAGGGTGAAGGGCTCCAGATTGCCATCGCGGCCGATCCGCCCGGTCTCGAAGGTGGGGCCGGATTGCAGCACCCAGCGCCGGCCGAAGGGACGTTCCAGCAGGGCGGAGGTGGTGATGGCGTCGCGGTCATAGGCGTCCAGCCTCTCCCGCAGCAGCGCGGCGTCCAGCACGAGCGAGGTGCGGCCATCCAGCAAGCCGGGGCGGCGGAGATTGGCGCCGATGCGGTAATTCGCCTCATCGGTGTCGCTGCCGAGGCGGGAGGCGATGGCCTCCAGCCGCAGCACCTCGGCATGGCCGAAGACGTTGCGGCGTTCGTAGTAGAGGGTGGCGGAGGGGCCGAAATTGGTCTCATAGGCCAGGGTCGCGCCGGCGGCGTTGCGCGGGCGGTCCGCCACGGTGAAGGTCACCGGCAGGCGTCCTGCCGCATCCAGCCTGTCCCCGGCGCGTGCCCGCACCGAATCGAAGGCGCCGAGCGCCAGCAACTCGCGGCGCGTGGCCTCCAGCGTGGCCGGCGCATAGGGCTGGCCCGACAGGCGGTTGGTGATGCGGGCCAGCAGGCGCTGGCTCACGGCCGTCTCGCCTGCGATCGCGGGCGGCGCGAAGCTGGCGGCGGGGCCGGGGGAAAGGGTCCAGGTGACGTCCATCACCTGGTCCTCGTGATTCACCAGCACCTCCCGATCCACCACGGAGGCCAGCGGGAAGCCGGCGATGCGCAGCCGGTCCAGCAGCGCCGATTCGGCATCCAGGATCGGGCCGGTGCGGGCCGGGGCGCCGGCCTCCAGGCCCTCCGGCGCGCCCAGAGCCTGCACGGCGGCGGCACCGGCCTGTGCTTCCGCCCGCAGCGTGACCCGGCGCAGCGTGTAGCGCGGGCCGGGAATGACCCGCACCTGCACCGGCAGGGGCGTCGCCGCCGTTTCGGCCAGGCGCTGCGCAAGACCGGGCGCATCGGCCGGGCTGCCGGCGATGGTGATCTCGAAACGCCCTGCCCAATAGCCCTCGGCCCGCAACACGGCATCCAGCAGGCGGGCCTCGCCCAGCGCACGGGCCACCAGGCCATAGGCATCGACCGGCGCCTCCGTCGCGAGGCGCAGCAGGCGGGAGGCCTCGCGCAGCGGCGCCTCCAGCGACTCCTCGCCGGTCGGCAGCAAGGTTGTCTCATAGGCCAGGGTGCCCACCGCCTGCGCTTCGGCTGCGGGCGTCTCCGGCAGGCCAAGTGGCTGCGGATGCGCCGGGCCGGCCGCCAGGAGCAGCACGGGCAGGAACAGGACGGGGAGGAGGAGGAGTGGTCTCAGAAGCTGGTTCACCTGCTCAGAAAGCGCCGAAACGAAGCGCGGGTTGCATCCTGCACATGGATGACGGCGCGAATGGGTCGGGGATGGAGGATGCGGGCCGAAACCGCTACCTTTATCCGATGGACACCGCATTCGCCGAGACGCTGACAAGCTGGCGCCGCCATCTCCACGCCCATCCCGGGCTCACCCTGCATGAGGGCGGCACTGCCGCCTTCGTCGTCGCCAGGCTGCGGGAGATCGGGGTTACCGAGATCACCGAAGGCTTCGGTGGCCATGGCGTGGTCGCCACGCTGCGCCGCGGCGGCGGCAATCGCAGCGTCGGCCTGCGCGGCGACATGGACGCGCTGCCGATCCAGGAGGTGAACGCCGCGCTGCCCTATCGCAGCACCGTCCCCGGCGTGATGCATGCCTGCGGCCATGATGGCCACACCACGGCGCTGCTGGGCGCGGCGAAGCTGCTGCTGGCCGATGGCGGCTGGACGGGCACGGTGCATCTGGTGTTCCAGCCGGCGGAGGAAGGCGGCGGCGGCGCCCTCAGCATGATTGCGGACGGGCTGTTCCAGCGCTTCCCGATGGACCGGATCTTCGGCTGGCATAATTGGCCCGGCCTGCCGGCTGGCACCATCGCGGTGCATGACAAGGCCGTGATGGCCGCTGGTGCGCGCTTCGAGATCGGCTTCGAGGGCCATGCCGCCCATGCCGCCCTGCCGCATTTGTCGCGCGACCCGATGGTGGCGGCGGGCCATTGCATCGTCGCCCTGCAAAGCATCGTCGCCCGCAACCTGGACCCCCTGGCCGGTGGCGTGGTCAGCGTGACCATGGTGCAGGGCGGGGAGGCGCAGAACCAGATCCCGTCCCGCGTCGTGCTGAAGGGCACGGCCCGCTGGCTGGCCGATTCCGCCGGCGAGGCGATCCGGGAAGGCCTGCACCGCGTGGCCGATGGCATCGCCGCCACCTGCGCCGTGCGGGCGGAGGTGGGCTGGCGCCAGGGTGTCGAGGTCACCGCCAACACGCCGCTGCGCCGCGACCTGCCGGCGGCGATGACCGGGGAGGATTTTTCCTGGTTCCTGAAGGAAGTGCCCGGCGCCTTCGTCTGGATCGGCAACGGGCCGGCCGAAGGCGGGTGCGAGCTGCACAACCCGCATTACGATTTCAACGACGCCGTGCTGCCGGTGGCCAGCGGCTTCCTGGCGGAAGTGGCGAAGCGGGCGCTGGGGGCGTAGCGCCTCTCCCTCTCCCCCGCAGGGGGGGAGGGTCGGGGTGGGGGCGCGCCATCCGCGCGGCCATTGCCCGTCCTGCGCTTCCCCCCAAGCGGGGGAGAGGGCTATCCCAGCACCCACTTCAGCCAGGCGCCGCCCTCCGCCGCCGCCCGGCGCGCCGCGGCCACATGGTTCAGTGACCGCAGGAAGCCATGCGCCGTGCCAGGGAAGATCGCCTGCTGCACCGCCACGCCGGCCGCGCGTAGCGCATCCCCCATCGCCAGGTTCTCCGAACACAGCACATCCAGCTCCGCGATATGGAGAAGACAGGGCGGCAAGCCCTTGAGATCGGCCAGAAGCGGGGCCGCCAGCGGGTTCAGCCGATCCGCCGGGCGTGGCGCGTAGCAATCCCAGTAGAAGCGCATCTTCTCCCGCGTCAGGAAATAGCCATCGGCGAATTCCTGATAGGATGGCGTCTCAAGGTCGGCGTCGAACACCCCGTAATTCAACAATAAACCGCGCAGCTTGAGGCCAGGGTCTGTCCGCCGCAGCAGCAGCGCCACGCCCATCGCCAGATTGGCCCCGGCACTGTCGCCGCCCAGCACGATGCGGGATGGGTCCAGCCCCCATTCGGCGCCCTGTGCCGCCACCCAGCGCACGACTGCGGCGCATTCCTCCAGCGCCTGGGGGAAGGGTGCCTCCGGGCTCAGCGCGTAATCCGGGCCGATCACGGCGCAGCCGGCGCCGGCGGCGTATTCGCGCATCAGGCGGTCATGCGTGTCGATGCTGTTCCAGACCCAGCCGCCGCCATGGATGTAGATCAGCACGGGCAGGTCGCCCGCCGCGGGCCGATGGAGGCGGCACTGGATGCGGCGGCCGCGCACCGGCAGCCAGCGATCGGCGGAGTCCGCCATCTGCGGCCCACCCGCGGCGAGGGGGATGTTCAGCGCCTCCGTCTGCGCCCGGGCCTGGTCCAGCGGCAGGGTCAGGGTGATGGGCGGCAGCCTGGCGCCCTCGGCCTCCATCATCGCGTTGAAGGCGCGCATCTCCGGATCCCAGCGCGGGTCTTGGGCGGGCATGGTGGTTCCCTTCATCGCTTTCGCGGTATCGGAGGACCGATCGCGGCGCGCGGCAAGCCCACCCGGCTTGTGTCGATGCCCGCATAGCCCATGTTGCATTGCACAATGAGCCTCTCCACCAGCCTGTCCCAGCATTCCGCGGTGCGCTTCCGCGAACAGGCGCTGTACCGGCCGCGCCATGTGCTGCTGCTGGCCGACCCCGCCATGGCCGCGTCCGCCCCGCTGTCGCGCAACCTGCGGGAGGGCGGCTTCACCGGCACGCTGACCGAAGCGGCGGAGGTTTCGGCCGTGGCGCAGGTGCCGGACCTCGCCGTGCTGTCCCTGCCGCCGGCCGCGATCGAGCCGGCCATGGCGGCGCTGTCGGCCCGCGGCTGCCACGCCGTGGTGGTGCCGGGGCCGGCGCCGGGGCTGACCGAGATCTCCCGCCGCACCGGGGTGCGGGCGCTGGGCCAGGGCAGCTTCGGCATCTGCGTGCCGGGGATCGGGTTGAATGCGTCGCTGTCCCACCTCGCGCCGCGCAAGGGGAAGCTGGCGCTGGTCGGGCAATCCTCCTCGCTCACCCGTGCGGTGCTGGATTGGGCGGAGGCGGAGGCGGTGGGCTTCAGCCATGTGATCGGCATCGGCGAGAATGACGATCTCGGCTTTGCCCATGCGCTGGACTGGCTCTCCCGCGACCCGGGCACCGGCGCCATCCTGCTGGAAATCCGCCGCATCAAGAACCGCCGCATGTTCATCTCCGCCGCCCGCGCCGCGGCGCGGATGCGGCCGGTTGTCGCGATCCGCGCCGGGGGCCGGCTGGCCGACCCCTCCGGCACCTCGGATGCCGTGATGGATGCGGCGTTGCGCCGCGCCGGCGTGCTGCGGGTGGAGGGGCTGGATGACCTGCTCTCGGCCGCGGAGACCCTGGCGCGGGTGAAGCTGGTGGCCGGGGCCGGGACGGGGGGCGGCATCGCGCTGGTCGCCAATGCGACCGGCCTCGGCCTGCTGGCGGCGGATTGCGTGCTGGCCGGCGGGGCCCGGCTGGCCGATCTGCCGCCCGAGGCGCTGGCGGCGCTGGAGATCGGGCTGCGGCCTGGCTGGCACGGCGCCAACCCGCTGATCCTCGGCCAGGGCTCCGCCACCGCCCTGGGGGAGGCCGCGGCGATGCTGGCCGGGCTGCGCCAGGTGGATGCGGTGGTGGCGCTGCACGCGCCGGTGGCCGGGGAGGATGCGGACACCATGGCCGCCGCCCTGTCCGCCGCCGCCCAGGCCACGCGGGCGGCGCCGATCCTGGTCTGCTGGGCCGGGCAGGCCACCGCCGGCCCGCAGCGTGGCGCGCTGGCCGCGGCGGGGCTGGCCGTGTTCCCCACCCCGGAAGGCGCGGTGCGCGGCGCGCTGCACCTGCTGCATGACCGGCAGAACCGCCTGGCCGCCGCCGAATTGCCGGGGCGGGCGGTGCTGGACCTGCAACCGGACCGCGCCGCCGTCGCCGCGCTGCTGGCCGGCGCGCGCGCCGAGGGCCGGCTTTCCCTGACCGATGACGAGGCGCTGGCGGTGCTGGCAGCCTATGGCCTGCCGGTGGTGCCCGGCCGGGTCGCGGCCGATGTGGCGGCGGCCGAAGCCGCGGCCACCGAACTCGGCTTTCCCGTGGTGCTGAAGCTGCGCAGCCCCGACATCGCCCGCAAGACCGAGATCGGCGGCGTCACCCTCGGCCTGCGCAGCGCCCTCGCGGTGCGGGATGCGGCGGAGGCAATGCTGGAACGGGTGGCGCGGGAACGGCCGGAGGCGCGGCTCGCAGGCTTCCTGGTGCAGCGCCAGGCTGGCTGGGGCACGGCCGGCCGGGCGCAGGAATTGCGGATGCGCCTGGGTGATGACGCCATGTTCGGCCCCTTCCTCGGCTTCGGCCTGGGCGGCACCGCGGCGGATCTGCTGGGCGATGAGGGCTTCGACCTGCCGCCGCTGAACCATGCCCTGGCCCGCGAGCTGATCGGCCGCACCCGCGCCGGGCCGCTGCTGGCCGGCTACCGCGACCATCCGGCGGTGGATTTGGATGCGGTGGCCGGCGCGCTGGTGCGGCTGTCCCAGGTCGCGGTGGATTTTCCGGAGATCGCGGCGCTGGGGGTGAACCCGCTTTTCGCCGATGCGGGCGGGGTGCGGGCCGCCGACGCCTCCTGCCTGCTGCGCCCGGCCGGCCAGTCGGCGCTGCTGGCGGTGCCACCCTATCCGGAGGAATGGGCGGCCCCCTGGACGGCAAAATCCGGGGAGGTGCTGCTGGTGCGCCCGGTGCGGCCGGAGGATGCCGAGGCGCATGCCGAGATGTTTCGCCGCCTGACGCCGGAGGATGTGCGCTGGCGCTTCTTCAGCCAGTTGCGGGAGTTGCCGGCGGTGCAGATCGCCCGGCTGACGCAGATCGACTACGACCGCGAAATGGCCTTCGTCGCCATCCGCCGCCGCGCCGATGGGGCGGAGGATATGCTGGGCGTCTCCCGCCTGATCCGGGAGGCCGATGGCGTCTCGGCGGAATTCGCCGTGGTGGTGGACCGCGCCATGAAGGGGCAGGGCCTCGGCCGGCATCTGATGCAGCGGCTATTCGACTGGGCCGCAGAAAGCGGGATCCGGGAGGTGGTGGGCCAGGTCCTCAGCGACAATGCGCCGATGTTGGCCTTCATCCGGGCGCTGGGCTTCAGCACTCGGCGCAGCGCGGAGGATGAGGATGTGGTCGAGGCCCGGCGGAGCGTTCCCCCGCCGGGGTAGGCGCTCAGCCGGCTGTGGCGCGGATCATCTCCCGCACCCGGGCGGCCGCGGCGGCGCCCTTCATCGCATCCCGCCAGGCCACCTCGGCCACGCGCTGATGCGCCGCAACCGCTTCATCCGCCGCGGTGATGGAACCGACGCCGAGGCCGCCATTGGGCGGCGTATCCGCGGCAAAGGGGGAGGCGACGACATGGGCGCGTTCCCGGCCGCGCAGCACCATGAAGCCGCCGGTGGGCTCCGTGCCGGTGGCGAGGCCGATCTGCACGCCGATCGGCACGCTTTCCATCATGGCGGCAATGGCTTCCGCTTCCGCCCGCGCGGCGGAGAGGCAGCGCTGGCGGGTGCGTTCCGGCAGCGTCATGCCGGCGGCGACGCCCTCCTGCAGGAAGCGGCGCAGCGCGGCCTCGCCCAGGATGGCGATGATGGTCGGGCGGCGGGCGGCGTGCAGGCGCTTGCGGGCGGCGAGCAGGCCCAGCGCCTGGTCCGCGCTGGCGCGCGCCTGCAGGCGTTCCGGCGCGGCATCCGCGGCTTCCGTCCAGGCCTCGCCAACCGCGCCATCGAAGGCATCGGTCGTGGTCTGGTAGCAGAAGGCGCCGCCGACCATCAGGATCTGGTCCGCCTGTTCCTCGACCTGCCGCAGCCGTTCCTGAAATGCGAGGGGACGGGCGAAATACTCGACGCCGATGCCGAGCAGCGAGAGCGGCGAAATCTTCAACAATTCGGCCAGGCGCCGGATCGTATCCAGCTTGATGACCTCGCCCTTCTCATACCGGTACAGCGCGGCGCGGGAGACGCCGAGGCGTGCCGCGATCTCCTCCGCACGGAGGCCGGATTCGAGGCGATAGGCACGCAATTGCTGTCCTATGTCCGCGAAACGCATGCAATCCCCCGTAGGTCCAGTGAACAAGATACAACCACGATGCCGGAGACAGAATCTCAGGGATCAGGCCGTCGGACCTAAAATGCGGGACATGCGCGCCCAAAGCAACGTCGAAAACACGGGAAAATTGTTGCTGCGGTGCGGTGGATACCTCCGCAGGTTGTGCAGGCTGCGGCCGCCCGCGCCTGTCCCGTGTGGCGCCCCCTGGCGCTGACGCGGCAGGCGAGGGTGCCTGCACGCGCCAGCCATCGCCGGATCAGGCGTCCGGCGCAACCTTGTGGGCGGCCAGTGTTTCCAGCGCCTTGACCATCCCGGAGTGGTCGAGCCCCGCCCCACCCATGGCCGCGCAGGCCGCGAAGAGCTGCGCGGTGGAGGCGGTGTTGGGCAGTGCCACACCCAATTCCTTGCCCGCCTGCAGCGCCAGGTTGAGATCCTTCTGGTGCAATTCAATCCGGAAGCCCGGCGCGAAGGTTCGCTTGATCATCCGTTCACCGTGCAGTTCAAGGATGCGTGAGGTGGCAAGGCCACCCATCAGCGCCTGGCGCACCTTGGCCGGGTCTGCCCCCGCCTTGCTGGCGAAGACCAGGGCCTCGCCCACCGCCTCGATCGTCAGGGCGACGATGATCTGGTTGGCCACCTTGCAGGTCTGGCCGGCGCCGGTTTCACCCACCAGGGTGATGTTCTTGCCCATCGCCTGGAACAGCGGCGTGGCGCGTTCGAAGGCGGCCTCGCTGCCGCCGACCATGATGGTCAGGCTGGCATTCTTGGCGCCCACCTCACCGCCGGACACCGGGGCGTCGAGGTAGTCACACCCCTTCTCGGCGACCCGCGCGGCAAAGGTCTTGGTGGCGGTCGGGCTGATCGAGGACATGTCGATCACCAGCTTGCCCGGCGCCAGGCCTTCCGCGACCCCGCCGGCGCCGAACAGCGCGGCCTCCACATCGGGCGTGTCGGGCACCATCAGGATGATGACCTCCGTCGCCTGGGCCACGGCGGCGGCATTGGGCAGGATGGTGAGCTCGGCGCGCAGCTCCGCCGTCAGGCTGGCGCGGTCCGGCGCGCAGACCTCATGGCCGGCCGCCTTCAGGTGCAGTGCCATGGGCTTGCCCATGATGCCGAGGCCGATGAAACCGATCTTCATGGTGCGTCTCTCCGTTGATGGTGCCGTCCGGGATCAGGCCTTGTAGGGGGCGAACCAGCCGAGGCCGGCCGTCGTCTCGCCCGCCGGGCGGTATTCGCAGCCGATCCAGCCGCGGAAGCCCAGCGCATCGATCCTGTCGAAGACGAAGGGCCAGTTGACCTCGCCGGTGCCGGGCTCGTGGCGTCCCGGGTTGTCGGCCACCTGCATGTGCGCGATCAGCGGCAGGTGCTTTTCGACGCGCTTGACGATGTCACCCTCCGTGATCTGGCAGTGGTACAGGTCGAACTGCATGCCGACCTTTTCGGCGCCGATCGCCTGGATGATGGCCGCCGCCTGGTCCGTGGTGTTCAGGAAGAAGCCGGGGATGTCCCGGTGGTTGATCGGCTCGATCACCGGCTTCACGCCGGCCGGCTGCGCCAGCTCTGCCGCCCAGGCCAGGTTGGCGGCCAGCGTCGCCGTCATCGCATCATGCGGCACGCCGGCCGGCGCCAGGCCGGACATCACATGGATGCGCGGGCAGCCGAGCACCGCGGCATAGTCCAGCGCCTTGCGGAAACCTTCGCGGAATTCGGCCTGGCGGCCGGGCAGGGCGGCCTGGCCGCGCTCGCCGGCATTCCAATCCCCCGGCGGGCCGTTGAACAGCACCTGGGACAGGCCGTTATCCTTCAGCCGCGTCGCGATTTCGGCGGCCGGGAAATCGTAGGGAAACAGGAACTCCACCGCCTTGAAACCGGCCTTCGCGGCAGCCTCGAACCGATCAAGGAAGGGAACTTCGGTAAACATCAGGGAGATGTTGGCGGCGAAGCGCGGCATGGCGGTGTCCTTCCTGAAGTATTGGCCCGCGTGGGGTTTGGCGGGTGATGCCTTGGCCCCCGCCGGCCGGCAAGCCCGCCGCCCACCAGCGGGGTGATGCGTGAGAGACGTGCGCGCGCCCGAGGCTTCAGCTAAAGCCTGCACTTCCAGACCGGAGCCAGCATGAGCCAGGAATCCATCCGCCCCGCCCGCCTGCTCGGCCTGGCGGCGCTGTTCGCGTTGGGGCTGGGCTGCTTCTGGGTGATGCGGCCCTTCATCTCCGCCCTGCTCTGGGCCGTGATCCTGGCCTACACCACCTGGCCCGCCTTCCGCATGCTACGGGAGAAGACCGGCCTCGGCCCGGGCGCCGCCGCGCTGGTAATGGTGACGGTGGAGTTCGTGCTGATCGCATTGCCCCTGGTCTTCGCCACGCCGACGACGCGGGAGGAGATCGAGGGGCTGCGCACCTCCTTCGAGGGGCTGCTGTTGACCGGCCTGCCCACCCTGCTCACCTCACTGGGCAGCCTGCCCTTCGTCGGCGAGACCTTCCGCAACCTGTTGAGCGGCTGGGACACGACCCTGGCCGGGCTGTTCGAGACCATCAGCCCCTATGCCGGGCAGATCGCGAGCAATGCGCTGGCCGTGCTGCTGGCGCTGCTTTCGGGCCTGGCGGAGCTGATCATGGCTATCTTCCTGGCCTTCTTCTTCTACCGCGACGGCCCCGCCATGGCCGCCCATGCGGAAGCGGTGATGGAGAAGATGGCCGGGCCCGGCACTCGCCGGCTGATCCTGCTGACCGGCAATGTCACGCGCGGCGTGGTCTATGGCCTGCTCGGCACCGCGGTGCTGCAGGGGGCGATGACCGTCTTCGGCCTTTGGCTGGCCGGGGTGCCGCAGCCGGTGCTGCTGGGCGTGGTGGCGGGCGTGCTGTCCATCCTGCCGGTCGGCGCGCCGCTGGTCTGGGCGCCGGCCGCGATCTGGCTGTTCACCCAGGGGGAGACGGGCTGGGGCCTGTTCATGGCGGTCTATGGCGCGGCGGGCATTTCCTCGGTCGACAATGTGATCCGCCCCTGGCTGATCAGCCGCGGCGCCGACCTGCCCTTGCTGCTGACCCTGCTGGGCGCGATTGGCGGCGTCATCGGCTTCGGCATCCTTGGCCTGTTCCTGGGGCCGGTTCTGCTCGCAGTGGGCTTCACCCTGCTGCGCGATTGGGCAGGCAATGGCGCGGCGACCGCTGCCTCCCGCCCGGAGGGGTGAGATCGGCCTTCCTCCGCGCATCGCGGCACGATATGCACGAAGGCGTACAGGCAGGTTTGGCGGGCAGGTGGGCGCAACGACCCGCCGCCCCCCAAAGGATCGGGAGATTGGGGTTGATGCGTAGACTGCTTCTGGCGGCCGCCGCCATTGTTGCCTTGGGGGTGGCCGCGCCGGCGCCCGCCACCGCCCAGACCGTGCGCTGGACCGCCGCCGGCGATCCCAACACCATGGATCCGCACAGCCAGAATGTCGGGACCGTCACCATGGTCCTGCAGCAGATCTATGATCCGCTGATCGCCCGCAATGCGGATCTGACGCTGCGCCCGGGCCTGGCGCTGTCCTGGACCCAGGTGGAGCCGAATCGCTGGCGCTTCGTGCTGCGCCCCGGCGTGAAGTTCCATGGCGGGGAAGCCTTCGTCGCCGATGACGTGGTGTTCAGCATCGGCCGCGCCCGCCAGCCGACCTCCAATTTCGGCATCTTCGTCGACACCATCGCCGATGTGGTGAAGGTGGATGAGATGACGGTGGATGTCGTGACCCAGGTCCCGGACCCCATCCTGCCGAACAAATTCGCCTCCATCTACATGATGTCCAAGACCTGGTCCGAGGCGAATGGCGCCGCCCGCCCGCAGAACACCCGGGCGCGGGAGGAAATGCACACCACCCGCAACACCAACGGCACCGGCGCCTTCCGCCTGGAATCGCGGGAGAATGACGTACGCACCGTGCTGCGCCGCAACACGGAATGGTATGGCTGGCAGGAGCCGGATGCGGCGCGGTCCAATGTGCAGGAAATCGTATTCCGCCCGATCTCCTCGGACGCCACGCGAATCGCGGCGCTGCTGTCCGGTGAGGTGGATTTCGTGCTGGACCCGCCGCTGCAGGACCTGAACCGCCTGCGCAACGCGGCCAATATCCGCGTGCTGGAAGGGCCGGAGGTACGGACCATCTTCCTGTCCTTCGACGTGGCGCGCCCGGAATTGCTGTATTCCGACGTGCGCGGCCGCAACCCGATGGCGGATCTGCGGGTACGCCAGGCGCTGTACCATGCGGTCGATATCCAGGCGATCCATCGCACCACCATGCGCGGGCAGTCCGTGGTGACCGGCACCTTCTTCCCGCCGCAGGTGAATGGCTATGTGGAGGCCGAGGATACGCGGCTGCCCCATGACCCGGCCCGCGCCCGCGCCTTGCTGGCGGAGGCCGGCTACCCGAACGGCTTCGGCCTGACGCTGGATTGCCCGAACAACCGCTACATCAATGATGAGCAGATCTGCCAGGCGGTCGCCGCCATGTGGACGCGAATCGGCGTGCGGACCAGCGTGCGGGCGCAGCCGCTCGCGCCCTTCTTCGCCCAGATCCAGCGCCAGGATACCAGCGCCTATCTGCTCGGCTGGGGTGTGCCGACGCTGGATGCGCTGTATTCCTTCCAATCCCTGCTGGCGACACGAAATGGCGAACAGGGGGATGGCATCTGGAACTATGGCGGCTATTCCAGCCCCCGCATGGATGAGCTGGTACGGCGCATGAAGACGCAATCGGGTCCGGACCGCATGGCCGCGATCCAGGAGGCGCTGCGCCTGTACCGGGAAGACGTGCCGCACATCCCGCTGCACCACCAGATGATCCCCTGGGCGATGCGGAGCAACTTCTCCATCCCGCACGCCGCCAACAACCAGCCCTATTTCCGCTTCGCCCGCATTGATTGAGCCTGATCGACTAAAACGGGTCGACTGACCCGACTGCAACGCAAGCGGATTCCGGCGGCGCCCCTCGGCGCCGCCGTCTCACAAAGGATCGCCAGCCCCCGTGTTCGCCTTCATCATCAGCCGCTTGCTACAGGCGCTACCCGTCATGCTGACGGTGGCGCTGCTGTCCTTCGCCATGTTCGCCTATGTCGGCGATCCGGTCGCCATCATGCTCGGGCAGGACTACACCATTGCCCAGCGGGACGCGCTGGTGGCCGATCTGGGCCTCGACCAGCCCTTCTTCGTGCAATTCGCGAAGTTCGTGGGCAATGCCGTGCAGGGCGAATTCGGCCTGTCCTACCGCCTGTCCCGCCCC
>LNFM01004912.1_pt1 | contig 23912 bp, 19 predicted proteins | sample 596031 | NCBI WGS metagenome assembly LNFM01 (sample SAMN04254537, study PRJNA301005) | activated carbon metagenome | isolation source: dual media filters at the Ann Arbor, Michigan drinking water treatment plant | place: USA: Ann Arbor | reverse complement strand
AAGTCAGCATTCGACAAGGCGGCTTGAAGCCGCCGGGGAACGGCAGCTACGTCAGATCATCCGCCGGCATCATCGGCCGGCGGCCTTCGGTTGGCGGCCCGCTTCCGGGCCGTGTCCGACACGAGGCTGGGAGGGGAACCATGAAGAGACTGGCTTTCACGACGCTCGTCGCGGCCGCGCTGGCAATCGGGGCGTTTCCGGCGGCGGCGCAGACCGCACCGGCGAAGAAGATCACCCTGACCGGCGGGTCCGTCGGCGGCGCCTGGAGCGCCATCGGCAACGCCATCGGCGAAACCATCCGGCGGGAATCGCCCGGCGCCGCCTTCGGCTATGAGCCGGGGCGCGAGGCGGCCAACATCCAGCTCGTCTCGACCGGCAAGGTCGAGCTCGGCATCGCCCATGCGCAGCTGATCAAGCGGGCGCAGGCCGGCGAGGAGCCGTTCAAGGCGCCGATCACCAATCTGCGCGCCATTGCGCTGATCGACCCGCAGGCGGCGGTGCAGATCCTCGTCCGCGAGGACGCCGGCATCGAGAGCTTCGAGAGCATCCTCGCCGCGAAGAAGCCGGTGCGGATCGCGCTCAACCAGCGCGGCACGCTGATGGCGGTGACCGGCGAAGAGGTGTTCAAGGCCTATGGCATCACGGCCAAGGACATCGAGGGCTGGGGCGGCCGCATCCACCATGTCGACTACAATGCCGGCCTCGAGATGATGAAGAACGGCCAGGTCGACGTCATCATCAACATGCTCGCATTCCCCTCCGGCCAGATCAACAGCGCGACGCGCGAGATGAAGGTCAAGATGCTCGGCATTTCGCCCGAGGTGACGGCCAAGCTGGGCACCCTGCTCGGCACGGCGCCGATCACCGTGCCGGCGGGTACCTATGCCTTCCAGCCGGCGGCGGTGCCGACGATCACCGGCAGCGTCGTTCTCTTCGCCTCGGCCGAGATGAAGAACGAGGATGCGGCCCTGGTCGTCGACGGCATGATCAAGCATTTCGACTATCTGCGGCAGGCGCATGCGATGATGGCCCGCCTCGAGCCGGTCAACCTGACGCAGACCGCCCCGCTGGCCCTCCACCCCGGCGCCGAAGCGGCCTATCGGAAAGCCGGCCTGCTGAAGTGAGGCGCGCACCGTCCCTCCCTTTCCGCCGTCGAGAGGACGCGGTGTCACGATGCTCGCCCTGCTGAAGCTGATCGCACCGGGACGATCCCGACAGCTCGACGCGCCGGAGCAGTGGACGGTGCATGTCGTCGGCTTCGCAGCGGCCGTGCTGCTGATCGCCATCTCCTTCGGCTGGTACGTCAAGCGCGAGATCGCCCTGTTTCTGTTCCTCGGAGCGGTTCTCGCCCTGGCCTTCCTGACGACGACGGCCAACCCGCTGCGGCCGACCGGCCGCTCCTGGTTCGCCTGGGGGATGGTCGCGCTGTCGATCGCCTCCTGCGGCTACTTCGTGGCGATGCAGCCGGTCCACGAGATGCGGCTGCCGATGATCGACGAACTCTCCGCCGCCGACATCGCCGCCTCGATCGTACTGATCGCGCTGGTGATGGAGGCGACGCGGCGCTGCATCGGGATGATCCTCGTCGTGCTGGTCGCGACCTTCCTCGCCTATGCGATCTTCGGCAGCAAACTGACCGGCTCCTTCGCCCATCGTGGCTTCAGCACGCAGGAGATCGTCGACCATCTGGTGTTCTCGACCAACGGGCTGTTCGGCCCGGCGCTCGAGGTCGCGGCCTTCCTGGTCCTCGTCTTCGTCGTCTTCGGCGCCTTGCTCGACCGCATCGGCGGCGCCGATTTCTTCTATGACATCGCCAACAGCCTGGTCGGCAAGCAGGTCGGCGGGGCCAGCAAGGTCGCGGTGGTCTCGTCGGGCCTCTACGGCTCGATCTCGGGCTCGCCGACGGCCGACGTCGTGACCACAGGCTCCTTCAGCATCCCTCTGATGATCAAGACCGGGACAAGCCGGACCTATGCCGGCGCGATCGAATCCGCGGCCTCGACGGGCGGCGCCCTGCTGCCACCCGTGATGGGCTCGGCCGCGTTCCTGATGACGGACTTCACCGGCATTCCCTATGCCACGATCGCGCTGTCGGCCCTCATCCCCGCCCTGCTCTACTACCAGTCGGTGTTTCTCGCGGCGCATTTCAAGGCGCATCGGGACGGGCTTTCGCCGATGTCGGAGGGCGAGACGCCCTCGATCCTGGCCGTGCTGCGGCGCGACTGGGCCTATCTCCTGCCGATCGGGCTTCTGGTCTGGGGCGTGCTGAGCCTGAACCGGCCCGCCTTCGCGGGAGCCATCGCCTGCGCCGCCCTGCTCCCGGTCGCCCTGCTGCGCCATCCCGATCCGGTCCGGCTGGTCAAGACGGTCTTTTTCGGCCTGAGCGACGGCATGCGGGGCATGATCGGCGTCGGCGTGGCCTGCGCCATCGCCGGTCTCGTGGTCGGGACGCTCTCGATGACCGACCTGACGGGCAAGATCAGCTCCGGGCTGTTCCACATGTCCGGCGGCAGCCCGATCCTGACCATTCTCGTCGCCGCCTTCGTCATCATCGTGCTCGGCATGGGCATGCCGACCCCGGCGGTCTACGCGCTCTCGGCGGTGCTGGCGGCGCCGGCCCTGATCGCGCTGGGCATCGCGGTGCTGCCGGCGCATCTCTTCATCGTCTACATCGCCTCGATGTCCGCGATCACACCGCCGGTCGCGGTCGCGGCCTTCGCGGCGGCGTCGATCGCGAAAGCCAATCCGGTGATGATCGCCGTCGTCGCCTGCCGGATCGCGATGGTCGCGTTCATCCTGCCCTTCGTTTTCATCTATCAGCCGTCGCTGCTGATGATCGGGCCGGTCTGGCAGACGGTCCTGTCCGTCGCGGCGGTGGCACTGGGCGTGCTCGCCCTCAACGCCGCGATCGAGGGCTATCTGTTCTCCCGCCTCGGCCTGGCCGCCCGCGTCCTGATGGGAGCGGGAGGGGTCGGCCTCTTCCTGCCCTTCGCGGCGACGCAGCTGGCGGGGCTGGCGCTGCTCGCGGCCACGGCCGTCTGGCTCTGGGTCACGCGCGCGGCGGGTCCGCGCGCGGCCCGCGCCAGCTGAGGCGGCCCCTCAGTTGCCGAGATCGCGGGCGACGCGGAAGCCCGCGACCTGGTCACGGATGCTAGGCTCGCTGACGATCCGGGAGTCCAGTCGCCTCGCCGTCGGCGGATCGGCCCAGGAGCCGCCCCGCAGGATGCGGCCCTCCTCCTCGCGGCAGATCGGCGGCGGGAACGGCTGACCGGGCACGGAGGGGTCGGGCGGGCAGGTATCGACCCATTCCCAGAGATTGCCGCTGAGATCCGAGAGGCCCCAGGGGCTGGCCGCGAAGCTGCCGACGGGCGCGGTGGTGCGGAAGCCGTCGCGGCAGGGCGCCACGGTCCAGGAGGGCATCGCCTGCTTCGCGGTCTCGTCGGCGCCGTTGCCGATCGCGCAGAGGCGCGCGGGATCGGCCATGTCCTTCGCCGAGGCGGCGGCGACATGGTGCCATTCGGCGTCGGTCAGCAGGCGGTAGCGCTGGCCGGTGCGCTTCGACAGCCAGGCGAGATAGGCCTTGGCGTCGCCATGGCTGACGCAGGCGACCGGGTCACTGTCGGTCTGCGGAAAGCCCGGGTCCTGCCAGGACAGGGTGGGATCGAGCTTCCAGACCGGCGCGCGGACATGGCAGCCGAGTTCGACGACATGGCCGGACTGCTGCACGAAGACGCGGTACTGCGCCCGGGTGACCTCGAAGCGGCCCACCGCGAATGGTTGCGGCAGCGCGACCTCGACTTGGCGCGGCGTCGCGCCGGTCGAGAGCTGCATGCGGACATCGCCGTCGGGCACCAGGACGAGGTCCGGGCAATCGGTACAGTCGCGAAAGCTCTCGCCCGAACCCGGCTTGACCCAGAGCCGCTTGCCGTCGGCCGCGAGATCGACATAGCCCAGAGCGGCGAGCCGTGCCGTCACCCGGCTCTTGTCGACCCCCGCCGCGAGCAGTTCGAGCAGGGCCGCCCGGTCGGTGGTGGCGGCAATCCGCGCCGCCATCTCGGCGGCAGGGTCCCGCGGCGGCGCCAGCGGGGTCAGCTTCAGGGTGGGGCCGGCGGAGGCCGATCCCGACGGCGGCGGCGCCTGCGACAGGGCCGCGACCGGCAGGGCAAGCCCGAGCGCGCCCAGTGCCGCGCCGAAGGCGGCCCGCCGACCGGCGGGCCGCCGCGCGGATACGGGGGCCGCGGCGCTCATGCGCAGGGCGCGGTCTTGAATTCGACACGGCGGTCGACCGCCGTGCTGGCATCGTCGCGCGGCAGGCCGACCAGCACCTCGCGAAAGCCGACGCCGGAGGGGCGCAGCCGCTGCGACATGCCCGGCGCAGCCGCGGCCATGAGCGCCACGATGCGCTCGGCGCGCTCGCGCGAAAGCCTGTCGTTGAGCGCCTCGGGGCCGGTGCGGCTGGCATGGCCGACCACGTCGAGGCAGACGCCGGCCTGGGTCGCCCGCGCCGTGATCTCGCGCAGCCAGGCCGGGTAGCTGGCCGAGAGCTTGCGGTCGGCATTGAAGGCGGTGGAGTTCGGCTCGAACAGGAACTTCACCCCGAGCTGGCCGAGGGCAAAGCCGCGCTCGACCATCCGGCCGAAGGTCTGGTCGGCCTCGCTGGTCTCGCCCAGCGCCGCATAGGAGAGGTAGAGGCCGTTGAGCACGCGCAGCTGGTCGCCGCCCGGCTGGGCCTGGGCCTCGCGATAGAGATCGCGCGCCCGGCGATGGTCTCCGGCCTCATAGGCGGCGCCGGCCTCGCGGATGCGGGCGGCGGCGCCGAGCTGGTCGATATAGGCGGGCGAGACGGGCGTGCCGGGCTGCGACTTCTGGCAGGCCTCGATATAGGCACGGGTCGCCGCGTCCAGACCCCAGACCGGCGTGTCGGCATATGAGGCCGCCGGGGCGATGTCGACATTGCCGACGGTCGAGCGCGCGACGCTGCGGGCATAGACCGTCTTGGCCTCGCGCTCGACCAGGGCGAAGCAGATCCAGAAGGCGTCGCGATCACCGCCGGGCTGGCCGGCATTGTTGATGGTGTTGAAGGTGCCGATGAAGACGAAGCGGGCCTTGGCGACATTGTCGGGCGTGAAGGCCAGGATCTTCACATGCGGGTAGCGCTCCGCCACCAGCTCGGCGATGCGCCGATCGAAGCCGCGCGTCGCCGCCGACTGGATGCCGGTGACGCCGTCGATCAGCGGATCGATGACGACGGTGACCTCGCCGGCGCTCGCCGGCAGCTTGGCGAAGAGGTCCGTCGCGGCCTTCATGAAGGCCTGTTCGAGCGGAACCAGCGCGGGGGCCCGCGCGGCGGCGACGGGCTGGGCCATGGCGGCCGGCGCGCTGCCGACAGCGGCGAGCGCGAGCATGACGGCGGTGGTGACGGTACGCAGGGACATCAGGCGGCTCCGGCAAGGCCTGTCGCCGCCCTGCTCCTCAGCCGGATTGCGACGAAGGTCGATCGAGTGCTGAACCATAGCGTCATCTCCTTTTCCCGAGCAATCCTTCCTGCTCCGGAAGGATCGGTATGAGGAGAGATTGCGGCAGCCGTACCGCCGTGACTGTCTCCGGCGGAACAGCCCCGTGCCGGACGCTGCGGCAGCCGGGACTCAGACCGGCGTGGACACTGCGACGGACCCGACCCCGCGCAGCTCGACCGTGCCGAGCGGGCGCAGCCGCGCCGGGTCGCAGCGGCTCGCTGCGACAGGGCCGACGCAGATCGACGAGCCGAGCTCCTTGTTGAGCGCCTCGAGCCGCGCCGCCATGTTCACCGCCTCGCCATGGGCGGTGTAGTCGAGCTTGGCGCCGACACCGACGTCGCCGACGATGGCGATGCCGGTTTCCAGCCCCTGCCGCGTGCGGCCGAGCCCGATCTTGGCCGCCAGACCGACGGCACGGTACGACTCCGTCCAGTCGAGGATCGCGACCGCGCAGGCGAGCGCGCGCCGCGGATGCTCCCCGAGGTCGAGCGGCGCGTTGAAGAGGGCGTGGACGGCGTCGCCGACGAGCTTGTCGACCATGCCGCCATGCTCGCCGACGATGCGGGTGACACCCTCGAAATAGCCGTCGAGCACCGCCACGAGCTGCTCGGGACCGGCCTCGCGGGTGGTCTGCGTGAACCCCTCGATATCGGTGAAGAGCGCCGTGACCTCGCGCCGCTCGCCCGTCAGTTTGAGGCTGCCGGGATCGGCGACGATCCGCTCGACCACGCCGGGCGCCAGATGCTGCTCGAAACGGCGGCGCAGCCGCGCCTCGCGCCAGCGCGATTCCGAGAAGGCCGTCAGCGAGGTCGCGAGAAAGGCCAGGGTCGCGGCGGCCATCGGCAGGCGCGGGTCGATCAGCCGATCGCCCGCCGCCAGGCCGGCCGCGGCGGCCGCCATGAGCGCGAGCCCGCCGACCAGCGCGACGGCGGCGACGGCGGGGCGAAGCGCGCGCGCCAGCGTGACCGCGGCCGCGGTGGCGAGCAGCGCGAGCGCCCATTCGGCGCCGGCAGCCCAGCCCGGCCGCAGCGGCATCACGCCGGTCGCGATCTGGCGCACCGCCTGGGCGTGGAGCAGCGAGGAGGGCGTCAGCGGGTCGCGTGCACTCGCCCGCAGCGCGCCCAGTTCGGGCGCGACGCCGCCGATGAAGACGATGGCGCCCGCCAGAGCGGCGGAGTCGGCCCCGCCCCGCAGCAGGTCCGATGCGCGCATGACGGGGACCGCGGGCCCGGCCGGCACCAGTCGCAGGAGGCCGTCCGGCGGCAACGGTCGCGTCGTCTCGCCGATGGTCAGCCGCAGCGGCCCGGCGGAGAGCAGATAGCCCGAGGCGCCGGCGGCCAGACGCATGGCCTCGAGCGCCAGCCCAGGGTGAATCGCATCCCCGATCGCGACGAAGAGCGGGACACGGCGCACGAGCCCGTCATCGTCTCCCGGCAGGGACAGCGTCCCGGCGCCGGCCGCGGCCATGGCCAGGGTCGCGGGCGGCGCGCTCGCCCCCTGTTCGCGCCATAGCGCGGGGACGGCAGCCCCCTCGCGCGCCAGCACGGGGACGTCGGCGACGGCATCGCGACCACGGGGGTCGAGCACCCAGCCGAGCACGACCGGCCCGGCGGCGAGGGCGTCTGCGAGCAGACCGTCACCATCCTCCAGCGTCGGCGCCAGCGCGGCGAGTGCGGCATTGCCGGTCTCGGCGGCGAGCCGGCGCGCCAGCGCGGCGGGGGAGCGCGTATCCTCGCCCGCCAGGAGGAGATCGAGAGCGATGGCCGCGGGCTTGGCCGCGCTGACCGCCCCGACCAGCCGCGCCAGCGTCTCACGCCGCCAGGGCCAGGGACCGATCGCCTCGAGGCTCGCCGCGTCGATGGCGACGATGGCGAGCTTCGGCGCCGGTGGATGGGTGCGCCAGTCGGCGACCTGCGCCAGCATCAGATCGAAGATCTGCTCGCGCTGCGTCTCGCGCCAGGAGGCGGGGGCGAGGACGACGAACAGGATGACCGCAAGGCCGGCCAGGCCACCCGCGGCGACGGGCCGCGACAGCCGCAGCCTTCTCTCAGCCATCGGCAATTCCGGCACAGGCCGCGAGCCGGTCGGGATCGCAGAAGAGCCGGTCGGCCGTGCGGCGGATCGCGCCCGCCTGTTCGAGCGAACCGAGCGCCGCATTGACCTTCGGCCGGCTGGCGCCCAGCAGCTGCGCCAGCTCGCCCTGCGAGAACGCCATGTCGAGCGGAACCCGCTTGCCCGGCGCCGCCCGGCGGCCGCCGAGCCCGACCAGGAGGAAACGGGCCAGCCTGACCTCGATCGAATACAGCGCGATGCCCTCGAGCTGGTCGGTGGTCTGGCGCAGCCGGCGGCAGAGGAAGGCGATGATCCCGGTCGCCAGCTCCGGATGGCGCGCCATCAGCTGCTCGAGCGCGGCGCGGCGCAGGCCATAGGCCAGGACGGGCGTCATCGCCACGGCGTCGGCGCTGCGCGGGCCGCCGTCGAGCAGGGCGATCTCGCCCAGCAGATCGCCGCGGGCCGCGTGGCGGACGCTGAGTTCGCGGCCATCCTCTGTCGTCACGGCCAACCGCACGCGCCCTTCGGCGACGAGCAGCAGACGATCGCCGGCATCGCCGCGGGCAAACAGCATCTGCCCCTGGTCGCAGCGCTGCTCGCGGAACGCGGCGGCACAGTCCTGGAGAGCCTCGGCGGAGAGGCCTGAGAAGAAGCCGGCCTCGGCCAGCAGCGCCGCGATCGAGCCCGGCTCCATCGGTCAGGCGACCTGGGCCAGTGCCGCGGCGATGCGCGCCTCGCCCCAGCGTCGTGCCGGGGTGGGCGCAGCGCCGCGGCGGGCGATGTCGGTGCCCTCGCCAGCCGCCAGCACGACCTCGCGGCCGGCTGCCCGCACGGCCACCTCGCCGCGCTCGACGAAGACGCCGAAGACGCCATTGCTCGGCCCGGCGAAGAAGCGCGTGCCGCGCACGGCGATCAGGCCATAGGAGGAGCGGATCCGGATGCGGCCTGCTTCGCTGCCGGGAGCCTTGTCGACCAGCAGCGCGCCCGCCCCGAGCGTGATGGTGCCGCCGGCATCGACGATGAAGCGATCGATGGTGATCCGCGCCTTCTCGCCCAGGCGCAGCTCGGTCGCGCGGCCGAGCCGGAAGCCGGCGCGGGCGTCCTCGCCCGTCTCGACCCGGTCGCCGACGAAGACGGGGCCGTCGGCCGCGAGCCTGCGACGGGTCTCCCGGAGCTCGGCCATGGCGTCCCCGCGCAGATCCGTCACCATCCCGGCGGCCGGCGCGCGATCACCCGCGGCCTGGGCCAGGGCCGGCAGCGGCAGGCCGCTCAGTCCGAGCAGCATGGCCGCCCGCACCAGGCCGCGCCGGTCCAGCGCACCGTCACCCCGACCGACCACTCCATCGTCACTCGCAGCCATGCTTGTCGCCTTCGTTCGCCCGGACGCAGTTGCCCATGATCGACGGCACGCGGTCAAGCGATGCGCGCGGGATGGCGCCGATCCTTCTTCGGTCGCTCGTGAGCGCTGCACGGTTCAAGCGACACCGCCCTGCGCCGACTGCGTCTCTCCCCTGCCGCTGCGACCATGGCGGCACCCCGCCGCCTGCGTCATCCTTGGCGCAAGTCCGGGCCGTAGCGCACCGGCGTCGAAGGAGGTTGCCCCATGAACCCACAGCCGAGCGACCGGCCCGTGCCGGCCCAGTTCGACGCGCGGACGGCCGATGGCGCCGTGCTGCGCGTCTTTGCCGAGGGCCGGGGCCGACCGCTGCTGCTGGTGACCGGCCTCGGCGGAACCGCCGGCTTCTGGGCGAGCATCTCCGAAACGCTGGCGCGCTCCTTCCGTGTGATGCGCTTCGACCAGCGTGGCCTCGCCGCCAGCACGCGCGGCAGCGCGACCTGCAGCATCGAGACGCTGGCCCAGGACTGCCTGAGCGTGCTCGACGAGGCCGGTATCGAGCAGGCGGTGGTGCTCGGCCACTCGACCGGGGGCTGCATCGCGCTGTCGCTCGCGCAGCTCGCACCGGGGCGCGTCGAGGGGCTGATCCTGAGCGGGAGCTGGTTGAAGCCGAGCCGCTACATGGCCGCCTATTTCGGCGCGCGCCGCGATATCCTCGGGAGCCATCCCCAGGCTTATGCCGCGACGTCCGTGCTCTGCGCCTATCCTCCGGCCTGGATCGAGGCGAACTGGCCCATCTACGAGGCGGCCCTGGCCGCGGCGCCGCTGACGGCGCAGCAGCAGTCGGTAATGGCCGAGCGCATCGACGCGCTGCTCGCCTTCGACGGGACCGCGCAGGCCGCCGCACTCGCCCTGCCGGTGCTCGTGCTCGGCGCCCGCGACGACATGGTCGTGCCCGCCTTCCTGCAGGAGGACCTGGCGGCGGCACTGCCCGGCTGCGCCAAGACCATGCTCGATTCCGGCGGGCATCTCTTCCCGATTTCGCGGCCGGACGCCTTCACCTCGACGGTGGCCGACTGGATCGGCCGGCTGGGCTGACGCGGAACCGGAACGGGGCGCGGCGAATTAGCCCCTAGGCAGCCTCCCTCTTTGGATTATGCCAATTCGAGGGACGGCCGCTCGCCGATCCCGCGCCGTAAGCCAAGGAATTTCGCATGACCGCCATTCGCCTCGCCCTGCTGGCCGCCCTGTTCGCCCCCGCCCTCGCCGCGCCCGCAACGGCCCAGGACGTCGCCGCCGGCGAGCGCTCCTGGAACAAGTGCCGCGCCTGCCACCAGATCGGCGAGACCGCCAAGAACATCGTCGGCCCGCAGCTGAACGGGCTGTTCGGGCGCCAGGCCGGCACGGTCGAGGGCTACAGTTATTCGGCCGCCAACAAGAACTCCGGCATCACCTGGGACGAGGCGGTCTTCGCCGAGTACATCAAGGACCCGCGCGCCAAGATCCCGGGCACCAAGATGGTCTTCGCCGGCATCAAGAACGAGAAGGAAATCGCCGATCTGACGGCCTTCCTCAAGCAGTTCGACAAGGACGGCAAGAAGCTCTGAGCCGCCCCTTCCGGACGGCGACCGGGGGCGGCGCGGTGCCAGCGCGTTGGCGGCATCGCCCCCCCTCGACGGCGTGGGTTGACGCGGCCTCTGGAAGGCCCCGAACTCGGCGCTCCCTTGCGACGGAGCCACGCCCATGCCTCTCGACCCCGCCCTGCGTGACAGGATACTCGCCTCGGTCGAGGCCGGCTTCGCCGAGCAGATCGCTTTCACGCAGGAACTGATCCGCTTTCCCTCGCTGCGGGGTGACGAACATGCCTGCCAGGACTTCGTCTTCCGGGCGCTGAATGAGCGCGGTTTCACGCTGGACCGCTTCAAGATGGACGAGGCGGCGATCAAGGCCCATCCCGGCGGCGGACCGTTCTCGGAACATCATTCCGATGCGCCGATCGTGGTCGGCATCCACCATCCGCGCGCGGAGACCGGGCGCTCGCTCATCCTGCAGGCGCATGTCGACGTGGTGCCGACCGGCCCGGTCGATCAGTGGACCCATGCGCCCTTCGATCCCGTGATCGAGGGCGACTGGCTCTACGGGCGCGGCAGTGCCGACATGAAGGCCGGCCACGGCGCGAATTTCGCCTGCCTCGACGCGCTCCGGCGGATCGGGCTGCAGCCGGCGGCGACGCTCTATCTGGAATCGGTGGTCGAGGAGGAATCGACCGGCAATGGCGCGCTGATGACGCATCTGCGCGGCTATCGTGCGCAGGCCGCACTGATCCCCGAGCCGGAATACGAGATGCTGTGCCGCGCCAATGCCGGCGTGATCTGGTTCCAGTTCGAGGTGCGCGGCGTGCCCGTGCATGTGCGCGAGATGGGGGCCGGCGCCAATGCGATCGACGCCGCCTACCGGGTGATCGCCGCGCTGCGCAGGCTCGAGGAGGAGTTCAACGCCGAGAAGGCTGGGCGCGCGCATTTCGAGGACCAGGCCCACCCGATCAACCTCAACATCGGCAAGATCGAGGGCGGCGACTGGGCCTCCTCCGTGCCGTGCTGGTGCCGCGTTGATTGCCGCGTCGGGCTCTATCCCGGCGTCACCGCCCAGGAGATCGCCCAGCGCATCGAGGATTGCATCCGGGCCGCGTCCCGGGCCGACAGCTTCCTCGCCAATAACCCGCCCAAGGTCACCTTCAACGGCTTCTGGGCCGAGGGCTATGTGCTCGAGCCCGGCAGCGAGGCGGAGGCCGTGCTCGGCCGGGCGCATGAGGCGGCTCTGGGCAAGCCGCTGCAATCCTTCATGACGCCGGCCTATCTCGATGCCCGCGTGCATGCGCTCTACGACAAGATCCCGGCGCTCTGCTACGGGCCGATGGGCGAGAACATCCACGCTTTCGACGAGCGGGTGAGCCTCGCCTCGGTCAAGCGCATCACCGGCGCCATGGCCCTGTTCGTGGCCGAATGGTGCGGGGTCGAGAGCCTCTCCGCCTGAGCGACACCTGCGACGCCGCCGCCTCTTGTTTCATCCGGGCCAGCCCCCAAATGCGTCAATGCGGCATATGGAATATGCTTTCCATATGGGCGCGTTGGCGCAATATTTGAACCATCGAGGCGGCGGGCCGAATCAGCCGCGGCCGCCCCCAGGGGCGAGGGCAGCAGCGACCGATGAAGAAGAAGAAGGGCCTTCCCGGCACGATCCGGTCGCAGATCGCGGCCATGCCGATCCGGCGCCTGCCGGGGGGTGGCCTGGAGGTTCTGCTCGTCACGTCGCGCACCACCCGCCGCTGGATCGTCCCCAAGGGCTGGCCGATCAAGGGATTGACCGATCCGGAAGCGGCGGCACGAGAGGCCTATGAGGAGGCCGGCGTCGTCGGCCACATCGTCAAGGAACCCGCGGGGCGCTATACCTACTGGAAGCGCATGCCCGACCATTTCGTGCTGTGCGAGGTGACGCTGTTCCTGCTGGACGTCGAGCGGCAGCTGCCGACCTGGGCGGAACAGGGCCAGCGCGAGAGCCGGTGGTTCAGCCCCGAGGATGCCGCCGACCTCGTCGACGAGCCGGAACTCGCCTCGGCGATCCGCAACGTCAGCCTCGCCTCCGCGGCCTGACCGCCCGAGGCGGCCGGCCTCACCGGCCCGTCTGGGGCGCCGGCAGCAGCGCGTCGCGCTCCTGCCTCGCGCGGGCCTCCTTGCTCTCCATCAGCCGGCTTTCGCGCAGGACATTGGCGCCCTCCAGGATCGGATAGCCGATCGAGGCGACATGCCCGTGGATGCGCTTGAGATCGCGGATGATGTCGAGATGAATGGCGCTGGTCTCGATTGATTCCGGCCGCCCGTCGCGCAGCCGCTCGAAATGGCTTTCGGTGGCCCGGCGCTCGGCCTCCCGCATCGTTGCCTTCTCGGCGAAGAGCTGGCGCGCGAGGGCGAGGTCGCGGGTCGCGAAGACGTTGAGCGCCAGCCCGAGCCCCGCGGCGACGCGTTGGTGGAAGTCGCGGATCTCCGCCAGCCCCTCGGGCGAGAAGGAATAGCGCTTGCGGATCTTCTTCTCGGCCAGCTCGCGCAGGTTCTTGTCGATGATGTCGCCGATATGCTCGAGATTGGTGATCAGGGTGATGATCTCCAGCAGGCGGCGCCCCTCCTCGTCGGTCAGCTCGTTGCGCGAGACCCGCACGAGATAGAGCTTGATCGATTCATGGATGGTATCGACGCCGTCATCGGCCTCCGCGATCGCGCGCGAGAGCCTGAGCTCGTCTTTCTCCAGCAGGGTCATGGTGTCGCGCAGCATGCCCTCGACGCGGTCGCCGAGATGCAGCGCCTCGCGCATGGCGCAGGCGAGGGCCTCGGTCGGGCTGTCGAGCGCGTTGGTGTCGAGATAGCGCGGCGCCACCACCGTCTCGGCACCGGCACGATCCGGCATGAGACGCGAGACGAGGGCGGCGATCGGATGCACGAAGGGCAGGAAGACCAGCGCGCCCAGCAGGTTGAGGGCGAGATGGAACTCGATGGCCAGCCGCGCATCCGCAAAGGGCAGCCCCAGCAGCCATTTCGACAGGGGCGCCACGAAGGGCAGCACCATCAGCGCCAGCAGCAGCCGCGTCGCCAGATTGGCGACGGCCGCCCGGCGCTGCGCGACGGGCGCGCCGAGCTGGTCCAGCACCGGGATCAGCGCATTGCCGAGATTGGCGCCGACGACCAGCGTCAGTGCCGTCGCCGGCGGGACGAGCCCCGACGAGGCGAAGGTGACGATCAGCAGCACGATGGCGATGCTCGAATGCGTCAGCCAGGTCGCGGCCGCCGCGACGACGACCGCCAGCAGCGGCTCGCTGCCCAGCGCCGCGAGCAGGGTGCGGAAGGTCGGCGACTGGGCGAGCGGTGCCGCCGCGCCGTTCAGCTCGATCAAGGCGAGCAGGATCAGGCCGATGCCGACCAGAATGCGGCCGATGTTGCGCGCCCGGTCCATCGCCTCGTGGCCGAGATAGAGCGCCACGCCGATGGCCAGGCAGAGCCCCCAGAGCCAGCCGAGGTCCATCGAGATGACGAAGGCCGCGAGCGAGGTGCCGAGATTGGCCCCGAGCAGGACCGCCAGCGCCATCGCCGGCGCGATGAGCTTGCGGGCGGCGAAGGAGGAGACGAGCAGGGTCGTCGCAGTCGAGCTCTGCAGCACGATGGTGACCGCGGCGCCGCTGCCGAAGGCGGCAAAGCGATTGCGCGTGAAGCTCTGCAAGGCCTGCCTGAGCGAAGCGCCGAAGGCCCGCATCGCCCCCGTCCGGACCAGCCGCACCGACCAGATCAGCAGCGCGACGCCGCCGGCGAGGTGGAACAGGATCATCGTCGCGCTGTCGTTGGTGGTCATCGCAGCCGGGTCTTTCTCCGCTTCGGATGGCGAAACTACCGCATCATGGCCGCTTTTTCATTAGCCAACTTATCTCTCTTGCGCGCAGAATGTGCTGATGTTGCGGCACGGCGCGGGAAACTGCCTCATCCGGCGGCGGTTGTGGTCAGTTCGGTGGGATCAGGGTGACGCCCGAGCCGGCGAAAGCGAGGTTGACCGGCGTCCCCGGCTTCCACATCGCATGGTGGCCGTACTGGACGACGAAGAGCTCGCCCACCTCGGTCTCGACCATGATGTCGAGATGATTGCCGAGATAGGCGCATTTGCGAATCGTGCCCGACAGCGAATCCGGGCCCGACGTCTCCGACAGCAGCAGGCTTTCGGGACGGATGGCGACCTTGGCCGGGCCGGGCCCGAGATCGCGCGCGGGCAGGGACACCATCGCGGACCCGATCGCCACCGCGGCGCGCCCGTCCGCGACCGCGGTGATGGTCACGTCGATCAGGTTGGCGTCGCCGATGAAGTCGGCGACGAAGGCGTTGGCCGGGGCCTCATAGAGCGCGCGCGGCGCGCCCTCCTGCGCGATCCGCGCATTGGACATCACGATGATCCGGTCCGAGACGGCGAGCGCCTCCTCCTGATCATGGGTGACATAGGCGACGGTGAGGTTCAGATCCTGCTGCAGTTCGCGGATTTCCTCGCGGACACGGCGGCGCAGCTTGGCGTCGAGGTTGGAGAGCGGCTCGTCGAAGAGCAGCACCTGCGGCTCGAGCACCAGCGCGCGCGCCACCGCGACCCGCTGCTGCTGGCCGCCCGACAATTCGGACGGATAACGGTTCTCGAAGCCCTTGAGGCCGACCAGCGCCAGCTTCTCCAGCGCCATCTCGCGCGACTTCTCCTTGCCCAGGCCCTTCACCGTCGGGCCGTAGGCGGCATTCTCCAGCACGCTCATATGGGGAAAGAGTGCATAGGACTGGAAGACCATGCTGACGTCACGGTCGGCGGCCGACAGCCGCGTGACGTCATGCCCGCCGATGAGGATTTGCCCGTCGCTGGCGATCTCGAGCCCGGCGATCATGCGCAGGGTCGTGGTCTTGCCGCAGCCGGAGGGGCCGAGCAGCGTGACCAGCGTCCCGGCCTCGATGGTGAAGGAGATGTTGTCGACCGCCGTCACCGCGCCGTAGCGCATCGAGACATTGCGGAATTCGACGGATGCCGGGCCGGCCTTTGCCATGGTCACGCTGTCCTTATCCGACCGCCGGAGCGGGCACCGGCGTGGCCACCGCCGCGACGGCCTTGCGGCGCCCGAGCTTGCGCTCGCCGACGCCCAACTGAATCAGGCCGATGCCGAACGCCATGAAGACGATGAGCACCGAGGAATAGGCGATCGCGAGCCCGAACTCGCCGGCCTCGACGCGCCCGACGATGTAGGCGGTGGCGAGGTTGTACTCGGCCGAGACCAGGAAGATCACGGCGCTGACCGCCGTCATCGCGCGCACGAAGGAGTAGACCAGCGCCGAGACGAGCGCCGGCTTGAGCAGCGGCAGCATGATGCGCCAGAGCGTGGTGAAGGAGCGGGCGCGCAGCGTCGTCGAGGCTTCGTCGAGGCTCTTGTCGATCTGCGACAGGCCGGCGATGCCGGAGCGGACGCCGACCGGCATGTTGCGGAAGACGAAGGCGAGCACGAGGATCAGCCCCGTGCCGGTGATCTCGATCGGCGGCACGTTGAAGGCCAGGATGTAGGCGACGCCGATCACGGTGCCGGGAATCGCGAAGGAGAGCATCGTCGCGAATTCGAGCGCGGCCCGCCCCGCGAAGCGCTGCCGGGTCAGCAGATAGGCCGTGATCAGGCCGATCACCGCCGTCAGCGGCGCCGAGATGGCGGCGATCTTGATCGTGGTGAAAAAGGAATCCCAGGCCGCTCCCTCGAAGAACAGGCCACGGCTCCAGTCGATCGAGAAGCCGGTGCGGTAATGCTCCAGCGTCGGCGTGTAGTCGCGGCCCATCGCCTTGACGAAGCCGCCGATCAGGATGACCAGGTAGATCACGAAGGTCAGCGCGACCCAGGGCAGGATGACGAGGCCGGCGAGCCAGGAGACGCGCCGCGGCAGCGGCGTCGGCAGGCCGGAATCGCCCTTGCCGGTCACCGTCGTGTAGGATTTCCCGCCGAGCCAGCGCTGCTGGACCCAGAAGGCGCCGAGCGTGAAGCCGAGCAGCACGATCGCCAGAACCGCCGCCTGCCCCTGGTTGTGCGAGGCCCCGACCACGGCGAAGAAGATCTTGGTCGAGAGCACCTCGTAATTGCCGCCCAGCACGAGCGGGTTGCCGAAATCGGCCATGCTCTCGACGAAGCCGAGCAGGAAGGCGTTGGCGATGCCGGGCTTGAGCAAGGGCCAGGTCACGGTGCGAAAGGTTTGCCAGCGCTTGGCGCCGAGCGTCTGCGAGGCTTCCTCGAGGCTCGGGCTGATGCCCTGCACGACGCCGATCAGCACCAGGAAGGCGATCGGCGCGAAGGCCAGCACCTGCGCGAGCAGCACGCCGGGAAGGCCGTAGATCCAGCGCGAGCGCGGGACGTCGAACCACTCATACATCAGGTTCGAGACCATGCCCGAGCGGCCGAAGAGCAGGATCAGCGCGAGACCGATGACGAAGGGCGGCGTGATGATCGGCAGCACCGTCAGCGCCCGCATCACCCGCTTGCCCGGCATGCCGGTGCGCAGGATCAGCAGGGCGCAGGCGAGCCCCAGCAGCGTCGTGATGACACCGCAGAGAACGGCCAGGAACAGCGTGTTCCAGGCCACGCCGCAATTGGTGTTGGCGGTGAGGCAGCCCAGGCCCCAGATCGAGGAATCGAAGAAGCGGCTGGTGAAGGCCGACAGCGCGAAGGCGCCGTTCTGGTCGATCAGCGCGCTCTCCAGCACGGTGACGACCGGGAAGAAGATGAACAGCCCGATCAGCAGCACGATGATGCCGATGGCGCTGGTGGTGAACAGGTCGCCACGGCAATAGCCGCGATAGGCCAGACCGTGACAGAGCAGCAGCAGCAGCGACAGGACGCAGAGAAAGGCGCCGCCCCCCATGCCCGGCTGGGCCGCGCCGGCCCCTCCGAGCAGCGCCGCCAGCCCGGGAATGCCCTGACCGCGGATGCCGATGGCGAAGCCCTGGGCGAAGAACAGCGCGATGCCGGTCGCTCCCGCCAGGATCAGGATGCGCGCCACGATCTTCTCGTCGCGCAGCCCGCTGGCCACCGTCGCGGCCAGCAGCGCCAATCCCACCGGCAGCAGCCAGGGCGCCCCACCCGAGAGCGCGAGCACCAGGGCCGTGCCGGCCCGGCCAAAGGGATAGCCGCTCAGCCAGGCGACGCTGACGAGACTCGCACGCTCGACGAGATACCAGGGCAGCAGGCCGTAGCCGAGCCAGCCCATCACGAGCACGAGCTTCGTCGTTCCGCGCATCGCGGCTTCCCCCCGTCGTCCGCCCTGCGTCGCCGTGCTTACTTCGGCAGCACCTTGACCTCACGGTCCCACTTGCTGAGCAGGCGAGTGCGCTCGGCCGAAGAGCCGTATTTGGCGAAGTCGTAGTCGATCAGCTTGACCTCCTCGAGCTTCGGCGCCTGCGGGGGCGGCACCACGCTCTTGTTGGACGGCACCTGGAAGGACTTGGCCTGCGTCGCCAGGGCCTGAGCGGCCGGCGTCAGCGCCCAGTCATAGAACTTCTTGGCGCTTTCGGGATTGCGGGCGCCCTTGATCATCGACATCGAGCCGATCTCGTAGCCCGTCCCCTCGCAGGGGGCGACGACCTTCACCGGGCCGCCATCGACGACCATCGTCACCATGTCGTGCATGAAGGTGATGCCGACGGTGGTCTCGCCGAGGCTCGTCGCCTTGGCCGGCGCGGCGCCCGACTTGGTGTACTGGTTGATGTTCTTGTGCAGGGCCTTGAGGTAGTCGAAGGCCTTGTCCTCGCCCATCAGCTGCACGAGCGTCGCCAGCATCGTGTAAGAGGTGCCCGACGAGTTCGGATCGGCGACCTGGACCTCGTCCTTGAGATTGGCCTTGATCAGGTCGGCCCAGCATTTCGGCTCGTCGATCTTGCGGGAGGCGACCTGCTTGGTGTTGAAGCCGAAGCCGAGCGCGCCGGCATAGACGCCGATGGTCCGCCCCTTGGACTGCTTCCACTGCTTCACAGCCCAGTCGTGCAGATCGGCGTTGCGCGGGCTCTCATAGGCCTCGCTCAAGCCCTCCTCGGCGGCCTGGAGATGGGGATCGCCGGTGCCGCCCCACCAGATGTCGCCGCGGGGGTTCGAGGATTCGGCCTTGATCTGGGCATAGGTCTCGCCCGAGCTCTTGCGCGTCATCGAGACCTTGATGCCGGTCTCCTTCTCGAAGGCCTGGGCCATCGGCCGGCACCACTCCTCCTGGACGGAACAGTAGAGCACGAGCGATCCCTGCGCCTGGGCCGGAGCGGCCCCGAAGGAAGCGGTGGCGAGCGCGGCGAAGAGGCCGGCCCGGAGCCAGGACTGCGTCTGCATGATAACCTCCCTGATCAGAACGTTTTGTTCTTGTTGTCTTTATTGCGACAGTGAAACGACACGCCTTCAAAAAGCAATGGGCGTGACGCCAGCTAAGCGATTCCCGTGATCCGGCGAAGTTCGACCGCTAGCCCGGGCGTGCAGCAGAGGATGGGATTGCCCTTCGAGAGGCCGGTACCGGCGAAGAAGTCGTTGATCGTCGCGCCCGCCTCGCCGGCGATGACGATGCCGGCCGCCACGTCCCAGGCGTTGATGTGCAGCTCGGCATAGGCATCGCTGCTGCCATTGGCGACATGGCAGAGTCCGAGCGTGCCCGAGCCGCTGCGCTTGACCGCCGCGCCGGCGGCATAGGTCCGCCCGATGATCTCGATATAGCGCTCGGCGGGAATACGGGTCGACCAGCCGAGCTCGATCGAAGCGCGCGCGATGTCGGCGCCGCCCGAGACCTGGATCGGCGCGCCGTTCAGCGTCACCCCGCCGCCGCGGCGCGCGGCATAGAGTTCGCCCAGCGCGGGCGCGGCGACGACGCCGATCTCGGGCCTGCGATCGGCGAGGAAGCCGATCGAGATGCACCAGTTGCGGTCGCCATGGGCGAAATTGGCGGTGCCGTCGATCGGATCGAGAATCCAGACGGCGTCGGAGGCTTCGCCGCCGCCCTCCTCGCCGATCACCGTGTCGTCCGGGAAGAGCTGCGAGAGGCGCTCGCGCAGGAAAGCCTCGACCGCGCCGTCGGCGACGGTCAGCCAGTCCTGTGCACCCTTCATGGTGGTGCCGAGGGTTTCGCGGCGGCTGAAATAGCCCTGCGCGAGATGGCTCGCCTCGGCCGCGAGGCCGAGCGCCGCATAATAGCGAAGATCGCGTTCGGCCGGCGTCATCGGGCTGCCTCCAGATCGACGGCGACCGGCTTGCCGGTCTGTGCCGACTGCGTCGCGGCGTCGGCCAGGATCTGCGCCTTGAGGCCATCCAGACCCGAGGGCGTCGGGGCCACCCCGCCGCGGCAGGCCGCGAAAAAGGCGTCGAGTTCCGCGCGGTAGGCGGCGGCATAGCGCTCGAGGAAGAAGTTCTGCACCGGGTCGGCCCGGAAACCGCCGGCGGTGGCGCTCTCGACGGTCGTCTCGTGGATGTTTCCGGCGCGCAGCATGCCCTGCGAACCATGGACCTCGATGCGCTGGTCGTAACCATACGTCGCACGGCGGGAGTTCGAGATCTGCGCGATCTTGCCGGAGGCCGTCTTCATGAGCACGGCGGCGGTGTCGACGTCGCCGGCCTGGCCGATGGCCGGATCGACCAGCGCCGAACCGAGCGCGAAGACCTCGACCGGCTCCTCGGCCAGGAGGAAGCGGGCCATGTCGAAATCATGGATCATCATGTCGCGGAACAGACCGCCGGAGCGCTTCACATAGTCGACCGGCGGCGGCGAGGGATCGCGCGAGATCACGCTAACGATCTCGACGGCCCCGGCCTCGCCGGCGCGCAGGCGGCGTTCGAGGGCGGCGAAGTTGGGGTCGAAGCGACGGTTGAAGCCGATCATCAGCGGCCGGCCGGAGCGCTCCACCGTGGCGAGGCAGCGGCGGATGCGGGCGGCGTCGAGATCGACCGGCTTCTCGCAGAACACCGCCTTGCCTGCAGACACGGCGGCCTCGATCAGGTCGGCATGGGTGTCGGTGGGCGTGCAGATCAGGATGGCGTCGATGCCCGCATCCGAGAGGATGGCCTCCGTGCTCGTCGCCCTGGCGCCCGTCTCGGCGGCGAGCGCCGCGGCGGCGGCAGGCAGCGCATCGGTGAGCGCCACCAGCTCCGCGTCGGCCCGCGCCGCCACGTTCAATCCGTGGATGCGGCCGATCCGGCCCGCCCCCAGCAATCCCACGCGCATCTTCGGCAATCCCGTCGTCATCTCGTCTGTCGTCCTGTCATGGCCCGAGGCGGGCCGTAGTCCCGTCGGCGGCGATGTCAATCATGCGCGCCGAGAATCGTCTGGTCGAAATCGATGTTGGAGCCGGTCATCAGCCCGGACTCGTCCGAGGCCAGATAGGCGACGGCGCGGGCGACCTCGCGCGGGTCGAGCAGGCGGCCGAAGGGCTGGCCCGCGGCGGCCTGCTCGAGCCAGCCATCCTGCGCGCCATGGTGCCGGCGCATCACTGCGTCCTCGCCCGGCGTCGACATCCAGCCGATGTTGAGGCCGTTGACGCGGATGCGGTGCGGCAGAAGCGCATAGGCGGCGTTGCGGGTCAGCGTCGCGAGCGCGCCCTTGGAGACGCTGTAGATGGAGAGGAAGGGCTGGCCGCCATGCGCCGACATGGACTGGATGTTGACGATCGCGCCAGCGATGCCCCGGCGCCGCATCAGCTCGGCAGCGTCCTGGATCAGGAAGAAGGGTGCACGCAGATTGACCGCCATGAGGCGCTCATAGAGCTCGGGCGAGGTGTCGAAGACCGTGCCGCGATCGGTGTCGCCGGCGGCGTTGACGAGACAGTCGAGCCGGCCGAAGGCGCGCTCGGCGGCCGGAACGATCTCGCGGACGGCGGCGAGGTCGGAGAGATCGGCGACGTGGAAGCGGGCGTCGCAGCCCGCGGCCTTCAGGCTCGCGGCGACCGCCTCGCCACGCTCGCGGCTGCGCCCGGTCAGAAGCAGCCCCGCGGCACCCCGCGCCGCCAGCTCGCGCGCGATCGCCTCGCCCAGCCCCTGGCTCGCCCCGGTGACGACCGCGACGCGTCCCTCGAGCGTCCGGCCGGTGGCTGCCGCTTCTTTCATCAATCACGCCTCCCCGGTCGATGGCACGTTTTTTTGATTTTGCCTGATATTTGGAACGTACATTCCATTTTCGAGGCGCGCCCGTCAAGCCGGAACGCAGCCGGGGGCCTGACGATCGCGCGCCGGCGTGGCGCGCGACGGGGCGGACCGCCGCGGACACGCCGTTTCAGGCCGCATGCGGCCACCTGCACCCTCCGTGCCCCGAGACGCCGTTACGTCAGCGGCGGCGGCGCCTGCGACTGTTCCACACGTTGAAGCGCTGCGCGTCCGGCGCATGGTTGACGTGCGCGTTGGCACATGGCTTGCTGAGGGCGACCGAGAGGGAAAACGGCGCGCAAAGCGTCGAACAACCGTCAAGCTGTGAGTGGAGACATCCTTATGAAAGACCAGGAACTGGGCCAGCTGATTGCCCGCGTGAAGGAAGGCGCCCTGTCGCGGCGCTCCTTCATCAAGAAGGCAGCAGCGGTCGGCCTCGCTGCGCCGTTCGCGAACCAGCTGCTGGCCTTCAACGGCGTCGCGATGGCCAACGCCACCCTGCCCTACAAGCCGACCAAGGCCGGCGGCGGCGGCCCGCTGAAGGTACTGCTCTGGCAGGCCCCGACGCTGCTGAACCCGCATTTCGCCTCGGGCACCAAGGACCAGATCGCCTCGCGCGTCTTCTTCGAGCCGCTCGCCGGCTGGGACAAGGACGGCAATCTCATCCCCTGTCTGGCGGCCGAGGTTCCCTCGAAGGCCAATGGCGGCCTCTCGGCGGACGGCAAGGAAGTCACCTGGAAGCTGAAGCCGGGCGTCAAGTGGCATGACGGCAAGCCGTTCACCGCCGACGACGTCGTCTTCACCTGGGAATATGCCGCCGATCCGGCGACCGCCGCCTACACCACCGGCTCCTACAAGGACATCAAGGTCGAGAAGGTCAACGACCTGACGATCAAGGTGATCTTCAAGGATCCGACCCCGTTCTGGGCCGACCCCTTCGTCGGCACCGTCGGCCAGATTCTGCCCAAGCATCATTTCGGCGAGTTCAAGGGCGCCAAGTCGCGCGAGGCTCCGGCGAACCTGAAGCCGATCGGCACCGGCCCCTACAGGTTCACCGAGTTCAAGCCCGGCGACATTCTCACCGGCGAGCGCAACCCCGACTACCACATCGCCAACCAGCCGCATTTCGACACGCTCGAGATCAAGGGCGGCGGTGACGCCGTCTCGGCGGCGCGCGCCGTGCTGCAGACCGGCGAATACGACTATGCCTGGAACCTCCAGGTCGAGGACGAGGTCCTCAAGCGCATGGAGACCGGCGGCCGCGGCAAGATCAGCGCCGTGACGGCGGGCGACGTCGAGTTCATCATCCTCAACACCACGGATCCGTGGACCGAGGTCGATGGCGAGCGCTCCAGCGTCAAGACCAAGCATCCGACCCTGTCGGATCCGAAGGTGCGCGAGGCGATCAACCTGCTGATCGACCGCGACTCGATCCAGAAGTTCATCTATGGCCGCGGCGGCACCGCGACGGCGAGCTTCGTCAACGCGCCCGCCAAGTTCAAGTCGACCAAGCTCAAGTACGAGTTCAACATCGACAAGGCGAACAAGATCCTGGACGACGCCGGCTACAAGCGCGGCTCCGACGGCATCCGTGAAAAGGATGGCAAGAAGCTCAAATACGTCTTCCAGACCTCGATCAACGCGCCGCGCCAGAAGACGCAGCAGATCATCAAGCAGGCCTGCCAGCGCGCCGGCATCGACCTCGAGCTGAAGTCGGTCACCGCCTCGGTGTTCTTCTCCTCCGACGTGGCCAACCCCGACACCTACACCAAGCTCTATGTCGACATGGAGATGTACACGACCACGCAGCCGCAGCCCGATCCGGAGCGCTTCCTCAACCAGTTCGTCTCCTGGGAGATCGCCAACAAGGAGAACAAGTGGCTGGGTCGCAACGTCTCGCGCTACTCGGACCCGGCGGCGGACGAGGCCTACAAGGCCGCCCAGAAGGAACTCGACCCCGACAAGCGCGCCGCGCTGCTGATCAAGGTCAACGAGATCTTCTGCGAGGCCCATGTCATCCTGCCGCTGCTGTCGCGCACCCGCGTCGCGGCGTCGGCGACCAGCCTGATGCATGACCACAGCGGCTGGGACGTCGATACCTGGAACCTCGCGGCCTGGTACCGGGCCTGATCCTGCCGGGAGCAGAGCCTCCGGTGCGGCCCAGTCCGCACCGGAGGCCTGCTCCCTCTTCATTTGGATGGTAAGACAGGCCGCCGCCCTCCCGGGGACGTGCGGCACTCGTCCATGGCGGCACAAGACCGCGTACGAAAAGAGTTTGTCCGATGGGCGCTTATCTGTTGAGGCGACTGCTGATCGC
>LNFM01004911.1_pt1 | contig 23913 bp, 19 predicted proteins | sample 596031 | NCBI WGS metagenome assembly LNFM01 (sample SAMN04254537, study PRJNA301005) | activated carbon metagenome | isolation source: dual media filters at the Ann Arbor, Michigan drinking water treatment plant | place: USA: Ann Arbor | reverse complement strand
CGGGGCGACATTTGAGGTGCGCGACGAGACCCGCCTCAGCTTTACGGTTTTGGAGAACGAGACCGGCGACGAATACCGCTTCGTGCTGCCCGGGCCTCCGCTCAGCGTGCCGGAATGGCAGCAAGGCATCGAAGAACTCAAGCGCCTGCCGGATCGGCCGGACATCCTGGTTATGAGCGGAAGCTTGCCGCCCGGAGTGCCCGATGACTTCTACGCCCGGGTTGCGCGAATGGCGAAAGACCGGGGTACCAAAGTCGTGCTCGACACTTCCGGGCCTGCGTTATTAGCTGCCCTGCAGGAGGGCATGTATCTCATCAAGCCGAACTTGCGGGAATTGAGGGAACTGACGGGGCAGGCCCTCATGGACGAGAAGTCCTGGCTCGAAGCTTGCCGTGCCCTGGTGGACACCGGGCAGGCCGATGTCGTTGCGCTGACGCTCGGCGATCTAGGCGCTCTCCTGGTAAGCCGTGACGCCGCGGTTCGGGCCCCGGCGTTAACGATCGAACCGGTGAGCACCGTCGGCGCCGGCGATAGTTTCCTCGGCGCCATGGCGTGGGCTCTTGCAGCCGGCCAAGAGCTGGCAGACGCATTTCGGTACGGCGTGGCCGCCGGTTCCGCGGCGCTCATTACCCCGGGAACCGAACTTTGTCATCGTGACGATGTCGAGCGCCTGCACGGCCAGGTGATCGTGCAGAGCATTTGAATCATGTTCCTTCTGAGTTGATGATCAATTTTCCTTCTTGGCGTTTGCTTCCGCCGCGGCGACCTTGCGCTTGACCGCGATGAAGCTGTCGGGACTGACCGAAATGGAGTCGATGCCGCAGGCGACCAGGAATTCGGCGAATTCCGGATGATCGCTCGGCGCCTGTCCGCACAAGCCGATCTTGGCGCCCGCCTTGTGAGCCTCGCGGATGACATTGGCGATCATCCACTTCACCGCGTCGTCCTGCTCATCGAACAACTCCGCGAGCTCCTCGGAATCGCGGTCAACGCCAAGCGTGAGCTGGGTCAAATCATTGCTGCCGATCGAGAAGCCGTCAAATCGTTTCGCGAAGGCGGAGGCGAGGATGACATTCGAGGGGATCTCGCACATGACGTAGACTTCGAGACCATTTTCGCCGCGCCGCAAGCCGTTCTCGGCCATGACTTCGAGGACGCGGTCGGCTTCCTTGATCGAGCGGCAAAACGGGATCATGACGATGACATTGCGAAAGCCCATATCTTCGCGCAAACGGCGGATTGCGCGGCATTCCAATGCGAAGCCGTCGCGGTAGCGCGGCGAATAATAGCGTGAAGCGCCGCGGAACCCGATCATCGGGTTCTCTTCTTTGGGCTCGAAGGCGGTGCCGCCGATGAGATTGGCATATTCATTGGTCTTGAAGTCGCTCATGCGGATGATGACCGGATTGGGATGCTGAGCGGCCGCGATGCGCGCGAGTCCGCAGGCCAGACGATCGACAAAATATTCCGTCTTGTCCGCATAGCCTTGGGTGAGGTCGGCAATGGTCTGCTTGGCATCGCGATCTTCGAGCGTGTCAAAGTGCACCAGCGCCATCGGGTGCACCTTGATGTGGTTGCTGACGACGAACTCCATGCGCGCAAGCCCGACTCCATCCGCGGCAATTCGCCACCAGCGGAAGGCCGCTGCCGGATTTCCAAGATTGAGCATGATCTGAGTGCGGGTCGGGGGCAGGTTTCTGAAGTCAAGCTTCTCGACCTCGAACTCGGCGAACCCTTCGTAGACGAAGCCCTGGTCGCCCTCGGCGCAGGACACCGTGACTTCCTGTCCGTCGGACAGGAGATGTGTCGCGTCGCCAGTTCCGACGATGGCCGGCAGGCCGAGTTCGCGGCTGACGATGGCGGCGTGTGACGTGCGTCCGCCGCGGTCGGTGACGATCGCTGCCGCCCGCTTCATGATCGGCACCCAGTCGGGGTCGGTGTTTTGCGTGACCAGAACAGCGCCGTCTACGAAGCGATCGATGTCGCGGGCGCTCTCGATCAGGCAGACAGGCCCGGTCACGATCGCTTCGCCGATGCTCAGGCCGGTGACAAGCCTGCGGCCCTTCGACTTGATCCGGTAGGATTTGTATTCGCCGGCCTCTTTGCGCGATTGCACTGTCTCGGGTCGTGCCTGAACGATGAACAATTTGCCGTTCTCGCCGTCCTTGGCCCATTCGATGTCCATAGGGCAGCCGTAGTGGTCCTCGATGACGCAGCCCCAGCGGCCGAGTGTAAGGATATCCTGGTCGGTCAGGACGAAGGCGGCGCGTTCCGCCTTGGAGGTCGGCACGGTGCGGGTGGGCCGATCGCCCTCCCGCGCATAGATCATCTTCTGTTCCTTCCCGCCCAGCCGCTTCTCGACGATTGGCGTCAAGGATGGCTCCGACAGCAGCGGCTTGAACACCTGATATTCGTCGGGATCGACCGTGCCCTGGACGACCGTCTCTCCCAGCCCCCACGCGGCATCGATCACGACGATCTTGTCAAAGCCGGTCTCGGTGTCGATCGTGAACATGACTCCGGCGCTGCCGACGTCGGAGCGCACCATGGTCTGGACGCCGATGGAAAGCGCGACCTTCAGGTGATCGAAGCCCTTGGTCTGCCGGTAGCTGATGGCGCGGTCGGTGAATAGCGACGCAAAACATCGACGGCAGGCATCGAGCAACGCCGCTTCGCCGCGAATGTTGAGAAACGTCTCTTGCTGCCCGGCAAAGCTGGCATCCGGAAGGTCCTCGGCGGTTGCGCTCGACCGCACGGCCACGGCGGTATCGGTCTTGCCGACTCGCCGGCAAAGCTCACGGTAGGCGCCGCCGATGGCGGCGGCCGTGTCCTTCGGCCATTCACCGCGAAGGATGGCGCGGCGGATTGTCTCGCCGGTCTCGGGTAGCGGCGTGCGGCCGGCCTGGAAGTCCTGCAACGTGGCTGTAATGACTTCCTTCAGCTTGTTGGCATCGATGAAGTACCAAAAGGCCTTTGCCGCTGTCGCGAATCCCGGCGGAACGGCGACACCCCGCTTGTCGAGATGGCGCACCATCTCGCCGAGGGACGCATTCTTCCCGCCGACGAGCCCGACATCGGTCCGGGTCAATTCCTCGAACCAGATCACTTCATCCGCCCGCGTGGACATCGCATTCTCCTCGTCATGTATTGCCGAATTGGTGCCGGCTTATGCGTATCTATCCGACAAGCCGAGACCGACGTTGCTTCCTGCGGACCAGCCGTTCCGATGGCTAACTTCCGGACTTCGAGACCGCGGCCCGTGCCACTTTCTCGAACAGGTCGATCGGAATCGGAAATACGATCGTGGAAGTCCGTTCACCCGCTATGTTTTGCAGGGCGCCCAAATACCGGAGTTGCATGGCTTCTGGTTGACCCGACAGGATCACGCCGGCCTGGGCGAGTTTCTCCGCTGCCTGCTGTTCGCCTTCGGCGTCGATGATCTTGGCGCGCCGCAGGCGTTCGGCTTCGGCTTGTTTGGCAATGGCGCGCACCATGATCTCATTCAAATCGATGTGCTTCAATTCGACATTCGAAACCTTGATGCCCCATGCGCCGGTCTGTTCGTCGAGGATGCGCTGGACATCGGCGTTGATCTTGGTGCGTTCCGCAAGCATTTCATCGAGTTCATGTTGACCCACGACGGAACGCAAGGTCGTCTGTGCGAGTTCGCTGGTTGCTGTATTGTAGTGCTCGACCTGGATAATGGCCTTTTCCGGATCCATAACCCGATAGTAGATCACGGCATTGACCTGGACCGATACGTTGTCGCGAGAAATGACGTCTTGCGGCGGCACGTCAAGCACCCGTGTTCTTAGGTCAACGCGCACAATCTGCTGGATGAACGGGATGACGATCACAAGGCCGGGTCCCTTCACTTTCCAGAACCGTCCCAGGAGGAAGACCACGCCGCGCTCGTATTCCCTCAGGATGCGGATCGAGTAAGCGAGCAGAGCGATAATGGCCAGGGTGGGGATTGCAATCCCGCCAAGAGCCGGAATGTCGAACGGCATATGTAGCCTCCATTATCTTGAGGTGACGAAGAGCTTCAGTTCCTCGCGCTGAACGACGAGCACGGCATCGCCAGGAGCAAACTGTTTTTCGGCGCGGGCGCTCCATATTTCACCGTGAACACGGACGCTCCCGTTGAGACCGTTCCACTCGACCACCTCGCCCATGCTTCCAATCATCTGCTCCGCGCCGGTGAGTGCCGGGCGACGTCGCGCCTTCAAAGCGGCGCCCAGCACGAGCAAGGCGAGCGCACCGGTCGTTGCTGCCGCGGCAATAATCAGCGGCAGGGATACTGAAATGTCGATATCCGCCGCCGCGGGATCGAACAGAAACAACGAGCCGGTGACGAACGCGATCAGCCCGCCAATGCCGAGAATTCCCAGGCCGGGGGCAAATGCCTCTGCGATCATTAATGCGACACCAAGTCCGATCAGGCCCAGCGCGGCATACTGCACCGGAAGGGTAGTCAATGCCGTCAATCCGAGTATCAGACTGATCGCGCCAATAACGCCGGCCACGAGTCCGCCGGGGTTCCAGAACTCGAGCAGGATTCCGTATATTCCGATGAGCAGCAGGATGAATGCGACGTTGGGATCCGAAATAACGCCCAAAAGCCGGGTGCGCCAATCCGCCTGGAATGTCGTTCGGGCGGCGTTACGCGTTGTCATCGTATGCTCGACGGCATTGATCGTGACCTTGCGGCCGTCGATTTTCACGAGCAAGTCGTCGAGATCACGGGCAACAACATCAATTACGCCCTCTTTGAGCGCATCTTCCGCGGTGAGTGTCGCAGCGTCCCGGACCGCCTTCTCTGCCCATTCGACATTTCGGCCGCGCAGCTGCGCCAGGCTACGCAGCATCGCGATCGTGTCATTGAGCGCCTTGCGTTGCGTGGTGGTTTCAGGCGGAGAGGCCGCCTTATCCTTCTCGTCGCGCTTGGGCTCAGTCGGCCGCGGCAGTCCGGGAAGGCCGCCCATCTCGATCGGAGTCGCTGCCCCAATATTGGTTCCTGGCGCCATCGCTGAGACATGCGCTGCATAGACGATGAACGTTCCCGCCGATGCGGCGCGCGCGCCTCCCGGAGCCACATAAACGATCACCGGGATCGGAGATGACAGAATATGCTGAATGATGTCGCGCGTTGCAGTGACGAGGCCGCCGGGCGTATCGAGCTGAATTACCAGATAGCGCGCATTCTCCTGGCGCGCTTTGGCAAGCGCATCGGTAACCAGCCGCGTTGCCGCGATCCCGATGGCGCCTTTTATTTCGGTAACAATGATGGCGCCGCTTCGATCGACGGCACGAGCCGGAAGCGGAGCGAATAACAATATCGCAAAAAACCCAAGCAGAGCCAGCGCCCGACGCCGGAGCGATAGGGGCATCTGGATGATGCTCATCGCCTCATGCTTACTCATGAAAAAAAGTTACCTGGCTGTCGGTCCCGTCCATTGATCTGCATCAACAGAATCTTGAATGCGTATAAGTAATTTCCCTGGAAAACGGAAAGTCCCCCCTGAGTGATTGCCTGGAGTCCGGGCCGCTTTGACGCTCCAGCCGCGTACACTTAAGCTTAAATCCAGAATTTTCCTCCGGGGGTTCGCGAGTGCTGCCTTTAGAGAAAGACTAGCGCAGGTCATGAATGCATCGCGGCATTTGAGCGCATGGCAGGCTGCGTCGATTTTATATGAGCTGACTACGCGCCTTGCGGTTCAAGCTTGCAGCACAGCATCTAGCAGGCTGTTGAAAAACAGTTTCGCTGCACCGAAATCGTCAGGACTGCGCAAGAATGATTCGCGCCCTTCTTCCCACGCGCAATAACGATTCGAACAACCGTAGTTTTGGATTCGATTATTGCACCGCGATGATGCCCATGGGGCTTTTCAACAGCCTGCTAGGGACATGGGTGATCATGACAAATTCGACCGATGCGCGGGGGCAGTGGGGAACAAAAAGCGGCTCTATTCTGGCGGCGCTCGGAGCGGCCATCGGTCTCGGGAACATCTGGCGGTTTTCGTATATCGTCGGCGATAACGGCGGCGGAGCATTTCTCCTTATCTATTTCGCGGCCATCGCCTTAGTCGGTCTGCCGCTGGTGTTGGTTGAGCTTTCGATCGGCCGGTGGCGCAGCGCGAGGCAGCCTCGGCATTCTGGCATATTGGCAGGTCCAGTGTCTGGCGTGGCGTTGGGGTTCTCGGTGTCTTGGCCTCGTTCGTTGTCCTGACTTACTACGGTGTGATTGCCGGCTGGGCGCTGAAGTATTTCGTTGCCTTTACAGCCGGCCTCTATCCGCTCGATGCGGGCAACGCGTCCACTTATTTCCATGCGTTTATCGCCGCACCGCTTGAGCCGGTGCTGTGGCATGGTTGCATCATGGGCATTACTGCTTGCATTGTATTTGGCGGGATCAAGCGCGGTATCGAGCAGGCCAACAAGATTCTGATGCCGATGCTCGCAGTAATCGTGATTGCACTGGCGATACACAGCCTGACGCTTCCCGATGCTCGCCGGGGACTGGGTTTTCTGTTCGTTCCGAACTGGGAAGCCCTTTCGCAGCCGCGTGTCTACCTTGCCGCCCTCGGACAGGCATTCTTTTCCCTGGGGCTGGCGATGGGCGTTCTCGTGACCTATGGCAGTTACCTGCCAAAGCATCATCGGCTTCCGATGGCAGGGACGATCATTGCATTCGGAGATACGTTATTTGCGATCGTGGCGGCGGTTATTATTTTTCCAGCTATATTCAGCTTTGGAATGAGTCCCGATCAAGGGCCGGGTCTCGCCTTTGTCACGCTCCCCGAAATCTTTATCCGGATGACCGGAGGCCAGATTGTGGGGGTGGCGTTTTTCGGTCTCCTCGCGCTGCGATTACATCGTCCGTGGCGTTGCTCGAAATCCCGGTTGCCTATGCCATCGAGCGTTGGTCAATGGCGCGATCACGGGCGACGCTCCTGATCGGTGGCGTGGCGTTTATTTTAGGCGTCCCGAGTTCTCTCGGATTCGGCCTGTGGTCGGGAATAACACTCGCAGGAATGCCGATCCTCGATTAGGTCGACTTTTTTGCCTCCAACATTTTGTTGCCAGCCAGCGGCCTAGCGATCGCCCTCTATGCCGGCTGGCACTGGCGCGAAGCCGAAGCCATTGAGGCGGTTGGATTTCGGCGAGGGTGGCTGGCGCGGTTGTGGCGAATTTTGATACGCTATATCGCGCCAGCGCTGATCACAGTCATATTCCTGAGATCGCTGTCGATCATTTGAAAGATGTGCGGTTACGCGGCCTTGGTGCGAGCGGTCTCCCTCGGTTCCGTCTGCGAAGTATCTGCCTGCTTCTCGCTGCCCAGTGGTGTCGATCAGGCGCGGATGCTCAGCCTATCCATGGACCTTGGCTTCGAATTCGCCGCCTTTCCGGCACCCACCTGCTCCCCGATTTGTCCCCGTTCATAAGGAGAGTCTGTTCCAGTTCAGATCTGGGCGTTGCGAACTCAGTCGGCGTGAACCCTCTGGAGCTCGCGTGCGGTCGGTTGCAGCCGTGGCATCATGCTTCCGCAGACTCGCACTTTGTCCAAGTCATTGAACGAAATCAGTGCTCCCTGCGACAGTAGCCGCCCGTCGTTATTCAATGATAGATGAAAAGAGCGCAACGAGGATTCTCGACAAGACTGGTTGTGGTGGACCCGAACAAGAGTTCGCGCAATCCGCGATGGCCGTAGGCCCCCATCACGAGCGTGCCGATCTTTCGATCCGCGATCTCGATCTGTAGCACCTCCGATGGATGAACGCCTGACGCGATCGGGTTTCCTTCTACTTGATACCCATGTTTGCGTAGATAGATGGATGCCCCATCTGTTCTGCTTGCGGCAAGCTCTCGATTCGCGTCGATTGAAGTGACATGAATGCGTCTCTCTTTCCACAACCCGAGAAGTGTGAACAGCTGGATCGCTCGCGTGCATGGTAAGCTGCCGTCGTACGCGATCAATACATCGTGGCCGCTCGGCAGTTCGTCGGGGCACACGATTACAGGACGCGGCGTCATCAATAACAACTTCGAAATCATTTCCGGGAATGGTTCACGTAAGTTTCCATGAAAGGCGGTATCGTGACCGGTGACGATCACATCACGCGTTTCCGCCGCTGCCCTTATCGCCGCAATAGGATCGCCCTCGAACGAGAGCCACTCATGGGCCAAATTGTGTGTCGCGCATTCATGCTCGTGCGCCTCTCGCACCCGCTGGCACACATCGATGGCCTGTTTTCTGAGCTGTTCCTCAAGCCTAAGCTTATAGGAAATGCCGCCAACAGCCCCCGGCATACGAGCTTCAATGAAGCTCAGGTCAATGCCAGCCAATCCGGCGAGATGCGCTCCGGCCTTCTGTGCCAAAGACCGCGCATACGCGCGAGCATTTACAGAAGAGCTTGTCTCGCCGAGAAGAAGTAAAATGTCCATAATTCCGTTTCCCCGTTTTTCAAAATCGTAATTCGCGATTTCTCTCATTGACATATGTCAATAGGACGCAGTCAGACTCGATCGTGGCAGAGGGTTCATGCATCGAAATCGCAGGCCGGAAGATTGGGGCGCTCGTCATGGGTCCTCCGGTCATCACGGATTTCGAGAGATATTGATTGCTCGACGACGGGCGCTGTGGTCGACGCCCGCCCTGGGCGTTCTTCGTCTATCGCTAGCAAGCATAGCCCTTATCAGCGATCTCTATTGCGACAGCAGGACCGGAAGACGCGGATTTTTCAGAACCGTCCGAGTTGCGCCGCCGAATACGATTTGCCTCATTCGGGAGTGTCCATAAGCTCCCATGACCAACAGTCCGGCGCCGCGGTGCAGCGCTGCGTTCATGATCTGCTCGCCTACGGGCTTATTGCCGAAATGGACTTCTTCGTACTTCGCACTGATGTCATGCGCCTTAAGGTGGCGCACCAGATCGGGCCCGCTCGGCAAACGGCTTAGCGGCTTTTCTTCGGTGACTGTCATAATATCAACCGCGGTCGCCTCGCGCAAAATCGGCAGCGCATCATGTACTGCTCGGGTTGCCGGGCGACTGCCGTCCCACGCCACGACAATATGGCCTAGAGAGCAAACAACGTCATGATCTGTCGGCAGGACGATCAAGGGCCGTCCAGACCCAAAAAGAACTTCCTCAATAATTGGGATTTGGAGCCCCTCAACCTCATCATTTGAGGGCAAGAATACACAGTCATAAAGGCGGGCCATTTCCGTTACGACGGCGGGTACATCGGCAGAAACGCATGTGTTGTACTCTACGTTGTGCAAAACATTGCAATGACGCGCGCTATTCTCGAACACAGCGCCGGCGCGAAGCGCGGCGTCGTGGGTAGGGGCGCGTTGCTTGAGAAGGAGCGAAACAACGTATGCCTTGTCAGCGTCAGTCATTGCTCTGTCGATCGCTGAATAATCGATGAAATCGACCTCGACAATTAAGCCAGCAAGCCGGGCTTTGACAACGGACGCAAACGTCGCCGCATATTCGCTCATTCGGCGAGCGGTGTCGCCTGTGCCCGTGTAAACCGAAACATCCCTGTACATGCCACCCTCCAAAATCGACAACGCTTTTACTCACTACACAATGCTGGAGTTTGCGACCAAGTATGGTCTTGACTCGACGATTGCCTTCGAAAGCCTCAAATAGAGAGCGCGGCGGCGAACGAGCGGCCACCAATCGTACAGAAAAATCTCGATCGGCCGCCAATTTGCAACCCAGCCCAGTATAAGAAGGCTTTCTTCGGCCAGCCGCTTGAATGGCCCCTCAAGCAGCAAGCCAACAGCAAAATGGGCCGACATGAGACAGGCAATGAGAATTATCACGCCGATCGTGAGCGAAAGGCGTCCAATCCGAAACAGTTCATTGATGTCGCGCCGAATTGCATCAGACCGGTCGGCAAAATACCGGCCGAATGCTTCGGTGAGCTCCCGCGCGGAATTGGTCTGAGCCACGGTATCGGGGAAGTGAATGACGATCTTGATCGGCCGGTCCGCGGGCAATTCGCGAGCCCAGCCAACAATATAATCTTCTGCCTCTCGGTCGAGGTCACGTTCTCGAAACGGGAAAGGGTCGAGGGTATGAAAAAGCTGAGCAACGTCATCAACGCGGAGCTCGATCGCTTCCTCACTTGCAGGTGACATGGCGTCGCGATCCAAATTGTGAACGATTGTCTGGCTGCCGACGTTATGTGATTAAGAAGACAAAGTAATAGCTTTCGATCGGGACTTATTGAGGCAGGTCAATGCCGCCCTTTTGCCTTCTTGACCCTATGGCAGAAGTAAGCTTCGCAGGGCTAGCCGTTGTTTGGTCAACGAGGCTTGGTTAGCGTCCCCCATCCCGCCTTGTTCGCGGATGGGGGCAATTGCTCCTGCGTCGCGCGATGCCGAAAAATGTAAGCCTTGGCGATCATGATCGCCGTCGCCGGCGCGGTCAGGAACAGGAACAGCGTGATCAGGATCTCATGCACACCGAGCGACTGGTGCAGCAGGACAAAATAGAACATCGATGCGATCAGCAGCGAGCCGATCCCAAGCGTCGTCGCCTTGGTCGGGGCATGCAGCCGGCGCATCGTATCCGGCAGCGTCGCCAGGCCCAGCGAGCCGACGAACATAAATGCAGCCCCAATCACGATGAAGGCCGCGACGGCAAATTCGATCACTGCTGTCATGTCACCCTCACTCGATCACATTGCCGCGCAGCAGGAACTTGCAGAACGCTACGGTCGAGACGAAGCCGACCATGGCGAACAGCAGCGCGGCTTCGAAATACATTGTTGTGGCGAACATGATGCCGACCAGCACGACGAGGCCGATCGCGTTGATCACCATCGTGTCGAGCGCGAGGATGCGGTCGGTCGCATCGGGCCCGATGATCAACCGGTAGAGATTGAGCAGCAAGGCCACCGAGATGGCGACAACGGCGAAGATGCATGCGGCGGCAATCATTCGAATATCCTCGACAACCGGGTTTCGTATCGGGACTTGATCGCCGACACCGTGGCGTCCGGATCGGCGGTGTCGAGACAATGCACCAGCAGCGAGCGGCCGTCCGCGCTGAGGTCGGCGCTGACGGTACCCGGCGTCATGGTGATCGTGCCGGCGAGCGTTGCGATGGCTTCCGGGCTGGTCAGGACGAGCGGCACCGTGATGAAGGTCGACTTCAGGCTGTCGCCGCGGCGAAACAGGATCAGATAGGCGACCTGCACATTGGACACCACGATGTCCCACAGCACCACGGCGGAATATTCCAGAATCGCCAGCGGATTGCGGATCTTCGTCCGGCTCGGCCGATAGACACTGGTCAGCTTGGCGATCGCGAGGCCGAGCAACAGCCCGAAGGCGAAATTGGCCAGCGAGAAGTCGTTGACCAGCAATACCCAGACCAGGGCCAGGATGCAGGTCAGCACGGGATGAGGAAGAAAGCGCTCGCGCATTGTCATTCTCCCACCAAGGCCGCGGAGGGGCGGGTTCCCAGCACCGCGCGAATGTAGGACTGCGGCTGGAGCAACTGTTTCGCGGTCGCCGTCATGTCCTCCATGATCGGACCCGCCAGCAGGCTGAGCGCGGCCAGGGCCACGATCATGACGGCGACAACGGCCGTCGGCAATATCGGCGCCGCGCGCGCTTCCGCAATCCGGGTGTCGGTCCGCGGATTGCGCCAGAAGGTATCGATGCCTGCCCGCGCAAAGCCGATCGTCAGCAGCAATCCCGTGATCAGGATCGCGGACCAGACCGCGACGATATGCGGTCCCGTTCTCGCCGCATCCAGAATCAGCAGCTTGCCGATGAAGCCGGCCAGCGGCGGCATGCCGACCATGGCGATGGCGAGCAGGAAATAGAGCCCTGCAAAAAGCGTCCCTTGGCCGCGCAGCGCAGCAGTCACGAGGGGCAAGCGGCCGTCGGCGTCTTTCACCAGCAGGCCGGCGAGCAGGAACAGCGCGGCGCTCGTCAGGGTGCTTTGCACGGCGTAATACAGCGCCGCCGCCAGGCTCTCGGCGGTGAACAGGCCAACTGCGATCAGCACCGTGCCCATCGATGCGATCAGCGAATAGCAGGCGAGATCGCGTAAAGACCGGCTGGCGAGCACGCCGATGGTGCCGAGCACCAGCGTGACGATGGCGGCAGGCAGAATCCACGGCGCGGCAATGCCGGCGAGCGGCCCGGCCTCGGCGCCGAAGATGAGCGTGTAGACGCGGATGATCGAATAGGCGCCGACCTTGGTCATGATCGCGAACACAGCCGCCGCTGCCGGCGACGTCGTGCCGTAGGTCGGCGGCAGCCACCAGTGAAACGGCGCCATCGCCGACTTGATGGCGAATACAGTGAACAGCAACAGCGCGCCCGCCGACAGCAATGCCTCGTTGCCGGCTGCGACTTGCGGCACCTTCACGGCCAGGTCCGCCATGTTGAGCGTGCCGGTGACGGCATAAATCGTACCGACCGCGAACAGGAAGACGGTCGAACCGATGAGGTTGATCGAGATGTAGTGAAAGCCCGCCCGCAGCCGCCGCGGGCCAGAGCCATGAAGCATTAGCCCGTAGGAGGCGATCAGCAGGACTTCAAAGAACACGAACAGATTGAACAGATCGCCGGTCAGGAACGCGCCGTTGATCCCCATCAACTGGAACTGGAGCAGCGCATGGAAATGACGGCCTTTGCGGTCCCAGTCACCAAGCGACGCCAGCACGACGCCAATGGCCAGCACGCCGGTGAGCAACAGCATGGTGGCCGCCAGCCGGTCCAGAACCAGCACAATACCGAACGGCGCCGGCCAGTTGCCGAGCAGATAGACGCGCGGCTCGCCGTCGCCGGCCAGCATATAGAGACCGATTGCGGCGACCAATTGCAGCGCCGTCGCGCCGACAGAGACCGTGCGCTGGATCGTCAACGCATAGGCTTGCGCCAGCACCAGCAGCGCCGCGGTCATGGCGGGGATAGCGACCGGCAGGATCAGCCAATAGCTGTTCATGGCGCCGCTCCGTCGCGGCGCGCGTCCGCATCGTCGCGCTCGGGCGTCACGCCAAGGCCGACGTCATCCGATCCGGTTTCAAGATAGGCGCGCAACGACAGCACGACGATCAGCGCCGTCATGCCGAAGGTGATGACGATGGCGGTGAGTACCAGCGCTTGCGGCAGCGGGTCGGTGTATCCGGCCGCCGTCTTGCTGACGATCGGCGGCAGGTCGATGGCGAGCCGTCCCATCGCGAACAGAAAAACATTGACGGCATACGAGAGGAAAGACAGTCCGACGATCACCGGAAAAGTGCGGCGGTGCAGGATGAGATAGACGCCGACCGCGGTCAGCGCGCCGATGCCGGTCGCCAGCAGCATTTCCATGCTCATATTCATGTTCTTGCGCGCCTCCCGTCGTCATCGGGCGGCTCGGCGCGGTCCTCGACCCGCGACAAAGTTGCCAGAGAAAGGAGACAGGTGCCGACCACGGTAAAGAACACGCCGATGTCGAAGGCCATCGCCGAGGCCAATTCGACTTCGCCGAACAGCGGGACATTGAAATAGCCGAAACTGCTGGTGAGAAATGGCCGGTCGAACAGCAGCGACACCAGCCCGGTGATCCCGGCCAGCGCCACGCCGCCGCCGATCATGGTGTGGGCGTCGAGCCGCGCGCGCTGATGGGCCCAGGCGTAGCCGCTGGCCATGTATTGCATCAGGAAAGCGATGGCGACGATCAGGCCGGCAATGAAACCGCCGCCCGGCATGTTATGCCCGCGCAGCAGGATGTAGATCCCCGCCACCAGCGAGATCGGCAGCAGCGCGCGCGTCACGACGGTCAGCAGCAGCGGGTGAGGGTCGTAGGCCTGCGGGTTGGCTTGCGGGCCGTTGCGGATGGCGTCGAGTCGCCGCGCGGCGGCGCCGCGCAAGGCGGAATCGAGCAGCGCGAAGATCGTCAGCGCGGCGATCGCCAGCACGATGATCTCGCCAAAGGTGTCGTAGCCGCGGAAGTCGACCAGAATGACGTTCACCACATTGGTGCCGCCGCCGCCCGGTTTCGAGTTTTCGATGTGATAGCTCGAGATCGTGTCGAAGCCGCGCGTCATGACCGCGTAAGCGAGCGCCGCCGTCCCGCCGCCCGCGACCAGAGCCAGCGCGCCGGCGGTGAGCTTGCCGCGGTGGGGCATCTCGTCCGGGGTGGTGCGCGGCAGCAGGTTGATCGCCAGGAGCAGAAGAATGGTGGTGACGACCTCAACCGAAATTTGCGTCAGCGCCAAATCGGGCGCCGAGAATTGCAGGAAGGCCAGCGACACCACGAGCCCGACGATGCTGGTGACGATCAGGGCAAACAGCCGGTCGTGGTGGCGCAGGATGATCATTCCGCAGGCGGCCAGCAGCACCGCCCAGCCGATCAGGGCCGGCAGCGTCACCGCAAGCGTCGCGCGGTCGCCCGGCGCATGCGCGGCGCCGAAGAACCCGGCCAGCCCGAAGGCGCAGATAGCGACCATGATGACGCCGAGGTAGCGCGTCAGATCTCTATTATCGATCGTGTCGATGATCCGGCGCGAGGCAACGGCCATCCCGGCAATGACCGCCTGGAACAGGGTCATGGCGTCCGGCCGCGGCACCGCGAGCCGTAGTTTGTTGAGCGGCCCGTAGAACCACAGCGCCAGAAGTCCGCCGGCCAGCGCCGTCACGCTCATGGCCAAGGCCGGCGTCAGCCCGTGCCAGAGCGCGAGGTAATAGGGGGGTAATGCGCCGCCGGCGGCCGCCAGCGCGGTGCGTTCGACAATGGCGCCAGCAAAGAAGGCCGGCGCGAGGCCAATGGCGATCACCGGCACGATCAAAACCGCAACCGGCAGCCACATGCCGAACGGCGGATCGTGCGGGTTTTTCGGCAGGTTGTGCCGCTCGTGACCGAAGAAGACATGAAACGCCAGCCGCGCCGAATAGGCCGCGGACAATAGTGCGCCGGCAGTTGCCAGCAGCGGAAACAGCCAGGCCTGTCCGCCATAGACGGTGTGCGAGGCTTCCTCCAGCATCATTTCCTTCGACAGAAAGCCATTGAACAGCGGAACGCCGGCCATCGACGCACAAGCCAGCACCGCGAGCGTCGCCGTGATCGGCATGAGATGGCGCAGCCCGCCGAGTTTGCGGATGTCGCGTGTGCCGGTTTCGTGATCGACGATGCCGGCGCTCATGAACAGCGCAGCCTTGAACGTCGCATGGTTGAGGATGTGGAACACCGCGGCAATCACCGCGCTCCGTGTGCCAAAGCCGAGCAGCATGGTCATGAAGCCGAGATGGCTGACGGTGGAGAAGGCGAGCAGCGCCTTGAGGTCGTCCTTGAACAGCGCGATCCAGGCGGCGATCACCATGGTCGCAAGGCCGGTCAGCGAGACGATCAGGAACCATTCCGGCGTGCCCGCGAGCGCCGGCCACAGCCGCGCCATCAGGAACACGCCCGCTTTCACCATGGTCGCGGAATGCAGATAGGCCGACACCGGCGTCGGCGCCGCCATCGCATGCGGCAGCCAGAAATGGAACGGAAACTGCGCTGACTTGCTGAACGCGCCGAGCAAAATCAGCAGCAGCATCGGCAGGTAAAGCGGCGAGGCCTTGATTGATTCGCCGCGCGTGAGAATTTCGCTGAGTTCGAAACTGCCGGCGATATTGCCGAGCAGCAGCATGCCGCCCATCAGCGCCAACCCGCCGCCGCCGGTCACGACCAGCGCCATGCGCGCGCCGGCGCGTGATTCCGGCAAGTGATACCAAAACCCGATCAGCAGGAATGAACTGAGGCTGGTCAGTTCCCAGAACACCGACAGCAGCAGAATGTTGTCGCTGAGGACGATGCCGACCATCGATCCCTGGAACAGCAGCAGGTAGGCAAAGAACCGTCCCATCGGATCGGAGCGGTCCAGATAGAACCGCGTGTAGATGATGATCAAAAAGCCGATACCGAGAATCAGTGCGGCAAAGAAAAGGCCGAGGCCGTCGATGAAGAACGACGCCGACAGGCCGAGCGCCGGGAGCCATTCGGCGCTGAAGCGCGGAACGGCGCCGGAATAGACCTCCGGCACCGCCGTCAGAAGCGTCGCCAGCGCCAGGCCGGTGACCGAGGCGGTGATGACTGTGCACACGTCGCGTCCGGCGCGGATGAATAGCGGCGGCAGCAGGGCCCCGAGAAAGGGAATGAGGACGATCAGCGCAATTTTCATCTTGAACGGGCGGCTTTGTCGGGCTGAGGGCTGTGCCGGGATTCGACGATATTCCTATAGCAGGTCATCGTCTCCTGGGTCCGGCACGCAGGGTGGATGAACCGTATTCTATCAAACCCTAGTCTGGTTGTTAGTTACCATCTACGAGAGGGGCCAGGATGCGACAAAAGCGCCTCGCGGCCGCTTATGCTAACCGCGCAGATATGTTCCGCCACTGCGGGCTCGCAAAGGACCATAACGAGGCTCAAGCATTTCTAGAAAGAGAGAATTCTGGAAAGCGAAAGATGTTCAGACCGCCGTGATTGACGGCCCCTACCCCAAGGGCGAGGAATCCCAGGCTGTCTCAACGATGCGGATCTCGTGCTACGATCGGCGATCAAGCCTGATCGGCGGCCGCGCCGGCCGTTACGGCGGCCCGATGATCCTTATACCAAGGGGAGAGAGCGATGCGCATTCTCGTTGCTTCGGATTTAACCGCTCGCTCCGACAGGGCGATCGCGCGCGGATTCCAACTGGCCCATCAGCTCAATGCCGAGCTGCGCCTCCTGCACGTCGTCGACGCGGATCTCCCCGACGAGCTTCGTGCGCACTGCCTCGACTGGGCGAAGCAGATGCTCGGCCGGGAGATCGGGACGCGAGCCTCGACGACAGGGGTGCGCGCAGGCTTCGACGTCATGGCCGGCGATCCGGACCATGACATCGTCAGGGTCACAGACTCGGGCGACTTCGATCTCGTCATCTTCGGCGTTCACATGGGCTCGGGTGTGCCTCAGAGACCCTTCGGCGAAACAACGGCCGGGCGAATCCTGAGATCGAGCCTGACGGCGGCGCTCCTCGTCCGCGGGGAGGCGGCCGAGCCCTATCTGAACGCCGTGGTCGGTGTCGACTTCTCGATGTACTCCCGCGCGGCGATCCGGCAGGCGGCACAAATCGCACCGACCGCATGCATGCATCTCGTGCATGCCTATCATGTGCCATTCAAGAGCCGGCTGGGCACGGAGAGCTTCATAAACACGCTCGCATACACCAAGCTCCTCGCCTTTGACGACTTTCTCAAGGAGGAGATGGACGCTCTGGAACAGAAGGCGAAGACTCTCGGCATTCCTCCCGGCAGTTTCGAGCACATCATTTTGGAGGGCGAGCCGGTACCGGTGCTGCGGTCGATACGGGACCGTGTCAATGCCGGCCTCGTCGTTGTCGCGACCCATGGGCGAGGAGCCATATCGCGGGCGATCTGGGGAAGCGTGGCCCAGGATCTGTTCGACGATCCTCCCTGCGATGTGCTCGTCATCAGGCCTTTCTAGTTTGCGCCGGCGCGTTGCTCTCTTCCCGACCGCCCTCATCTGGCCAGGTTCGCGGGTGAAATCGCGTCGATCCGCCCGGTCCAGGTGGAGATCCCTACATCCGACGGCTTCTTATCATCGGCGCTCATGCGGTGCTCCGCTTCTCGCGGCATCGAGCGCCCACCGCCAGTTGGACATCCGGTCTACTGACACGTCGGCCAGCAATGGTCGTTGCTATAGCGCTCGCGAACAAAATGGCGCGGATTGCTTGGGCAATCATGGCGCGCGGCGAGATTTATCGAGCGTCCCCAATCCCGGCATAATTGCGGGTAAAGGGCCGCGTTCAACGAGATGGGTGGGGTGAAGATGGTGTGATGGCAAACCGGTCGAGCCGGGGATCGGAAGAACCCGTCATTGGGAGCTGGCGCGAATTAAGCGCGATGACCTGAATGGGATCCGATCCGCGAACTTCATCAGGGCCAGCGGTTATGTGCGCCGCACCAACAGGCCGGACACATGACTGCACCCGACCGCAGCCAAATCACCAAAAACTCCTTGCCCTGCGGAGGCCGTCCACACATGCTCCCCAACTTGCCCCCATTTATAAGTAGACTCTGTTCCAGTCTCGCACTTCCATATCAAACGCTTCGCCGAGATTCTTCTCGCAACGATCCAATATTCGGTACCGCCACTGAATGCCAAGGCTAAGAAGGCTCAAAAATCCAGTCGCGCTTATCCCCCACCAACGAGGATCTTGCCACCATGCTTCGGAATTTGCGCTGGGGCGACTACCAGAAAGGGCTACTACTTCAGCGACGGGCGAGGGCTGAGCGACTGCCGAACCAAGCCAAAGAAACGCCGCCACTCCCGCTGAAATCGCGCCGAAAAGATAAAGGCGGGGCCAATGATGCTTTATCAAAATGGCAACGGCGTGCCTTTGGCGAGACTATATTCCGCGCCTCGTCTTAGTTGAACGATAATGTAAGGTTTGGTGTTGAACTTATATTTATCGAAAAACGACTCCACGCTCCCACAGCGCCGGACACTCGTTCCAAACATTCCCAAGACAAATGAAGGCGTAATCGCCTCGATGCGCAAAAAGCAGTTGCATGCCATGCTATCAGGCAGGTCTGTTCATGCTGGGAGATTACAGTATGCATGACTCGAACACACTGATTGTGCATCATGCTGCCCCGGCAGAGACCACGCTTAACGCGCTCGATGCTTCGCCAAAGGGTCTGAGCCAAGACGAAGCAGAACTCCGTCTGCAGAAATTTGGTGCCAATCGCCTCCCGACGCGCCGAGACGAAGCCCCTTCCTTCGGTTTCTGGCGCATTTCCACAATGTGCTGATCTATGTGCTTCTCGGTGCTGCCGTCATCACTGCGGGGCTTGGACACTTCATCGACACCGGGGTTATCGTCGCGGTTGTGATCGCCAATGCGGTCATCGGCTTTATTCAGGAAGGTCGCGCCGAACAAGCGATGGAAGCCATTCGCCAGATGCTGGCCCCGCGCACCTCCGTCGTGCGCGACGGCCAACGCCGAAGTCTGGAGGGTGCGTTGGTTGTTCCCGGCGACATTGTACTTCTGGAGCCCGGCGAGAAGGTGCCCGCCGACCTGCGGTTGATCCAGGCGGATGGGCTTCGGATCGAGGAGGCGATTTTGACCGGCGAATCTGTTCCGGTTGACAAGGCAACCGATCCGGTTGCGACTGATGCAGCACTCGGCGATCGGTCGTGCATGGCCTTCAGCGGTACGCTGGTGGTTGGGGGTATCGGACGCGGTGTGGTGGTTGCCACCGGGGCGGCAGCGGAGATTGGACGGATCAGTGGAATGCTCTCCGAGGTGGAGACGCTTACCACACCGCTAGTCCGTCAAATGGACGGCTTCGCCCGCTGGCTCACGATCTTGATTCTGCTGATCGCGGCGGTGCTGCTCACATTTGGATATTTCGTAGAGCATCGTGAGTTCTCTGAACTGTTCATGGCCGTTGTGGGCCTTTCGGTGGCGGCGATTCCGGAGGGATTGCCTGCCGTTCTGACCATCACGCTCGCAATCGGTGTGCAGGCCATGGCACGGCGAAACGCCATCGTCCGCCGCTTGCCGGCGATCGAGACGCTGGGATCAGTCTCAGTAATCTGCACCGACAAGACAGGCACGCTGACGCGTAACGAGATGATGGTCGCCTCGGTCGCCGCCGGTCGCAACGTCTTCTTAGTGGAAGGCGACGGCTATGCGCCCACTGGCGAGATACGATTGGGCGATGCGATCACAAGTCCGCGCGAGCACGGCTTCCTGGATGAACTCGCTCAGGCAGCAGCCCTGTGCAACGATTCAGCACTGCACGAGCGCGAGGGGGCGTGGACGGTCGAGGGCGATCCCATGGAGGGCGCCCTGCTCGCGCTTTCGGGCAAGCTCAGGCGCGCTGGGCTGACCGCATTGTCCGGATGGGCAAGGACAGATGTTATTCCGTTCGATGCTCGGCATCGCTACATGGCGACTCTCCATCACGACCATGAAGGCAGCGCATTCGTCTATGTCAAAGGCGCGCCGGAGCAGGTTGTCGCGATGTGTTCCACACAGCGCAATGCGTCGGGCGGCGCCGATCCGCTGGACGAGGCCTATTGGCACGGCATCGCCGAGAGCATCGCCGTCAAGGGCCAACGCGTGCTGGCCTTTGCGACCCGGTCTGTGCTGCCGGACCGCACGGTGCTAGAGGTAGCCGATCTCCAAGGTCAACTCGCTTTGATTGGTCTCGTTGGGCTGATTGATCCGCCGCGTGCTGAAGCTGTCGCGGCGGTGGCCGAATGTCACGGCGCAGGCATCCGCGTGAAAATGATTACCGGCGATCACGCCGGCACGGCCGCCGCGATCGGCCGGCAGATCGGGCTGCAAAACTCCGATAAGGTTTTGACTGGAAGCGACCTGGATAGCATGAATGACGCGACCCTGGCCGCGGTCGCGCTCGACACTGATATCTTTGCGCGCACCAGCCCCGAACACAAACTCCGCCTTGTTACCGCTCTTCAGTCCCGCGGTCTGACCGTCGCCATGACGGGCGACGGGGTCAACGACGCGCCGGCGCTGAAACGGGCCGATGCCGGGATCGCGATGGGCCGCAAGGGCAGTGAAGCGGCCAAGGAAGCGTCGGAGCTGGTGCTTGCGGATGATAACTTCGCATCAATTGTTGCGGCGGTGCGCGAAGGACGCACGGTTTACGACAATATCAAGAAGGTAATCAGCTGGACGCTCCCGACGAATGCAGGCGAGTCCATGACGATTGTCGTTGCGCTCCTTTTCGGTATGGCCCTGCCAGTGACGGCTATACAAATCCTCTGGATCAACCTGATCACGGGTATCACACTCGGCATTGCTCTTGCGTTTGAGCCGACGGAAGCCAACACCATGCGCCGTCTGCCACGCCCGCGAAACGCACCGCTTCTAGATGCAGGCTTGGTTTGGCATATCGTATTCGTCTCCGTGCTGTTTCTTGGCGGCGTGTTCGGCATCTACGCTTATGCCATTGACAAAGGATACTCGGCGGAGCTAGCGCGCAGCATGGCGCTCAACATGCTGGTCGTGCTCGAAATCTTCCACCTGTTCTTCGCACGCAACATTTACGGAACCTCTCTAACTTGGGAGGCCGTGCGTGGCACCAAAGTCGTCTGGCTAACCGTGATCGTCATCACCGGAGCCCAATTCGCGATCACTTATCTAGCTCCCTTGCAGCGCGTGTTCGGAACTCGGCCGATTCCATTCTTTGACGGCGTCCTGATTATTGGCGTTGGCGTGGTCTTCTTTGCAATTATCGAAGTCGAAAAGCAGTTGCGCCTAGGTTACCTAAGGCCGAATTTGAAGTGAGAATGTGTAGGTGCTTTTCGATCTTTGAGCGGTGATGGAAGCTCCCCCCGTCAGGGCGGATCCCCGACTGCAGAACTGTGCGCGGGGCACACCGTTTAGGCGCCAACATGAGTGCCTTTGCGGGGCCGCAAGGCCAGAAGTCGAACCGGGGTTGAAGAGGCTGCTTGCAGGTGCTTTTGCTGCAAGGTCGCGGTTGACGCGGCTTATTGCCATATCTTGAGGCAGATCAAAGTCTGGTCTGTGCTCGACAGTAGAGTAATCAAACGTGAGTATAGTTGATCGCGTGGTTGTATTGTCAGTTTGAAAATTGGAGGTCCAGATGGCTATCAAGGATATCCTTCTCACTCTCACGACCTATCCGGACCCCACGCCGGCGTCTGCCGTAGATGAGGCTGTGGTTTTCACAGTTGCCCTCGGTGCAAGAATTTCGGCCATAGCCTGCGAGGTCAAAATTCGAGTCCCGGGGAGTCTTATGGCCGATGTACTAATCGACTTTCAAGCGATGGCGGCTGCGGAGACTACAAAGAGTTCAATTAACGCGGAGAAACTTTTGGTCGCATTCCAAGGCGCTGCGGAGAAGCGCGGAGTGTTCCAAGATCGGATACTGGAGCATTGTCTGACGCCGGAGGTCCCCGACGTGCTCACCGAACACGCCCGTCTTCGAGACCTTACAATTGTGCCCGTGCCAGAGGGGGGGTATTTCGACCAGGGGTACGCTGAGACAATAATATTCGGATCAGGACGTCCTACACTCATAATACCATACACGCCGAAACGCGTCGGCGCATTCGCGCTGGATACTGTGGTTGTGGCTTGGGATTTCAGTAGAACTGCGGCAAGAGCCGTCGCCGACTCGCTTCCGATCTTGGAGAAGGCGAAGCGAGTGTGTGTCGCAACAGTCACCCATGAGAAGGTCATTGATACCAAGCGATCAGGAGCGGAGCTCGCAAAGCATTTGGCGCGCCACGGTGTGGAGGTTGTCGTGGACACCGTCGACGCTGCCGGGCGTGGCATTGGTGAAGCCCTTGAGTCGTATGTCGCGTCGCGCAATGCAGATATTCTCGTCATGGGAGCGTATGGACACTCTCGTATTCGAGACTTCATTTTGGGAGGTGCAACCAAGAGCATGCTTGCGCGTCCGCCGCTACCGATATTCCTCTCACATTGATTGGACCTGCAGAGCGCGACCCTAACCGCGCCCGCGATCACGATGTCAACTGAGCTGCCGCGAAGAATGACTTGCCCTTCATGCATCAGGACGCCGCGATGACGATCGAAGGTGATCCGGCGCACTCGCAGATCGCCCTGTGGCGAACGCTCACGGTTGGACCGCTTCTTTTTTACGGACTTGCCATCATCGTAGGAGCGGGAATTTACGTCGCAATCGCTTCGGTGATTGGCCGGGCCGGTACGGCGCCGCCGCTGTCGTTCCTGCTCGCAGGCGTCGTCGCCGCCATGACCGGCCTGTGCTACGCCGAACTGGCCAGCCGGTTTCCGGAAGCCTCGGGCGCCGCAGCCTACGTTAAGCAGGGGTTCGGCTCGGACCGCGCGGCACAGGCGACCGGGGTCGCCTTGACGCTTGCGGTCGCGATAGCCGCCGCCTCGATCGCAAGCGGCGCGGTCCACTATCTCTCTCAACTCATCGGCCTACCGCCTTCGGCCCTGATCGCGCTGCTGGTCGCAACCTTCACGCTGCTCGCGATGGCGGGGGTGCGGGAGGACGCCTTGCTGGTCGGCACTCTTGAGCGGCACAAATCTCATGCTCGGTCGCAATACTGCTTCGCAGATGGCCTCGGCATCAGCAGCGTCATTCTTCTGGCGTTTAACGAACGGCTTCACATATGCCGATGGCAGCAATCGAACCTCGTGCCCGAGCGCCTTCAGTTCGCGTCCCCAATGATGGGCCGTCGCACAAGCTTCCATGCCCACGAGGCAAGGTGCGATCTGGCTAAAGAAATCTACGACCTCCGCTCGCCGCAGCCTCCGACGGATTGCTACCTGTCCGTCGGATCCAACACAGTGGACCTGGAAAACGTGTTTCGCGAGATCAAGACCAATAGCGGTAATCTGCATACGGACGGCTCCCCTCAGTGGTGGAATTTCCAACGACCACCTTTTGGCACATTCGATGCCGGGAGCGGGGGCCGTCCACCCCATCAGGTCAGTGAAGACGATGTTCGGGCACTGATTGCCGTATGGAAGTTCAGGTTAGAGGTGGATTTTTCGGTAACAATCCGGTTGAGCGTCCTCGAGAATTCGAGCGGAAACGCAACCGACGATTTTCTTTCGGTAGCGAACCTCAAGGATTTCAATGGCCTCCCCCAGACCACGAATCTGAGTTTAGACGGACGCCGGTAGTTTGCAAAACGGTGCTATCCCATTGACGATAGAGCGTCGAACTGATGCTGGTTTGCAAAAATATTGAGCATTATCAATGAGCAGCTACAGACTACGAATCTGGAGGCAAGTCAGAGACGCGGTGCCTATTCCCACAGTTATCCCACAGAAAGGCCGTGAACAAACGGAGCCTTATGTTGGCGATCAGATACGATTGAGTGCGGTTTTATTGATACCTATTGATAGGGCG
>LNFM01004910.1_pt1 | contig 23918 bp, 16 predicted proteins | sample 596031 | NCBI WGS metagenome assembly LNFM01 (sample SAMN04254537, study PRJNA301005) | activated carbon metagenome | isolation source: dual media filters at the Ann Arbor, Michigan drinking water treatment plant | place: USA: Ann Arbor | reverse complement strand
CTGGCCGTCAGGCGAGCGTGTTGCCGCTTGGGTGTTGACGCCGCTACTGATTTTCCTGCGGATGTGCATTTTCGAACCGAAATCCGGTTCCCTGCTCAGGTACGCAACGCGAACACCGCGCCGTCGTGGGTGACCGCGAGCGGACCGGATCGCGAGTCGACGAGCGCCATCGCGGCCACCGACGCGATCTTCTCCCACTCGAGTCGCTCGACGTCTCGCGCGTAGAACAGCCCTTCGTTCCCGCCGACCAACACGCCGCCTCCGAGCGCGAGCATCTGGACCGGCTTCGACACCGGACACGGCGCATACCGAGTCTTCTTCGCGCCCCAGGACAGCACGCTGATGGTCCCTTCGCCAAACGCGACGACCGCAGCGCTCGTGAACACCGCGTCGTCCATATGCGTCTTGGCGCTGCCGAGCTTGGTCAAACCCTCGGCGGTGACCTCGCTGAACTGCTTGAACTGAAGGCCGATGAGTCGATCGCTGTGCGCGAACAGTCGCGCGAGGGTCCAGTGCTTTCCTTGTACGGCGAGCGTCCAGGTCGCGCCGTCGGGGCTAGAGTAGATGCGCCCCTTGGCCTCGTCGCCGTTCGCGTAGCCAGCGAGCCACCATTGGCCCTTCGAGTCGATGATCAGGTCGTTGATCCGAAGGCTCTCTTTCGGTGGGACGAACGCGGACGGGGTGATTCGGACCTCGGGCCCGACCGAGAGATTCGCCGGGTGGAAGCCGTAGGCCGACACGAACGCGAACCCTCGCGGCGTCACGGTCCGATGAAACATCGGACGAACTTCCGGCGTCGCGCTGAGGTTCACCGCGGTTCCGTCGATGGGAGCTGGGACGAATCGCTCGCCCGTCTCCGACCAGAACGCCGATCCGAGGTCAGCCAGCGGAGTGCCGTACATGCCAGGCAGCAGCAGGACGCCGCCGTCGTGCGCGAAGACCTGGTACGAGGGAGCAGGCTTCGCGACGAAGTGTGGTTCTTTTTCGAGGTGCATCTCGCGGCTCTACCAACAGCGATCGTGAACAGTCCAGATCGTGGACGCAAACGTTGCACGCGAGCGCATCGAGGCCACACGGATCCGGCCGCGTCTCGAATGCGACGAACACCGGCGCCACGGCGCGAGCGATTGTTGTGCGAAGACCGCGACCACGCGAAACAGATCGTTGCACACTGCATCCCTCGGCGCGAGAACACCCGATCGTCGCGCTCGGGCCGAGCCTCACTCGACGCGATTGACGTAGCCGAGCATCACACCGCCGGACGCGTCGATCTCGACCCTCGTCACGCTCGCGTTCTCGAGCCGCACCCAGAGCCCTGCCCTCGGCGAGTCGGGCTCGACGAGAACCCTGAGCAAGACGTTGATCGTCACGAAGTGCGAGACCAGCACCACGACGGCAGCGTCGTCGCCGCTCGCTCGAGACAGCGCCGCGCGAAGCCTCTCGACGAGTTGGGCGTGAGTCTCTGTCCTGGGCGTAAGCGTAGGCGATTGGCCGCTCGCGATCGCGCCGAGCATCGCTCGCGCTTCGTCGGCGCTGACAACGAGGGTCGGCGCTCGCTCGGGCGGTTCGCGAAGATCCTCGTCGATCGCGACGGACAACCCGAGGCGATTGGCGACAATCTCCGCGGTCTCGACGCAGCGACGAGCGGGGCTTGACCTCAGCGAAATCGCACGCGAATCGAAGTTATGCGTCATCCATCGCGCCAGCCCCGACGCCTGTCCGCGGCCCCGGGCGCTCAGCGGAGAGTCGCTGTCGGTCTCGCGCTCGCCTGCCTCTGCGTTGCGCTCGCTCTCACCATGACGAACCAGCAAGAGGGTCTTCGGAGCAGCAGACGATAGCGCCGAAGAGGATCGCATCCGATGATTGTGCCACGTGAACGCGGCGCAGCAGCGACCAGGCCCCGGTTGTGAGAAGCTCAGCGGGCAGTGTTCGGCTGGTTTCGAAGGCGTGACGACTGGGGCGACCTACCGAAGTCGCTCGGATTACAGGTCGATGGGCGTGGACTGCTTCGCGGCGAGTGGGGCGTCGTCGAGCTGTTCGCTTCGCATGGCGCCGAGCGCGTGTCCTCGACGGACGCGCGTGGAGTTCAACGGCACGACGACTTCCCGGTGACGTGGATCTACGCGCGCTTCGAGCCGAAGCTGCGCCTCGGGCTCTCGGTGGCGTCGACCAACGCGCTGACACGCTTCGTCGAGTGGGCGCGATCGAGCTGCGACATCGAGATCGGCGACCCTGCGTTCGACAGGGCATTTCACTGCGCCTCGCGCGACCCGGCCGGCGCGCGCTCGTTGCTCAGCGGCGACGTCGCGGTCGAGCTGACCCGCGCCGCGTCGAGACACGCCATCGTCACCGTCAACGACGACGAGGTGTGCGTGACCGAAGCTGGCTGGCGCCTCTCACCGGCCACCGTGGCCTCGGCGTTCGAAGTCGTCGGCCGCTCTGCGGAGGCGATCATGGCGTCGCGACGCGGGCTCGTGCTCCCGTGGGAGATGCAGGTACGCGAGCATTGGGACGCAGCGCTCGCGCGGGTCGGACTCGTGTTCGACCCTGTTCGCCTCGAAGCGCGAGGAGTGATCGACGGACTGTTCGTGACGGTGACGATCGACGGAGGAGATTCGCTCGCCACCGAAGTGACCGTCGTTGCGCCGGCGCCGTTCGCACACGGGCTGCGCGTTTTGCGGCAGGACCAGGGCTCGGTCTCGAAGTGGTTTCGAGGGCAGGACATCATCATCGGCGAGCCTGCGTTCGACGACGCGTTCGTCGTCAAGGGAGAGAACGAACCCGAGGTGCGCGCGGTGCTCCGCGGCGAGCCTGCGGCGCGGCTCGTCGCGCTCGCCAACGACGGCGAAGTGCACATCGAGAACAACGCGCTGACGGTGCGCTTTGCTCAGGTCGAGACGGACCAGATCGCGGCGTTGGTCGAGGCCACCGTCGAGGCAGCGTCGCTGATCGCGCGAAACGCGAGCGGCTTTCTGGGCTGAGTGTCGCACGCTCGAGTCGAGGTACCGTTGCGCATGGTGTTCACAACGGACTCGGAGGACGCAGAGCGTTCGAGGCGGGGACGAATCGACTCGAGCTGGCGTCGTCTGCTGCATCGAGCGGCCGGGCGCGCGCTGCCGATAGCGCTCGTGCTCTTGGCCGCGGCTTGCCAGCGCAGCACACCGAACCCGAACGATGTCGTCACCGCAGCGGACGTGCTCGACGCAGCGGACGCGCTCGACGCGGTCGCTGCCGACGCCGAGGTTGACAGCGGTTTCCTCGACGCTGCGCTCACCGACCGGGCGCCGCTCCCTCCGCCGCTGTGTCCGGCGCGGGACGCGTCAGCGCCGCGCGACGTGGTCGCAGGCCCGCTCACGGTCGTCCGAGTCGACGGAAGCAGTACAGCGCCGCAGCAGCTCGCGGTCCACGCCTGCGCTGGTCTGCGCAATCGCGCGAGGCCTGGCTCTGTGTTCATCAACGCGAATGCTAACGACGCCGCGTGGATCAGCGAGCTCGCGCTGGCGCCTGCGTCGACGGTCACCGCTGCGGAGTTTCTGAGCACGTGCGCCGCGGAGCTCCCGTCGTGCGTTCGCTACGACTACGAAGCGCAACGGCCCTTACTGCCGAACATTCTGACCGCGGCTGCGGTGCTCGGAGCGTTGCCGGTGGACCGGAGCATGACGCTGTCGTGCGCAACTACGTCCTTCGACGCGACGATCGAGCTGCGAGACAGAAACACTCCCGCGCTCGCGACTCGGTATGTGTTCGATCGGTTCGCGGCGCAGACGACGGGGCTCGCGATGCTCAATCCTGGCTACGAGCTGGCGCCGATGCAGCCGGCGACGCCGCGGATCACGCGAGACATGGGGCCTGCCCTCGTCGACCTGGTGTTTTCAGAGCGCTTGTTCCTGATCTTCTTGGTCAACGGCTGCATCGACGGACACCCCGAGAAGGAGCTGCTCAGCAGCATGGTCAACTCAGGGCGCTGGCCTTCGCCCGTCGCGGTCTACGGCTACAACAACTCGTGGTTCACCGCAGGCGGATACCTCTACGAAGCGCAGACGCTCTGCCTCGCCTCGCGCAACATGGGCGCGATCGCGAGCGAGACCGCGAACCTGTCGTACTTCTCGACGCGCTCGGCGCCGATCGAGGGCCCGGGAATCCTGCGGCAAAACGACCCCGAACCGATCACCTACGACCCGACGCGGACGTACGTCGCGTTCGTCGTCGGCGACGGCGACAACATCGACTTCATCATGAGCACGCGCCGCGAGTGGATTCAGCAGCGCGCCGCGGCGTGCAGGGCCGGAGCCGCCACGTGTCCGCCGTTGACGTGGACGATCTCGTCGCACCTCACGCGGTTGGCTCCTGACGTGCTCCGCTGGTACTACGACCAGGGGCGGCGCACGGGACGCGACTACTTCGCGCTGCCCCCGAGCGGTCACTTGTATGCGTATCCGTCATCGCTCGCGCCCGCCGCGCGCGATCGCTTCGTCGCCGCGACGGAAGAGGACGCGTGTTCGCTCGGACTCACAGGCGTCGTTCATTGGGACTGGGCCGGTACGTGGGAGGACGCCGAGCGTGTGTTCTTGCCGCGGTACGCGAGGTTGGGAGGTCCCGTTCGCGGGATCTTTCCCGTCAACGTGCCGTACGTGCTGCCGATCTTTACGTGGTGGCCGCCGAGCAGGTTCTTTCAGATCGTGACCGGTGCGGACGGCGGCCAGGTGGCACTTTTCAAGCCGCGGTCCTGGCGCGGCGTCAACAGCGACACCGACCGCTTCTTTCTGCGTCCGCAGCGGATGGCCGAAGAGATCGCCGCGTATCCGCGAGGCACCGTCACGTGGGTCTACATGACCAGCGACGGCGGGTTGAACTTGCAGAACTCCTACCTCGCGCTGCTCGCCATGCTGCCGCCGCACGTTCAGCTGGTCAGCACAGACACCGCCGCGCGGCTCGCGATCGAATCGCGTCGCTAACCGTTCGTCGTGGTCATCGGCTCGAGCGCGGCATGATCCGTGCGTTTCACGCCGACGGATCACCGTCACGCAGCGTGACGTGCCGATCTGTGCCGAACGAGTGACGGTCTCCGCAATTGATTGCGGAGTGTTTCTGACGAAGGGGAGCGAAGAATGAACTCGAGAATTGCATGGGTGTTCGCGGCCATCGCAACGGCGGCGAGCGTATCGACGATGGAGCACACGGTGCTCGCGTGTGGGGGCTGCGTGCATGTTCCAGGGCCCGCGCCGTCCTCGGTGACCGAACACAGGATGGTGCTCGCGCTCTCGTCGCGGCAGACCACGCTGTGGGATCAGTTTTCGTACGCGGGCAACCCGTCGGAGTTCGCGTGGATCCTGCCGATTCGCCACGACCCTTCGGTGCGCGTGGCCGTCGCGGACGATCGCTTCCTGGCGATGTTCGACCAGGTGACAGAGCCCATACTCGACGAGCCACCGCCGCCACCGCCGCGCTGCCCGACGACGTGTCCAGACGTCTGCTGGCGGCCTCCGCCCTTCGCCGATGCGAGCGCATCGCAGGACGCGAGCGTGGACTCGAGCGTCGTCGTGCATCGCATGGAGGTCGTCGGTCCGTATGCGGTCGCCATCATCGGAGGCGACGACGCGATGGCGCTGCGGCGCTGGCTTCGAGACAACGGCTATGCCGTTCCCGCGTCGATCGAGCCGGTGTTGGACCACTACATTGGCCAGCGAATGGACTTCGTCGCGCTCCGATTGCGATCGGCGGTCGGCGTCAACCGAATGGTTCCGGTTCGAGTGACGGTGCCTGGATATGTTCCCGTGCTGCCTCTGCGGATGGTGCAGGCTGGAGTCGGCGACAAAGTGGGACTCAACCTCATGGTGTTCGCAGACGCGCGCATCGAGGCGATGAACTACCCCAACGGAGAAATGAACGACGCGATGTTCTCCTTCGACTACGCCCGGCAGAGCTGGCCCCCGCCGACATGGGAGCACCTCAACGTCGCGCGCCGAGCGCTGTGGGCGACCAACATGCGTCGCACGTGGATCACCGAGAGCGCCGCGCGGATGAGCCCAGACGTCGTGCGGGCGATCGCCCGCGACGCCGAGCGCACCTGGCGTTCGCAAGCGTGCGGAGAGGATGGGGGCGTTCCACAGCCGTGGGACTTCAACTGCGGAGGACCTCGAGCGAGCGAGGACGCAGACGTCGCGCTCACCGGGCTCGGAGCGAACACGACGTTGACTCGGCTGACCGCGGACCTTCCGAGCGTCGCGCTGTCGGCCGATCTACAACTGGGACCGCGGGTGGCGGACGTCGAACGATCCCGCGTTTATCAATACGGACAGCTCCTCAATCGCCCCTCGCCGCCCGTGTGTACGCCGCTTCAGTGCCCGACGACGTGCGACGGCGGTGTGTCGATGGACGCAGCCAGACCGAGCGGCGACAGCGGTCGACTCGACGGTTCGGCGCGCGACGAGCTCGTTGTCGGTGGCGGGGTGAGCTGCTCGATCAGGGGGCACCAGAGGCTGGGCGCGAAGGCGTCGTGGCTCGTCGTGATCGCAGCGACGCTCGCCGCGCGTAGAGCGCGCAGAGCCGCGCGAACGAAGCGCTGACGGAGACGAAGGTACGCTCCGCCACCAGCGCGTCGTTCGCCACGTCGATCGGCGAATAGCTACCTCGCGTTCTCCGAAGAGGCTGCTGTCCACAGACAGCTTCTCCATCAACTCGAGGACCGTCGTGCCCGACTGTCCTGATGTGCCGAGCGCCGAGGCTCTGCGAGGCGTGAGAGAGGACGCGCAGCGAGGGATCCTGTCGCGCTTCGCGAAGTCCGCTCCCAGCTGGCGCGACGCGCGCTGTACAGCGTGAGCGGTCGCGGCGCACGTCCGATCCGCTACACTCGTGGTGTTCGAGACGTCTTCACGCATGTCCCGCCGCCTCTCGATTCTTGTGTTCTTGGCTACGACCGCGCTGCGCTGCGGACCGGTGACGACCTCGTCGCCCGACGCGATCGCTCTGCTCGATACCTCTCGCGACGAGTCGACGGACGCCACGCGAGACGTACTGCCAATGGACGACGCGCCCGCGGATGCTGACGAGCACGACGCGGGGTCCCAGGGAACGCTGTCAGTCTGGCTCGTGCGGGTCCCAGACAACACGCCGAGCGGCGCCCCGCTGCACCTGGCGGGATCGTTCAACGGCTGGAGCCCAGCCGCAGACCGATTCTCGCGCGACGACTCGTTGCCCGCGACCGTCCTTCGCGTGCGCGGACTCAGCGCGGGACAGCGCGTCGAGTTCAAGGTCACGCGTGGATCTTGGGCCACGGTGGAGCGCGACGCGCAGGGCCGAGACCGGCCCAATCGCGCGGTGACCTTCGATCCCGCGCGCCCCTCGGTCGCCCTGTTCGTCGAGCGGTGGGCGGACCTGGGACCGCCATCGCACACTCGCTCCGGCGACGTTCGCGTTCTGCCCGCCGTGCCGATTCCTCAGCTCGCTCGGACCCGAGACGTCTGGCTCTACTTGCCTCCGGGGTACGAGTCCTCTGCCGCGCGCTATCCAGTTCTGTACATGTTCGACGGGCAAAACGTGTTCGACGCCCGCGCCTCGGCGTTTGGAAGCGAGTGGCGCGTCGACGAGGCCCTCGAGGCGATGTTCTACGAAGGGCGATCGAGCGGCGTCATCGTCGTAGCCCTGGCAAACAGCGACGCGCGTCCGTGCGAGTACAACGTCTTCGCGAGCGATCCGCACCCGGGCTGCGCGGACCGCTCGGCGCTCGGAGATCAAACCAACGCGTTCATCGCAGACACGTTGAAGCCGCGGATCGACCAGGATTTTCGCACGCGATCGGGCCGCGAGGACACCGCCGTCATGGGCAGCTCCATGGGCGGCTCGATGTCGGTGCGGCTCGCGTTTTCGCGACCAACGCTGTTCTCTCGCGTGGCGGCGCTCTCGCCGAGCTACCAGAACACGCTCGCTGCTCTTCCATCGATGCCCGACTACCTACGGGCGCAGCGCCCTGCAGCGCCGTTTCGTCTCTATCAGGACATGGGGTCGGTCGAGCGCATCCGTGACCTCTCGACGGATCTGCTCGTGCGCAACATGCGCGCGGTTCGCGAGGCCGCTCGTGAAGCAGGCATTCCGGACGATCGCAACCGGGCAGAGATCATCGCAGACGCCGCCCACAACGAAGACGCGTGGTCCGCGCGGGTCGGCGGGGTGCTCGACTGGCTCTGGCGCTGACGGGTCCGCTGCATCCGAAGCGTGGCACCTTCACGGCTCGAGTCGCCGCGCGCACGCTCGCTGAGCGTCGCTCAGAGCGTCGGAAACTCGCCCTCTTTCGTGATCCTCGCGATCACGTCGGCGAGCGGAATCGACCCGAGCTCGCCCTCGATCCTCGAGCGAACGGAGATCGAGCGCGCCTCGACCTCTTTGTCACCGACGACTCCGAGGTACGGAATGCGCAGGTTTCTCGCGGCGCGGATCTTTCCGCCGAGCTTCTCGTTGGAGTCGTCGACGATGACGCGGATGCCCTTGGCCTCCATCTCCGCGCGGATCTCGTGGGCGAAATCGTTGTGCCGATCCGCCACCGTGAGCAGCGCGATCTGCTCGGGCGCGAGCCACACGGGAAACGCCCCGGCGACGTGCTCGATGTACACGCCGAGAAAGCGCTCGAGCGATCCCAGGATCGCGCGATGGAGCATGACCGGACGGTGCGCCGTGTTGTCTGCGCCGATGTACTCGAGCTCGAAGCGCTCGGGCAGGTTGTAGTCCACCTGAATCGTGCCGAGCTGCCAGGGACGACCGATCGCGTCGGTGATGTGAAACTCGAGCTTGGGGCCATAAAACGCGCCCTCGCCTTCGGAGATCACGTACGGCAGGCCGCGCGCCTCGAGGCCCTTGGCGAGCGCGGCTTCGGACTTGTCCCACATCTCGTCGGTGCCGAGGCGCTTCTCGGGTCGCGTCGCGAGGCGAATCTCGATCTTCTCGAACGCGAGCGCCTTGTAGACCGCGTAGAAGAAGTCCATGAACTTCGCGATCTCGTCCTGCATCTGGTCCGGCGTGCAGAAGATGTGACCGTCGTCCTGCGAAAACGTGCGCACGCGCGTCAGGCCGTGCGTCACGCCCGAGCGCTCGTAGCGGTGGAGCCGACCGAAGTCCGCGATGCGCAAGGGCAGCTCGCGATAGGACCGGCGCTGGGCGCCGAAGATCACGCAGTGGCTTGGGCAGTTCATCGCCTTGCAGCCGCACACATAATCGAGATACGCGCCCGAGAGCTTCTCCTTCGCCTTCTCGCCGGCAGAGACGAAGACCTCGCTCAGCGGAACTCCGCGCGGGCTACGTCCCTCGGGCACCTCTTCGAGCGCGTCGGCGCCAAACGACATGAACATGTTCTCGCGATAGTTCTCCCAGTGGCCCGAGCGCTCCCACAGGGCCTTGTCGAAGATCTGCGGGGTGATCACCTCGCGATAACCGCGGCGGGCGTACTGCTTGCGAATGAAATCAACGAGCGTGTTGTAGACGAACGCGCCGCGCGGCAAGAAGAACGGCGACGCGGGCGCCAGGTCGCTCACCATGAACAAGTCGAGCTCTTTGCCGAGCTTGCGATGGTCGCGAGCCTTGGCCTCCTCGAGCTGCTTCAAGTACGCATCGAGCGCCTTTTTGCTGGGAAACGCCGTCCCATAGATGCGCTGGAGCATCGGGTTGGACTCTTGCCCGCGCCAGTACGCGCCCGCGACGCTCGTGAGCTTGATGCCCTGCAGAAACTTCGTGTTGGGAACGTGAGGCCCGCGGCAGACGTCCACCCAATCGCCGTGGCGATAGAGCGAGATGTCCTCGCCCTCGGGGATCGCGTCGATGATCTCGAGCTTGAACGTTTCGCCCATCGACTGAAAGAGCTTCTTGGCCTCGTCACGAGAGACGACGTCCCGGCGAAAATCGTGGTTGCCCGCGATGATCTCGCCCATCTTCGCTTCGATCTGCGCGAGGTCGGCGTCGTTGAACGGCTTGTGATCGGGCCGCGCGAAGTCGTAGAAGAAGCCGTTTTCGATGGCGGGGCCGATGGTGACCTGCGTGCCGGGAAACAGCCTCTGGACCGCGTCGGCCATCACGTGCGCCGTCGAGTGGCGGATGATCTCGAGCGCCTTGGCGCTGTCCTGCCTGAGCACGTCGAGCTTCGCTGGGGGCTCGATGGGCGTGAGCAGGTCCACGATCTTTCCGTCGACCACAACGGCGACGACGTCTTTGTCGAGCTGTCCGCGCTGCGCGAGGAGCTCCTTCGGTGCGATTCGCATAGGGAAAAGTCCGTCCTTCCGAAAGCGACGGGCCCGCAAACGAGTGGGGCGGTCGCTGGTGTGCGGCTCGGATAAATCGAGCTTTGCTGTCACGCTCGCAGGTCGGGCGCCGCACACATGCGACGGCGATCCGCGAGCACGAAGCGGTTAGTGTGAAGATCGCCCTCTGTCAATCGCGGATTCGCGCTCGAAACCGCACCAACGGCGGCGCCACCGCGGCGCAGGGAGGCGACCGTGTAGACTCGAGCCTCGCGACAGTACGCCGCGTGGAGGAAGTCATGGGCGACGGTGAGCCGAAACGAGAGAGCGATCCCAACGATCGCGATGACCATGACGAGCACGACGACGAAGACCGCGACGCGATCTTTGCCCGACGAAAGTTGCTCGTCTCCGCGGCGCTCGTCGGCATGACGCTGCCCGCCGAAGGGTGCGACTGGCTGCAAGAGAAGTTCGGCGCGCGGAGCGCTCCGTGTTTGACCGCGCCCATTCCGCAGGTCTGCCTGGCGATGCCGGTCGATCCCGGCGACGTCATGCTCCAACCACAACCGTGCCTCAACGTCGCGCCGCAGCCGTGTCTCGCTCCCCCGCCCAGCGTCTGCCTCTCGATGAGTCCTGCCCCTTGTCTGCGCGTCGCCAGTCCTCGAGACACCGACGAAGCGCAGCCGCGCCCGTGCCTCTCGCGGCCCGCGCCGCGGACGTGCCTGTCGCAGACGAGGCCGGCGCAAAAGGGTGACGACAAGGACGAATGAGCGATCGAGCTGCGAATATCCGCTGGGATGCTGCCGGAGCCGCGCCGATCCGTCCGTTGCGAACCGCGTCGTCTACCAGAAGCCCGCCGCTCGCTCGCAAATTGTCGCGGTGATTTGCGGTGCGACGCACTCCCGCGGCACACTCACCGTGAGTGAGGCGCTGGATCTCGTCGCTGCGTTGCGTCGTCGCGCTGTTGGCGCTCTTCGTCGCGTTGTGCGCGAGCTGCGCCCGCGAGCGGCCGTACGTCGAGCTCGTGCTCGACACGGATCTTCCCGCGAACGTCGGGCTCACGTTGAAGCTCAGGGTGATCCGCCTGGACCGCCCGCCCGCGCCGCTGGTCGACGCTGCGATCGACGCAAGGACCGACGGCTCGAGCGACGCGCGCAGTGACGGAAGCGTCGACGCCAGAGCAGACAGCTCCATCGACGCACGGGTCGACAGCGGAATCGACGCGCGAGTCGACAGCGGAATCGACGTTCGAACCGATAGCGGCATCGACGTTCGGACCGACGGAGCGCTCGACGCTCGCACCGATGGCGCGCCCAGCGACGGCGCGAGCGACGCGGCGATGGACGCGCGGCGCGACGTGATCACGCTGGAGATCGATCCCTCCGTCAACAGCCAGGAGTTTCGCCGCACCGCCGACGGGGGAACGTCGTTTCCCGCGTCGATCGTGTTCAACCTCGAGACGCCCTATGACGATCGACTCCTGATCGAAGTGCAAGCGGAGAGCTCGAGCTCCGCTCCGCTCCCGAGCTACTCGTGGACGCAGCACGCGATCGTGCGTCCCTTCGCAGAAGGCCCCACCATCGTTCGAATGGTGTTGAGCCATCGCTGTGCTTTTCCTGTGCGCGGCTGCGGCGCGACGGGGATGGACAACTGCGCGGTGGACGCCTGGTGTCAGCAGCGTGGGCTGACGTGCGGCGAAGACGGGGCGTGCCTCGATCCTGCGGCCGTTCCTGTCGCGAGGGCGCCACGACGAAGACCAGACGCGAGCGTGTGCGGGCGCGATCGGTGCGATCCCTGGTGTCCGCCGTGTCCGGCAGGGTCGAGCTGCGGCCCGAGCGGCACCTGCGTTCGCTCGGTCTCTCGCGGCTGCATCGACAACGACGGCGACGGCTACGGCGAGGGAATGGTTTGCCTCGGGCGCGACTGCGACGACACCCGCCGCAACGCCAACCCACTCGCGCCCGAAATCTGCGATCGCATCGACAACGACTGCAACGGCGCCGTCGACGAGATGGGCATCTGCGGTCCCTACAACAACAACGTCTGCGCGATGGCCGACGCGATCGACCTCACGGTGAACAGCACGACGACGCGACTGATCGACACCACGCAGGGCGGGCTCGAGCTGTCCGCGATGTGCCGCTTCTCGGGGTCGAGCGCGGGCGGAGGCAGAGAGCTCTGGTACAGCGTCACGTGGCCATCGAATCAAGAGCTCGAGGTGCTCCTCGAGCGCGTGGGGACCTCGTCGGACCCGGTCCTCGTCGCGTTCGACCGATGCCCCGACGGAACCATCCTGCCCCTCGCCTGCAACGACGACATCGGCCCCACCACCGCGCGCGCTGCGCGGATCGTCGTCCGACCCTCGACCGCGAGCGCGGCGCCGCGGACGCTCGTCTTCGCGGCGGACTCGTACTCCGAGTCGAGCAGCGGCCCCATGCGATTGACGGTCTCGCGCAAGACTCCCGCGGCGCCCGCGAGCTGCTCGGCGCCCTACGACGTCGGTGTCGGCGGCGCGATCGTGGGTACGTTCTCGCGGGACACCACCGCCCTGCCCTGCACGATGCGCCCGCGGACGCAGGACGAGTTCTTCGTCGTGCAGACCGGAGCAGAAGACAACCCCTACGTGCAGCCAGGCAACACCACGCCCAACCCCGCCGCGCCGGTCTTTCTCGCGACGACGCAGGCATGCGGGATGTACACCCCCATGCAGTGCATCTCGAGCGAGAGCGGGACGCGACAGCTTCAAATCGAGCCCAACCGCCGAACGATCATCGCCCTCGAGGGGACGACGCCTGGCGGTGGCTACGTCTTGTTGGTCACGACGACGGGGATTTGACCGCGTTTCGAGCGGTGATCTCGCGCGCGACGATGGAGGCTCAGCCCCACTTTCCGCCGCGACGCGGTCGCCAACCTTGCAGGGTGCGGACGTACTGCAGCCGCTCCCACGCGTGCGGGTCCGGGGCCTTGTCGAGCGCGAGCACTCCCCGAGCGTGCCCGGCCTGGGCGTAGCCCATCGCGTCGAGCCGGGTCGCCATCGACTCGACGATGGACCGCATCGCGTCCGGTCCGCGCTCGAGCAAGACGCTCGCGAGCTGCACCACCGTCGCGCCCGAGAGCAGGCATTTCACCGCATCATCGCCCGAGTGAACGCCGCCGCTCGCCGCGAGCTCGAGGTCGACTCGCCCCGAGAGCAACGCGAGCCCGTGGAGCCGCAGCGGCAGCTCGTGGTGCGTCGAGAAGCGCACGTTCCGCACGACGTCGAGCGCGTCGAGGTCGATGTCCGGCTGATAGAAGCGATTGAAGAGCACCGCGCCGCGCGCTCCGGCGCCGCGAAGCTTGTTCGCGAAGAACGGAATCGACGAATAAAACGGCGATAGCTTCACGCTCACCGGAATCCGCACCGCCGCGCACACGCCGCGCACGACCTCGAGCTGCCTCGCTTCGACGTCGCTCGAGTCTTCGCTGAGAGAGGTCGCGAGATCATAGAGATTGAGCTCGATGGCGTCTGCTCCCGCGGCCTCGAGCGCGCCCGCGAGCTCTGTCCAGCCGCCCGGCGTCGTGCCGTTGAGCGACCCGATGACCGGGATGCCCAGCGCGCTCTTGGCGCGGCGAATCTTGACGACGTACGCGTCGGGGCCCAGCGAAAAGACCTGCGAATCGGGCAGCATCGTGCGCGCCTCGGCGTCGGTGTCGACGTTTCCATCGAAGTAGCGATGCGCGGCCATCTGCTCTTCGACGAGCTGCTCTTCGAAGAGCGAGCGCATCACCACCGCGCCCGCGCCCGCTCGCTCGAGCGAGTGAAGCGCGTCGACGTCGTCGCTGATCGGGCTCGAGGCCACGACGATCGGCGTCGGAAGCTCGAGCCCCAGCCACTGCGTCCGAAGATCAACCATGGCTGCCTCCCTTTGCCTGCGCGTCGTGCGCTGGGATGGTCATTCCTGCGAGCTGTCCATAGAGCGCTCGGCGATCGGCGACCGCGTCCTCTGCGAGCTTCACGAGCTGCTCGTACCGCGCTGGGTCTCGCAGCTCGACCATCCTGAATCGCGCCTCTTCTTCCATGTATTTTCTCAGGGGAACCTTCACCGGACCGCTGTCGAGCTCGAGCGGCGCCTTTCCTTGCGCGACCCGTCGCGGGTCGAAGCGATAGAGCGGCCACGCCCAGCTATCCACGGCGCGTCGCTGTTGCTCGGGCGAGTGCAACAGGTCGTATCCGTGCGCGATGCACGGAGAGTTGGCGATGACCAACGCCGGCCCGTGAAAGCTCATCGCCTCGCGCAGCGTGTCCGCGGCGTGCGTCGGCTTCGCTTGCAGCGCGATCGAGGCCACGTACACGTGCCCGTAGCTCATCGCGAGCAAGCCGAGGTCCTTCTTGCGCGTCTCTTTGCCGGCGCTCGCGAACTTCGCCGCCGCGCCGAGCGGCGTGGCCTTGGACTGCTGACCACCCGTGTTCGAGTAGACCTCGGTGTCGAGCACGAGGACCTTGACGTCGCGACCCGCGGCAAGGACGTGATCGAGGCCGCCGTAGCCGATGTCGTACGCCCAGCCGTCGCCGCCGATGACCCACACCGCGCGCGGGACCAGCTCGTCGGCCATCGTCGACAAGAGCTTCGCGCTCCGATCGCTACGCCCTTCGAGCGCGGCGCGCAGCGCGCGCACGGACTCGCGCCGACGCTCGATCGCCGCTTCGTCGCCCACGTAGCAGCGCGCTTCGAGCTCGTCGACGAGCTGGGCAGGCAACGACGGTCGCAGCTCGGCCAGCAGCGATCGCGCGTTGCGAGAGAGCGCGTCGACGGCTAGCCGAAAGCCGAGTCCGAACTCGGCGGCGTCCTCGAAGAGCGAGTTGTTCCACGCGGGGCCGCGGCCGTGCGAGTCGGTGGTGTACGGCGTCGTAGGGAGATTTCCGCCGTAGATCGACGAGCAGCCGGTGGCGTTGGCGATCAGCATGCGGTCGCCGAACAGCTGCGTGAGCCAGCGAATGTACGGGGTCTCGCCGCAGCCCGAGCACGCGCCGCTGAACTCGAAGAGCGTCGGGAGCATCACCGAGCCGCGCGCGTCCGCCGGGATCTTCGTCCTCGGCAGCTCGGGCCTGCTCGCGAAGTACGCCCATCGTTCGCGCTCTCTGTCGCGATGCGCGCTGACCTCGACCATGTTGATCGCCTTGCGCCTCGGCTGCCGACGGTCCTTGGCGGGGCACACCTCGACGCAGAGCCCGCAGCCCGTGCAGTCGTCGGGAGCGACCTGGACGACGTACGCGAGCCCGTTGATTTGCTCGCCGATTTTGCAAGGAATCGACGTGAAGTGCTCGGGCTTGTCCGCGAGCGCGCCCGGCTCGAACACGCTCGTTCGAATCGCCGAGTGAGGGCAGATCATCGAGCACTTGTTGCACTGGATGCACAGGTCCGACTCCCATATGGGAATGTCCGTCGCCAGCGCGCGCTTCTCGTACTTCGCCGTCCCAGTCGGCCACGTTCCGTCCGGAGGAAAGGCGCTCACGGGGAGCTCGTCCCCTCGCCCTTCGAGCAGCAGCCTGGTGGTCTTTTGCACGAAGTCGGGCGCCTCTCTCGGCACGGCCTCGCGCCGCACCTTCGCGCTGCTCGCGCTCGCGCCGAGCTCGACGCGAACGAGGTGCGCGAGGCACGCGTCGATCGCGGCGACGTTGCGGCGCACCACTTCTGGGCCTCGTTTTCCCCAGGTCTTGGCGACAGAGTCTTTGATCTTCGCGATCGCCTCGTCTTTGGGAAGCACGCCCGCGAGCGCGAAGAAGCACACCTGCATCACGGTGTTGATGCGCTTGCCGAGCCCTGCCTCTTCGGCCACTCGCCCGGCGTCGATCACGTACAACACGCACTGCTTCTCGATGAGCGCGAGCTGCACCTCTCGAGGAAGAAGGTCCCACGCGCCCGCAGGATCACCGGGCAGGTTGAGCAGCACCGTCGCCGAACGATCAGCGCGCGACAGCACGTCCTTGCGATCGAGCAGCCCGGGGTCGTGCACGGCCACGAATTTCGCGCGCTGGATTTCGTAGGTCGATCGAATGGGTCTCGGGCCGAAGCGCAGGTGCGAGACCGTCGTCGAGCCGGACTTCTTCGAGTCGTACACGAAGTGGCCCTGCACGAAGCGACCGCCCTCTTCGCCGAGGATCTTCAAGCTGGCCTTGTTGCTCGAGACCGTTCCGTCCGAGCCGAGGCCGTAGAAGATCGCTCGCACGACGTCGTCGCTCTCGACCTCGAACGCTCGGTCCTCCGAGAGAGACAGCCGCGTCACGTCGTCGCGAACGCCCACGGTGAAGCGCGCCTTCGTCGCGGGGTCGCCCGAGAGCGCACGCGAGAGCTCGTCGAAGACAGCCTTGGCCATCGACGGAGCAAACTCCCGCGACCCGAGCCCGTAGCGCCCGCACAACACCTTGGGGATGCTCGTGCGCGCTCCCGTCGTGTGCGCCCAGAGCAGCGCTCCGCCCACTTCGAGCGCGAGCGGATCAGCGCTCGCACCAGGCTCCTTCGCGCGGTCGAGGACTGCGATCGCGCGCACGCTCGACGGCAGCGCATCGAAGAAATACCGCATCGAAAACGGTCGAAACAGCCGCACGCGAAGAACGCCTACGCGCTCGCCCTTCGCGACGAGCGCCTCGACCACCTCGTCGGTGCACTCCGAACCAGAGCCCATCATGATGATGACCCGCTCGGGTTCGGCGTGCCCCGAGTATTCGAACGGCGCGTACGAGCGACCCGTGATCGCTGAAAAGCGCTTCATCACGGAGGCGAGCTTGTCGGGGCAATCGTCGTAGAAGGGGTTGCTCGCCTCGCGGGCGGAGAAGAAGGCGTCGGGGTTCTGCGACGTCCCTCGAAGCACGGGGGCCTCGGGCGTGAGCCGACGAGCGCGATGAGCGTCGATCGACGCCGGGTCGATCAGCGAGCGAAGCTGCTCGTCTTCGAGCGCGACGATCTTCTGCACCTCGTGCGAGGTCCGAAAGCCGTCGAAGAAATGCAGAAACGGCACGCGCGACTCGAGCGCCGCCGCATGGGCGATCGCCGCGAGGTCCTGCGCCTCTTGGACGCTCCCCGAACACAACAGCGCCATCCCCGTGGACCGCGCGACCATCGCGTCCGAGTGATCGCCGAAGATCGAGAGCGCCTGCGTCGCGATCGCCCGCGCCGCGACGTGAATCGCGCAGCCCGTGAGCTCGCCGGCGATCTTGTAGAGGTTGGGCAGCATCAGCAGCAGCCCTTGCGATGCCGTAAACGTGGTCGCCAGCGAGCCCGCCTGCAGCGCGCCGTGCACAGCGCCAGCCGCACCGCCCTCGCTCTGCATCTCGACGACATCCGGAACGACGCCCCAGAGGTTGGGGCGCTTCGAGGACGCCCAATCGTCGCTGTACTCGCCCATCGCCGAGGCAGGGGTGATCGGATAGATCGCGACGACCTCGCTGAGTCGATACGCGACCGATGCCACTGCCTCGTTGCCGTCGAGCGTCGTGAACCTGGTCATTGAGAGTCTCCGCCTTGCCAGCCATGCGCGCCGTTTGCGCGTGCGTGCGCAACAACCGTCGCTGGACGATCGATCGCCACGCATTCCACGGGTTCGATCGAAGCCTTTGCGTGTCGACGCAGCGATTGTGCCAACCTGCGAAGGCGACGGCCCCCACGACCCGTCGCTACTTTGCGCGAAGAAACGCTGCCATTCGCGAGCGTTCTTCATCGATCGCGGCCGCGAGCGACTTGTCGCGCTTCGCGCGTTTTGCGTAGCCGACCTCGACGTCCATCACTCCCTGGTCGACCGAGACGTTGCTCCAGCCGATGACGCTGTCGCGCCAGAGCATGGGCAGCGCGTAGTACCCGCGGACACGCTTGCTCGCGGGGGTGTACGCCTCGAAGCGATACGCCCAGCCCCACAGGAGCTCGAAGCGACGGCGATCCCACACGACCGGGTCGAACGGCGAGAGCCACGCGACGCGCGCGGCGGGCTCAGCGAAGGTTCGCGGGTCCTCGCGCGCGGGCCAATACCAGCGAACGCCGTCCACGAGCGCGTGAGCGAGGCGCGACTTCGCTCGGTCGAACGCAGCACGTTTGGCGTCGCGCCACTGCGGCGCGCCGAGGCCGAGGTGCGTGAGCAGTTGTCGAAGCGAGGCTTCGGGCAGCGGCGCGTAGCGACCGACGATGGCGTCGACGAGGCCGTCATGTGCGGCTCGAGGATCCTCGGGGGACGCGAACGGCGCGCGTGCGCGGTAGAGCCGAACGCCGCTCTTGCGGCCGGCGACGCGGAGGATTCCGCGGTAGTGCATTCCGTCGAGCAGCTGCGTCGAGGCGCTCGAGCGCCCGCCCCACCAGTTCTTCACCGTTCCGTGCGCGAAGTGAGCGTCGACCTCGCGGGGGTGGACAGTGCCCTTGTCGAGAACGTACTCGAGCACCGCCGCGGCGCGCTTCTGCTCGCTCTTCGTCCACGCTCGCCTGGGGGTGCGCGGGTGCATCAGGGCCTGAAGCTCCCTCGTCACGAAGCCGTAGTTGACGAAGTAGTCCTCTTCGATGGCGAGCTCCGCGTAGCGCTCTTCGAGATCCCCGACGCGATAGCCATCGACGCGATGTCGAAGCTCCAGGTCCTGCGCGACAGCCGGCGCGCGAATGGGATCGGCCTGAACGAACTGCGCGCGTTCGAGCGCGCGCGCGAGGGTGCTGGTCGATCCGAGCGACCGAGCGACGGCGTACGCGCGCAGCGTCGAGAGCGTGATCGGGGACACCGCGAGAGTGTGCCGACAGCCGGGACGGTCCTCAATAACTCAAGTATTCACCAAGCAATCAACGTGCCCGACAGCCGGGGACGGTCCTCAATAACTCAACGATTCACCGAACAACCCACGGGCCCGCAATACCCCGAGTCATCGAGGACCCGACCCGGTTGGCCGTCCCCGCCCGGCTCGGTACGTCGCTTGCGCCGTGAATCGTTGGGTTGTTGAGGACCGTCCCCGGCGTGCGGGCACGTTGATTGCTTGGTGAATACTTGAGTTATTGAGGACCGTCCCCGGCGTGTCCGCGCCGGTTCTCGACACGATTGTGTGAAGCGCCAGCGGTCGCGCCGGCAATCACAGAGTAGGACGACGCTTCGTCCGCGCCGGGCGCAGCGCGCTGCCGCAGCGCCGGAAACTGAGCAGCGATTCGCTGCTGTCGAGCCCAGGGGCTCGCCACGGTTGCGCCGTCGTCCAGCGGGACGGCGGGCGCAGGCCGCGGCGTACTGCAAGGAGCAATGCACATGGACACGCTGAACTCTCGATTCGTGGATGATGGGACCCTCGCGACGTCCGAGACGAGCGCCGAGCGGCTCTACGACGATCGCGGCACCGACGTGTTGCCCTCCGACGGGCCCGATCCGATCGTGAACATGGGCTTGTGGCGCGCTCCCGACGGCTCGCGCGCAGCGACGCTGCACGAGGCCAACATGCGACTGTTCGATCGCGTGCTCGACCTCGCGGAAGTGCGCGACCGCTCGACCCTGATCGACGTCGGCTGCGGCTTCGGAACGGCCGCGATGCGCGCCGCCACCCGCACGCGCGCGGCGAACATCGTCGGGGTCAACGTGTCCGATGTGCAGCTGAGCATCGCGCGCGACGCTATCGCGAAGGGCGGCCTCGGCGGACGAATCCGCTGCGTCAACGCCTCTGCGACGGACCTGCCCTTCGACACCGCGTCCGTCGATCACGTGATCAGCGTCGAGGCGGCGTTTCATTTCGCGCCGCGGGCGGCGTTCTTTCGCGAGGCGGCGCGCGTGCTGCGGCCCGGTGGAACGTTGGTGGTCGCGGACCTGTTGATCGCGCCTGCGAGCGGACGCGCGAGCGCGAAGATGCTCGAGCAGCTCTCGCGTTCGCTGGCTTTTCCCTACGCAAACGCGTGCACGCTGAGGGCGTACCGCGCCGAGGTCCAGTCGAGCGGCCTTTGCGTCAGCAGCGTCGAGTCGATCGGGCGCGACGTGGTGTCAGCGTTTCGTCGGTGGATTCTTCGCAACGCCCTCGGGCATCGGGCGGCGCGCAAGGACCTCGGCGCGTGGCCGTTCTTGCTCTATCCGCTCGACTACGTCCTGCTGCGCGCCATCAAGGCTCGCTGAGAGTTCGACGCAACGGACGGGAAGAAGCACCTCGCACGCTCGTCGCCCGCTGAGCGCGTCGCGCATCGCTGGGACTGCATCAACTGGCCGATCTTGCGGCGATGGGTCGCGTCGGAGCTCGACCCAGTCGAAGAAGCGAGCGCGCTAGGATCACGGCGTCGCCTCGCCGCTCTCTTTGCGACGCTTGTATGCCTCGATGCCCGCGAGGATCTCGGCTTTGGCCTCGTCCGGTCCGCCCCAGCCGAGGATCTTGACCCACTTGCCGGGCTCGAGGTCTTTGTAGTGCTCGAAGAAGTGCTGAATGCTCGCGAGTCGCTCGGGCGCGATGTCGTCGTACTTCTGCCAGTGCTTGTAGATCGGCAGAATCTTGTCGATCGGAACAGCCAGGAGCTTCGAGTCACCCCCTGCCTCGTCGTTCATCCGCAGCACTCCGAGCGGCCGACAGCGAATCACCGCGCCCACAGCGACCGCGAAGGGCGTGATGACCAGCACGTCGAGCGGGTCTCCGTCGTCCGCGATCGTGCGAGGGATGTACCCGTAGTTACACGGGTAGTGCATCGAGGTCATCATGAAGCGATCGACGAAGAGCGCGCCCGTCTGCTTGTCCACTTCGTACTTGATCGGGTCGGACGCCATCGGGATCTCGACGATCACGTTCACGTCGTGAGGTACGTCTCTGCCGCTGTCGACGTAGTCGAGGATCATGGCGCGACGGTATCACCGCTCGACGCCCGCCAAGCGAGCGGCCGTGGGACACGCGCTCGGTGAGCGGCATGTCTACGACAGCGCTGCGTCGTCGAGCGTCGGCGGCGGCAACGGACCCACCATGTGATGGCGATACGACTCGCACCGCCAGCGCGCGACGCCTTGGATCTCGACGCACGTGCAATCCCCACCCGGGCCGCGCTCCTGCGTGCTGCCGAGCACACATTCGCCCGGCGAATACGGCCGACAAGCCCACGCAGGCCCTGCGGTGGTCGCGACGCAATCGCAGAGACTTGCCCCGCGCTGCATCCGCTGCCCGACGCCACACGCCGGTGGAGCGCCACCGCCCTGCCCGACGACGACGGTGTGCATCTGGACGTTCTGCTCGTCGTTCGGCGGCGGTCCCTGCTCGAGCACGGTCGTGTTGTTCTGCACGACGCCTCCCCCTTGAACGACCACACCCCCGCCGCTGCTTGCGCCGAGCGGCGGCGGAACGGCCTCTTCCTGCATCACGCAAGCGGGCGCGGCGCCCACGAGCGCGAGCGCCTGGGTGAATCGAAGGACGTGTGCCAGTCGCCTGCTGTTGTTCGGGGTCATCGCTGCGCCTCTCGCTCTTGCTGGATACGGAACGTCCAGCGGCGAGCCCCCCTTACAGCCCCGCCGGTATTGGTCGCCCTTCAGCGAAGGTGGCCCTGGAGAAACGAAAACAGCGGCGAGTGTCTTTCGATCACTTCGCCGCTGTTTTCGCTGCGGATTTTTGTAGGCGCGCGCGGGATTGAACCGCGGACCCCTACCGTGTCAAGGTAGTGCTCTACCGCTGAGCTACGCGCCTGGAAGGGAGCGCGTAGGTAGCGAGCCCTGGGCTCGGTGTCAAGCGGTCAATTCAACTCAGGGCACGGCGCGGTTCGAGTACAGGACGTCGATGCGGTCTTCGAAGCGCTGTTCGACGACCCGGCGACGGACCTTGAGCGTCGGAGTGAGCTCGCCCGCCTCGACCTCGAGGTCCCGCGGAAGGACCGCCCACCGCTTGATCTGTTGATAGTTCTCGAGCGAGGCGTTGACGCGACGGACGATCGCGTCGAGCTCGCTGGCCACCTTGGGGTGCTCGCCCCAGGGTCGGTCGCCGCGCACGAGTCCCTCGCGCGTCGCGTAGGCGCGCGCGGCTTCTTCGTCGAGCGTGAGCAGCGCCACGAGATACGGGCGGCGATCGCCGATGACCACCGCGCGCGAAACGAGCGGGTTGGCTTCGAGGAGCCGCTCGATGTTCTGGGGGGCCACGTTCTTGCCGCCCGCGGTGACGATGAGGTCCTTCTTGCGATCGGTGATCGTGAGGTAGCCCTCGTCGTCGATCGAGCCGATGTCTCCGGTGCGAAACCACCGCTCCTCGCCGAGCACGGCGCTGGTCGCGTCGGGGTCGTTGCGATAACCCACCATCACGTTGGCGCCTCGAACGAGCACCTCGCCGTCGTGATCGAGCTTCACTTCGACGCCGGGCGCTGGGAGCCCGACCGTTCCGAGCTTGTAGGCGTCGGGGCGATTGATGTGCGTGGCGGCCGTGGTCTCTGTGAGGCCGTAGCCCTCGAGGATCAGCACGTCGCAGCTGTGAAAGAACTCGGCGACGTCGCGAGACAGCGGGGCGGCGCCGGAGATGGCGAAGCGCAGGCGCTTTCCGAACACGTGTCGGATGCGCTCGAGCACGGCGAGGTCTGCGGCGCGGTGCTGCGCGGCGAGAAAGGGACCGACGACGCCGCCGTTGCGGCGGACTTCGCTCACGGATTGACCCACCGAGAGCGCGCGCTGAGCGATGCGCCGACGGAGCGGGCTCTCGCTCTCGATCTTGGCGAGCACCGACGCGTAGACCTTCTCGTACACCCTGGGAACCGCCGCGAAGAACGTCGGGTCCACCTCGCGCATCTCGTCGAGCGCGCTCGTCAGAGACGTCGCGAACGCCGTCGAGAAGCCGACGCGCACCGCGGCCACGAGCAGCGCCTTCGCGAAGATGTGCGCGAGCGGCAGAAACAGCAGCGTTCGATCGGCGTTGGTGAGCCCGAGCACCTCGCGGACCGAGCCGGTCTCCGCGTCGAAGTTGCCGTGCGAGAGCAGGACTCCCTTGGGCAGGCCGGTGGTGCCAGAGGTATAGACGATCGTGGCGATGTCTTCGGGCGCGACGCGCTCGCCGAGCGCACGAATCGCGGTCTCGTCGCGATCGAGCATGCGGCGCCCGGCCTCGAGCAGCTCTGCGTACGACATCACCTTCGCCCGCTCTTCGCGAGGAACGACGTCGTCGAGCCGCACCTCGAGCCTGCCTCGCGGATCGGGTCGATCGAAGCGTCGTCGCGCGTCGAAGTACACGATCCGCCGCACCGCGCGCCGATGTTCCGCAGAGGTCCCTGTGAAGAGCTTCTCGACCTGCATCGGGTCTTCGGCGAACACGACGACCGAGCCCGAGTCTCGCAGCACGTGCGCGACGCCGTCGGGCGTCGTCTGCTGATAGATCGGGACGATCGCGGCGCCCGCAGAGACGATCCCCATGTCGACCTCGGCCCACTCGCGGCGCGTTCCCGAGAGGATCGCGACGCGATCACCGTGCGACACGCCGAGGTCCGACAGAGCCGCGGCGATGGCGACCGCCGTCTCGTCCCATTCGCGAAACGACCGCGAAATCCAGTGCCCTCCGACGCGCGTCTCGAGCGCGGGTCGATCGCCGTTGCCAGTCACTTGTCGGCGGAGCATCGCGACGATGGTGTTCGTCATAGTGTTACTCGTAGCGTGGAGCGGAGCGGAGCTTACCCGAGGCCCGGGCGCTCGGTGGCTTTCATCTCGCACGTTCAGTGCGTCGAACGCGTTGAACCTGGGCGGTGAAAAGGTATTGTCGCGCGCAACGCCAATGCCAGCCGGGTACGT